>SXGR01311397.1_pt1 | contig 37390 bp, 41 predicted proteins | sample 3174711 | NCBI WGS metagenome assembly SXGR01 (sample SAMN11356860, study PRJNA531348) | freshwater metagenome | isolation source: freshwater sample F1-60 | place: China: Fuxian Lake, Yuxi | collected 2017-12-25
CGCGTGCGGATCGGATTCTGGTCAACGCCTCCAAATCCTTGATCGGACATACCCTCGGTGCCGCCGGCGCCATGGGCGCCATTGCCTCTTCCTTGGCGTTGGAAACGGGGCAGGTGCATCCGACCGCGAATTACGAGCACCAAGATCCTGCCTGCGCCTTGGCTGGCATCTCGCGGGACACGCAAGAGCGACCGCTCAAGGTGGCCCTGCTCAATGCATTCGGGTTCGGCAGCAACAACGCCGCGCTGGTCTTGAAACGCTTCGCCTGAGCGGCGCGGGCCGGACCCTCGGGCTTCACTCTTTCGCCAAAGGATTCAGCATGGGAGCCTCTTCCGCGATTGCGCCCCGCATTCACCAAGCACTGGCCGACTATTTGAAGCGGGACGTGCAGACGATCAAACCAGACCAGGCCTTGCGCGAGGACCTGGGCTTGGATTCCATGGCCACCATCGAACTCTTGTTTCGGATCGAAGAAGCGTTTGACCTGCAGATTCCGGACGGAGACCTGCAGAAACTCGTAACGGTCGCCGATGTCACCGCCTATGTCGAAGGCAGGCTCACGCCTGCGGCTCCCGCTACGCCCCGCAAGCCGTCCCCCAAACAAGCAGCAGCCAAGCCGGCAAAAAAGAAAAAACGCTGACCGGAAAGGATGCGTTCCATGGCGATCTCCCCCTTACAGCGGCTTCGTTTGGATGCGATCAGCGAAGCGGTCGGCGGCCGGCTGACCGGCCAGCCGGAGCTGCTCATCACCGGCGCCTCCAGCTTGGAGCAGGCAGGCCCAGGCGAGCTGACCTACGTGGAGGGAGACAAGCATCTCAAGGCTGCGCTGGCCTCGCGGGCCGCCGCCTTCGTCGTGGTCCGCCATTTTCCGGAGCTGGCCCGTCCCCAGATCGTTGTCCCCAGTCCGAAATACGCCTTTGCCCTCATCCTCCAGCGGTTTTTTGTCGCCCCCTACCAACCCCGCGGCATCGCCGAACAGGTTTACCGAGGCCAGGACGTCCGGATCGGCTCCGACGCATCGATCTGGCCCTTTGTGACGTTGGGCCACCGAGCGAAAATCGGCTCCCGTGTCACGCTCTATCCGGGCGTGTTCGTGGGAGACGATTCGGTCGTGGGGGATGACTCCATCCTCTACCCCAATGTGACCGTGCGGGAAGGCTGCGTCATCGGCAAACGGGTCATCGTTCACAGCGGTACGGTGATCGGCAGCGACGGGTTCGGGTATGTGTTGCACGAAAGCCGCCACTGCAAGATCCCCCAACTCGGCGGCGTCACGATCGAAGACGACGTGGAGTTGGGCGCCAACGTGACGGTGGATCGGGCCACCTTCGGCCACACCATAGTCAAACGCGGCGCCAAAGTAGACAATCTCGTGCAAATCGCCCACAACGTCACGATCGGAGAGGACACGCTCCTGGTTGCGCAGGTCGGCATCGCCGGCAGCACGACCTTGGGGCATCACGTGATCGTCGGAGGACAGGCAGGGCTGGCAGACCACATCGCAATCGGAGATCAGGTGCTCATCGCCGCCCGCTCGGGGGTCAACCGCAGCCTCACCTCGAACCAGATCGTCTCCGGCGCCCCCGTCATGCCGCACGAAACGGCAATCAAGGCCCAGGCAGTCATTCCACGCCTGCCGGAACTTCGTCAGCAGGTGCGCGACCTGGAGCAACGGGTCCGGTCCTTGGAAGCTGCCAAGCCGGCGATGAAAAATGGGAAGCGGAGAAAGAAAAAATAAAACCTGTCCGCACGTTTGCCGTTTACGTTTTCATGTCCCCCTGAGGGATCACTCCCTGCCAACCATACATCTTCGCCCAAAAGAACCCGGCCCAGGGCAGCAGCAGCGCCGCCATATAGTAGACATGGCCGAAGATTGAGCTGACCGCCGCGGTGCCGACCAACAGTCCCACCCCGCCCAAGTACAGCCAGGGTACATAGCGCTGCCCTGGGTGTTCAGGCGGTTGTGCGGCTGACTCTTTCTTGGGTCGCTTGGGTCCGGTCTTCGAAAATGTCTTCAGTCGGCCAGCAAAATACCCGGGATGTTCCCGGAGCAGGTAGCGGTGATATCTCGTCTGCCCCCATCCGACCGATCCGCCCAGCAGCAGCAAACCGGTGCTCTCAAGAAAGGTCTGCCAGCCATAGGTCTCCACCATAAACTGATAGATGAGCGAGGCACTCCCGGCCAGCAGCATGATGAAGCCTAGGAGCACCGACGGAAAAAGAATATGGGTCTTGACGTACTGCCTCGCCAGTTCAGTTTCGTTCTCGACACGTCTGGATGAAATAAGTTTTGGCATGATTCTGGCTTGAGCTCCAACGGTTATTGCGCCTCGGCATCAATCAATACAACGACGCATCGTGAGCCAGCCCCCACCAATCGGCTGGTTAGGCACAGGACGTGGGGATGGAGACACATTTTAGCAAGCAGGACGCGGAAGAGATGCCTGCTCGCGTCGCGCACCAGCGTCAGTTGAGCCGATCCCCTCCCTGTTCTCGCAAAATCTCACGCCTGCAAGGCCTCGCAAGCTCAACGGCGGCAAGCACCGCATCTGCTCTGTTCTTCGGGGGCCTCATCGCTGAATCCACGCATCGTCATTGAGGACCGGACACCGACGCCGTCGTACCCCCTGTTTCCCTGTCCACAAAAATTGTGGACAACATGGGGGCCGTCTTGTGAATCAAGTGAGCGCCTTGCGGTTGCCACGCAGGGCCAGCAGTCTGCACAAATTTTAGGCTGCCACTCACATTTATTATCATATGGTTAGGTGTCTTGTTGGCCCTTTATTGATATCCCCAAGATATGGGGTCCAGCCTACAATTTTGACGATGCCTGAGTAAGGTCCGCAGCCTGTGGGTGAACGGCCAGGTAGATAGGCTATCAGCCTATCGTTTTCGGAATGGCGAGAGCGTTCGCACCAACCAATTTCAACCAGGCGTGCGCCCCAAACCCAACATGGTCAAGAAATACGCAGGCGCCTCGTCCCCTCGATCATGCAGATCCAGGCCATGTCAGAATCTTACCTCGACGCGGGGCGAATCCCCGCCGGATCAACGGCATGCAGCGTCGGAATCTCGGCATCGAGGATGTCAGCGCTGCAGTCGTTGCGCAGAAGCACGAGATCATTCCGGAAAACTTTGCCGCTCACGCAGTGCGAACATGAGGCCTTATGCTACAAGGATTCACCCTGTGCCGCAAGCGGGAACGATCTTTCACAGCGGCCTATCGGTCGTCTCGGCACACTTCCGCTTCGACCACCGCTCCGATCGTTTCAACCCCTCGGTCACGCCCCGCATGACCAGCCGGCCGATCAGCTCTCCCACCTTGGTATGGGTCCCGCTGTAACGGAGCTGCGGCCCATCCCGTCCGGCTCCGCAGGCAACGACCACCGCGTCGGTGCCGGTCCCGGTGGCTCCCCGGCGGCCGGTCCAACTGGGGACGCCGGCGGCCAGCAACACAGCCGCCTTGCTTTCCGTCACCACTTGCACCGCCCCCACCATCGCCGACTCCCCCAGACGCGCGTTGGTGACCAAGATCACGTTGATCGTGCCAGGCGACGCGCGCCGGCGCCCCTCAGCCGACCGCACCGGCTCCCCGGCCCGCACGGCATTGGTCACGCCGACGGTGATAAACCCTTCGACCCACAGATTGTCCGCTGCTGCACGCAACGTCACGAGTTGTTTCATCGGGACTGCGGTCATAAGCGCCACTGCCTCGCCGGTCACTCCCATTTCACCGGCCACTTGTTTCAAATACTTCGCCGGATCAGTCCACCGGCGCGTAGGAAGCGTGGCGGACGCCGCGACAGGGTTGGCCGGAACTTGATGGTTCATGATGTACCGGGCCTTGACCAGCCCGCCGTGACAGGCGGCGGAAGACAAGACCTTCAGCCGTTTCTCCAGGTCGATCAGGAGTGTCCGGCCCTCCACCAGGAAGCGGGTATCGAGGGACGATCGCCGGTTCACGCTTGCCCTCCGAGCCACTGGCGCAGGGCGGCCGTCAGGCGTCGATTCTGAACCAGCCGGCGCACCGCCACTCGGACCGTCCGCCGGTTCAATCCCGGCACCGAAGAACAGTCCCGAATCAACAGCCCTTGCCGCGCCAGCGTCGCGGCGCAGACGCGAGCGGAACGCGATGCCGGCAGTTCCAGCAAGAGGAAGTTGGCCTCCGAAGGATAGACCCTCACTCCGGGCAGGGCCATCAGGTTCATGACGAAGCTGGTTCGCTCCCGCTGCATATAGGCCAGACTGCGGCCGACATAGCGTCGATCCCCCAGGGCGGCCACGGCATATGCCTGAGCCGGCATATTCACCGACCAGGGAGGCTGGAGTGAACGGATCAGCTGAATGAGCGGCGCAGCCCCGACCAGATAGCCGAGGCGCAGGGCCGGCATGGCGTAGAACTTCGTGAAGCTGCGCAGCACCAGCAGATTGGCCGAGCGCCGGGCGTCGCACAGCACCGACCGGTCCGCGCAATACTCGACGAAGGTTTCATCCACGACGACCCGCAGGCGGCGCCGCGCCGCCGCCTGCACCAGTTTACGCACCGACTCAGCAGGGACGGCCTGGCCCGTCGGGCTGTTGGGATTGCAGAGGAAGATGGTATCCACGGGCCGCCGGCTGCGACGGACCGCTTGCAGCACCAGCTCAAGCGGCGGGCGATAGTCCTCGCTCCGCCTGGCATGCAGATAGCTGACCTTCCCTCCCGCCAACGCCACCGCGCGCGCATATTCCGAAAAGGTCGGACCGATGAGCAATGCATGACGAATCCCCAAGGCGCGCGGGAGGAGATGGATCAATTCGCTCGACCCGTTCCCGACCACAATCTGGTCGGACGCCAGGCGCCAACGCTCGGCCAGGGCCAGCCGGAGCGTCACACAATCGGGATCGGGATAATGGATGAGCTGCGGCAACGAATGCCGCAAGGCGCGGACGGCAACCGGCGATGGGCCCAACGGATTGATACTCGCGCTGAAATCCACAAACCGATTGCTCGCACGCCCGCTCGTGCGAGCGGCCTCGTACACATTGCCGCCATGGACAAAATCAGCCGTCATGCGAATCGCACCCAGGCCGCCAGCGCGGTAGCCAGGACCGAAGCCGCCACCATCAGGACCAAGGCCTGTCGGATGTGGTCCGCCTGCAATGCCTGACCTGGATTCCCGAGGCTGGGTCGCTTGATCACCATCCCCTCGTAGACGTTCCAGCCGCCGAGCTGGACATGTAGCACCCCTGCCATAGCCGACTCAGGCCAGCCGCTGTTGGGACTCTCATGCTTGCTCGCGTCGCGCATGACAATGGACCAGGCTCGCGCGAGTAGGTCGGCGCTGAATTGCATAAGCCCTCCGGCCAGAACCAGCAAGCAGGCCGCGAGGCGTGCCGGGATCCAATTGGCCGCGTCGTCCAGGCGGGCTGAGCCCCAACCGAAATCACGATACCGTTCATCGCGGTGGCCGACCATGGAGTCCAGGGTGCTGATGGCCTTAAAGGCCAGCGCCAACGGCGCCCCGCCCAACGCCAGATAAAAAAGCGGCGCGACAACCCCGTCCGCCGTGCTTTCGGCGATGGTCTCCACCGTGGCCCGGACAATTTCCCCTTCCGGCAACGCCTCCGTATCCCGCCCGACAATATGGGAGAGCGCCGCCCTCGCTCGGTCCAGCCGGCCGGCGTTCAACGCGCGCAAGACCGAGGCCCCATGGTCGGCCAAGTCCCTAGCCGCCAACGTCGTATAGGCCAGCAGGATTTCCGCGCCGGTCGCCGCCAGCGGATGAACCAGCCAGGCCAGTCGGATCAGGCCCCACCCGGCAGCCCAAGCGCCGATCGGCAAACCGATCACCAGCGCCAGACCGGCCATGCGAAGTCCAGCCGGTCCCTGCGTGACCCGCCGGACCGTCCGCTCATACCAGGCGGCGCACTGGCCCATGAGCCGAACCGGATGGGGCAACCAACGGGGATCGCCCACCAACGTATCCAGCAGGCACGCGAGCAGCAGCGCCGACGCGGTCACGGCAAGCCGAGGAACAGGGGAGCCGCCAGCAGAAATAGGACTTCCGCGATTTCATTGACCGCGCCCAACGTGTCGCCGGTGATGCCGCCGAAGAGCCGACGGGCGAAGAGGGTCATGGCATAGGCTGCGATCCCCAGGACGACCAGGCAGCACAAGGAGCCGATGGGACCGAGGGCCCAGAGCAATGCGAGGCCCAGGAGGAGACTCGCCCCCAGCACATGCCGCGCGGAAAGAGACGATAAAAACGGCTGGGCTAGGCCCCCCTCCGATCGCGCATAGGGGGCCGAAATGGCGCTCACCACCATGGCCCATCGTCCGACCGCCGGGAGGCAGAGCAACATGGATGACCGCCCCTCGTCGGGCAAATCCACCAGCCCCGCATACTTGAGCCCCAAGGCCAGCACAAGCCCCGTGGCTCCGATCGCGCCGATCCGGCCGTCGCGCATGATGGCCAGCCGATCGGATGGAGTCCGCCCGCCCGCCAACCCGTCGAGGGCGTCGGCCAAGCCGTCCTGATGCAGGCCTCTGGTCAAGACGACCAGCAAGACGATGAGCAGCCCGTTGACCGCCTTGTCCGAGAAGACCTGGATGAGCAGGAAATCGCCCGCCACCAGGATCACGCCCAGGATCAAACCAACGAGCGGGTACCAGCCCATCGACGAAGCCAGCTCCCCCGGCTCCGGATCGTGGCAGGACCGGCTCACCGGGATCGCGGTCAGGAACTGCCAGGCGATCGCGAACGGCCGCAGAAGCGACCGGCTCACGATGACCGCTCCGACACGCCGGCTTCGTCGAACGTGGCCATCTGGGTCAGAATTTTGAGGCTGGCCTGCACCAGACTGATCCCGATGCACGCGCCGGTTCCTTCGCCGAGACGAAGATCAAGATTCAGCAACGGCGTGAGGCTGAGGTGGCGGAGCGCCATCTGATGCCCTCGTTCGACGGACAGATGCGAAGCCATCATGTATTCCCGGCAGAGCGGCTGACAGGCAGCGGCAATCAGCGCCGCCGCGCCGGAAATGAACCCGTCCAGCACGACCGGCATGCGATGGGCAGCCGCCCCGATCATCAGCCCGGCCAGCCCGGCGATTTCAAACCCGCCCACCTTGGCCAGCAGATCCAACGGATCGCGCGGATCCGGCCGATGCAGCGCCAACGCCCGTTCGATAACCGCCACTTTCCGCCTGTACCCCTCGTCGTCGATGCCGGTCCCGCGACCGGTGACGACATCCACCGACGAACCGGTCAGCAGGGCCGTGATGGCGGCACTGGGCGTCGTGTTGCCGATGCCCATATCGCCCGTACCGATGAGCCCGAGGCCTTCTCGCGCCGCGTGCGCCGCTAGCTCGACGCCGACCAACAAGGCGCGCTCGGCCTCGGACCGGCTCATGGCCGGTTCGACGGAGAAATTTTTCGTCCCACGGGCGATCTTGCGATCAATCAAGCCGGGGACGGAACCGAAATCATGGGCCACCCCGATGTCCACGACCCGGACCTCCGCCCCCGCGTGACGGGCCAGGACATTCACCGCCGCGCCTCCCCGAAGAAAATTCAACACCATTTGCGGCGTCACGGAACTGGGGTAGGCGCTGACCCCCTCCCCCGTAATCCCATGATCGGCGGCAAAGGTAAACACCGCGGCGCGTGGAATCTCAGGCGGGACCTTGCCCGTGATCGAGACATACTGAGCGGCCAATTCTTCCAGCCGCCCCAGGCTCCCGACCGGCTTCGTGAGCCGATCCAGCCGAGCCTGCGTGCGAGCCCTGGCCTCCCGATCAACCGGACGGATCAATGCGATGGCTTCCTGCAGGGTCACTTCGTTCCCCTTTGGCGCGATAGACACGCTCGGACTGTCAGCCCCCAGCAGTGACGCGCTACTTGAGCCGCAGCGGCATCCCGCTGACGATGAAATAGACTTCGTCGGCCTCTTTGGCCACCTGCTGATTCACCGATCCGGCCAGGTCGCGGAACCGTCGCGAGGAGGCCTCCGTCGGCACCAGCCCCAGCCCCAATTCGTTGGTGACGACGAGGACCCGGGCCTTGACGCTCCTGATGGCGCGCAACAGTTCGGAGACCAGCGCCGGCACCTTCGCGTCGGGAACAGCGCGGCCCTGCAGATTACTCAGCCAGAGGGTCAAGCAATCCACGAGGATGGTCCGATAGGCTCCCCCCTGCTTGTCGAACCAACCGGCCAGGTCCACCGGCACCTCTTCGGTCCGCCAATCAGCCTGCCGCGAGGCCTGGTGCCGGCGGATACGCAAGGCCATCTCGTCATCCAAGGGCTGACCGGTTGCCACAAAGACTCTGGGAGCGACGTGACCAGCCATGGCAAGGGCCGCATCGCTCTTGCCGGACGCGGCCCCTCCCAGCACGAGGACCAGCCGCCCGGACGTGAGCCGTGAGGCCTCAGGCGTCGGGCGAGAAGCTCCGATCCTTTTCCTTTTACTCCTCACGCCTACCCCCTTACGCCTTACGGGCTTCACCTCTACAGCCCCCGCTCAAGAATCGCATCAATGGCCGCCAGGTCCAGATGCTTGGCCGTAAAATCGGCGAGCCGGTCGATCTGCTCATCCAGAGACCTCCCCGGCTGCACCGGCAAGGGGGCCCAGCCATGCCGCTCGCGGAGCCCGTTGAGAAAAACCCGCCGAAACTCAGGGGCATCAAAGAGACCGTGGACATAGGTGCCGAGCACAAGACCGTCCTCCGAGCTGGCCCCTTCCTGCCTCACGGCTGCCTCACCGGGCACCCGGACTTCCAGCCAGGGAACAGCTCCCGCTTCCAGACTGGTTCGGCCCATGTGCACCTCGTAGCCCTCCACCGGACAGTTGCTCGCTAAGTGGCGCCCGCTCACCCCCACCGTGACTTTGTCCCGGGCAAAGCTAGTCGTCACATCCAGCAGCCCCAGGCCTTCAAGCGCGACCGCCGACGATTCGACCTGGTCCGGGTCGAGAATCCGCCTGCCCAGCAGCTGAAACCCTCCGCAGAGTCCCACGACCTTGCCGCCCGCTTCCAACACCTGCCGGGCGACCAGATGGAGCTTCCGTTCCTTCACGAAGCGCAGGGCGTCGGCCGTATGCTTGGTGCCAGGAAAGATCAACGCCTCGAGTCGGTGGGTGATCGGTCCGGCGACCCGGACCAGGCGGACATCCGGTTCACAGGCCAGCGCGTCGAAGTCGGTGAAGTTCGAAATGGCCGGCAGGTCCACGACTCCGATCGTCAGGGTATCCGCTCGCCGGAACGTGGCGTCATGCCGGTCTTCCCATCCCAGCGAGTCTTCCTGCGGCACCTGGAGATCGCGCCAATGGGGGACTACGCCCAGGCAAGAAATCCCGCACCGGGCTTCCACCATCTTCACGCCCGGCGCCAACAGATCCGCATCGCCGCGAAACTTGTTGATCAGAAATCCTTTGACGTGAGCGCGATCCTCCGGTTCGAGCAAGGCCAAGGTGCCCACCAAGGCCGCGAAGACCCCGCCCCGATCAATGTCGCCGGCCAGGATAACCGGAGCCCGCGCCTCCTGCGCCATGGCCATGTTCACGATGTCCCGATCGCGCAGATTGATTTCGGCCGGGCTGCCGGCCCCTTCGAGAATGACCAGGTCGAATTCCCCGGCCAGCCGGGCAAAGGCCTCGCACACGACAGGCCAGTGGTCGCGCTTGATGCGCCCGAAATCGGAGGCCTGCAGGTGACCGGCCACCTGCCCGTTCACCACCATCTGGGCGGTCTGCTCGCCGGAGGGCTTGATCAGCACGGGATTGAAGTCGGTGCGCGGAGCGAGCCGGCAGGCCGCCGCCTGCACCGCCTGGGCGCGCCCGATTTCCCTCCCGTCCGGCGTGACGAAGGAATTGTTGGACATGTTCTGCGCCTTGAAGGGCGCGACCTTGACGCCGCGCCGCGCGAATAACCGGCAAAGGGCCGTCACGAGCACGGACTTGCCCACGTGGGACGCAGTGCCCTGGACCATGAGTGTTTTCGTCGGCACCCGTAATCTCCGCTCGGCAGAAAGCAGTAAGCAGAAGGCAGCCGTTGTTCTGTCGCTGCCTCCCGCCTACTGCCTTTTGCCTTCCTGACCGGTCCGTTCCCAGAAAAACTCCGGCTCCCCCTGCATCTTGGCGGCCCAGCGGGCCAGCACGAAGAGGGCATCGCTGAGGCGATTCACAAACTTCACGATGACGGCATCCACCGGCTCTTCCTTGGCCAGCCTCACACAGAGCCGTTCGGCCCGCCGGCAGACCGTCCGGGCTTGATGCAAGTGGCCGGACACCTGGCCGCCCCCCGGCAGGATAAACTCCTTGAGCGGCGCCAGATCTTTCTGGCAGGCGTCGATCATCCGCTCCAGCCTCGTCACATCCTGCGCGGTCACCTGCGGCATGTTGGCAAACGTCTGGCCCGGGGCCGTGGCCAAAATGCCCCCGGCGTTGAAGAGCTTGTTCTGCACCCACCGAAGATAGTCTTCAAGGACCCGCCCGGTCTTGGGCTCGGCAGCCTCGGCATTGAAGACCCGCACCAGGCCGATCAACGCGTTGACTTCATCCAGCGTACCGTAGGTCTCCACGCGCAGACTGTCTTTCCAAACCTGTTGCCCGCCCGCCAGACGGGTTTTGCCTGCATCGCCGGTGCGTGTATAGACCTTGGTGATGCGCATCTTGTTCTCCTCACGACGAACGCCGAAGGATGCATGCTGAGCGAACAGGATGTCGGAAAAGTCCGCCAGCGTCGTTCTCGCGCCACTTCCCAGGAGTTGTCAGTTATCAGTATTCCGTTCGCAGTTCTCGGAACTGACGACTGCACACTGACAACCGAGAACGAAAATGCCTCGCTGCGGCCTCGCTGGACGGCCTTTTAGACCATCCTGCGGGGGATTTTCTGTCATCTCGGGCCGGCGAGCCATTGGCATCCGAGTGGTTCCACAATAATGTGTCACAGCTTGCCAAGGAAATGATCCCTCTTTCTCTCATTCATCATTTCTCATTTTGCATTCATCATTTCTTCTGTCCCCACCGTTCATGGTAGACGAGTTGCTCCAGCGGCAACCGGCTTCGCCAGCCCGCCCGCTCCAAGTCCGGCCGTCCGGCAAACTCGGAGACATACCCCAGACAGAGGTAGGCCACCACCTTGATCGGCTTGGGAATCTCCAGCACCTGCTTCAAGGCCTGATGGTCCAGAATGCTGACCCAGCCCACGCCGATCCCCTCGGCCCTCGCGGCCAGCCAGAGGTTCTGAATGGCGCAGCAGGTGCTGTAGAGGTCCGTTTCCCTCACCGTCGAGCGGCCCAACACCTGCTGCCCTCCCCTCTGCCGGCTACAGGTCACGCAGAGGGACAGCGGCGCTTCCTCGATCCCTTCGAGCTTCAACCGCCGGTAGAGGGAGGCCCGTTCCCCCTTGTACTTGCTCGCGGCCTCTTCGTTGGCCTTCCGGAACAAGCCCTTGACCGCACGCTTGGTCGCTGCCTTTCGGACAACCACGAAGTTCCACGGCTGCATGAACCCCACCGAGCCTGCATGGTGGGCGGCCAGCAACATCCGGGCCAGCACCTCGTCGGGAATGGGGGTCGGCAGGAACTTTTCCCTCACGTCCCGGCGTTCGAAAATGGCCCGATAGACGGCGGCCCGCTCCTGCTCGGAGAAATTCCCGTTGCGCTCGACCGGCATCGGTCTGGGCAGGGCCATCAGGCACTCGTCCTCTCGGAGAGCCTGCCTGCGGCGACCGCCGTCAGGCACGTGGGACACAGACAGTTGTCGAACGTCTGCTTGATCCAGGCAAGCTGTGTCGCATCCAGCTTGACCATCCCGCACCAGCAGCCGCCGGCCTGCTGGCAGAAAAACATTTGGCGGCACTGTCCGCAGATTTTCTGCATGAGTTCCATCCGCATACGGGAGACTTCCGTCACCCGATCAGCGCGCCTTTCACAAAACGGCTAAGCTGTCTCCCTATATTGCGCGCCCTTCGTCCCCGCCCAGACGCTCGCCGCGCCGAGCACCAGGTGCATGACCGCTGCGACGCCGACATAGAACAACAGGGACGAGAGGGACTGCGGAAAGTATTCTGCGAATCGCGAGGCAAACTGCGCCACGCTCGCCTGCTCGAAGCGACCGGGGAGAAAATAAAAGCTGCCGCTCGAGATCAGCTCGCACGCCGCCGCGCCGGCAAACAAGCCCCCTGTCAGCGGGAATAACGTAGCAACCCTGTCCTGGTGACGCCCCGCATACCAGCGGCCGGCCAACCACAGCGCACCGTAGGCGGGCAGCAAGAAGCCACAGGCAGGGCTGACACAGAAGCTGTCCGCCCCGCCCCAGGTGACGGCGGCAAAGTCGAGCCCTGCCGCCTCGGTCAGCAGCGCGGGGAAAGCCCAGAGAGACCGCAGATACACGCCGGCGATGAAGAACACCGCCCAGGATGTGCTCGGCAGGTGTTCGATGGCGCCGAAATGGTGGCCCCGTGTCGCCCCCATGAGGGTGGCCAGGACAAGGCCGACCATGATCTGGGTCCGGGGAGAAAGTGATGGCATGGTTATGTACCTCTTGCGTGATTGATGGGTCTGTTCGCAACATCCGCAAGCGTCGGTGACTGGCCCCCTTATCCGACCTTAAATCAATTTCTCCATTCAAAACTCAATGCCTTTTTGCGCTTTGATGCCCTTTCGAAACGGATGCTTCACCTGCTTCATCTCTGTAACAAGGTCCGCAGCCTCCATCAACTCAGGCGAAGCCCCTCGTCCCGTGATCACCGCATGTTGCATGGGCGGTCTGGCCTGGAGCACCGGCAATACGTCGGCGAGCCGGACGTAGCCGTGCTGGAGCGCGATGTTGAACTCGTCCAGAATGACCATCGCATAGGCCGGGTCGCGAAGCAATGCGGTCGCGGCGGCCCAGGCTTTTTGCGCCATCTCCGTATCCCTTGCTCGATCCTGCGTCTCCCAGGTATAGCCTTCGCCCATCCGCAGAAAGACGAGTTGCTCGCCGAAGCTTTTCAGCACCCGCTCCTCCGCCGTATCGATCGCGCCTTTGATGAATTGCACGATGGCCACGTTCATCCCGTGGCCGATGCAGCGCAGGGCCATGCCCAAGGCGGCGGTGGTTTTTCCCTTCCCCGCGCCTGTGTAGACGATCACCAGCCCCCTTTCCTCCTGGGCCGCCTCAATGCGCTGGTCCACGGAGGCCTTCAGGCGCTGCATGCGGGCCTGATGCTCGGCATTGTCCGTCACGACGCCACCCCCTTCCCCTCCGCACCCTGCGTGCGCCAAGCCCTTGCCGATGCCACCAGCGCGCGTGCCACGGCCGGCTGGCTGGAAAAATGGAGATGGGCATAGAGGGCCACCGTGTTGCCCCGCACCAGCCCGTCCGGCGTCCGTGGCTGTGCCTTCGCATCCGTCACGGCGCAGGCATAGTCGAGCGGCCCTTTGGAGACGAGCGAGGAGTAGTGAAACTCATGCCCCCGCGCTTTGAGGCCGACCGACCCGATCACGCAAGGCTTCGTGATCTCGATTTCACGATAGCCCAGGGTCAGGCCAGGTTTGCGCATCACGGCTTCGGCCGGAAACAGCCCGACCATCTCGTGGGCCAGCCCCTCGAAATCGCGGATCGCCTGGGTCAGGTACATCATGCCCCCGCATTCGGCGTAGATCGTTCCTCCCCTCTCGGCAAAGTCCCGGATCGCGCCGCGCATGGAACTGTTTTTGGCAAGCGCTTCGCCGTACAGCTCCGGATAGCCCCCGCCCAGGTAGAGCAGATCAACCTCCGGCAGGACCCGATCTCGAATCGGCGAGAATGTGACCAGTTCGGTCCCCTCCGCTTCCAACAGTTCCAGATTCTCCCGGTAATAGAAACAAAAGGCCGGATCGTAGGCGACGCCGACGCGCACCGGCCTGAACGCGGAACGCGGAACGCTGCATGATAAACGGGAAGATCCTTCCGCTCCGCATGCAAGTAATTCATCATTCATCATTCCGCAATCTGCATTGAGTTCGCCGGCCGTCCGCGCCAGGGCTTCCACCTTGTCCAAATCCACGGTTTCGGCCACCGCCTGCCCCAGCTTGTCGTAGAGATCGGTCGAGCCCTGTTCGATGGCCGTCCGTAATCCAAGATGCCGGTCGCCGATCGTCAGAGTTGTGTCCGGCTTCAGGTAGCCGACCACCGACACCTTGCTCTCCGTCTCCACCGCTTCTTTGAGCAACTGAAAGTGGCCCTCGCTGCTTACCCGGTTGAAGAGGACACCGGCCACGGTCAGGGCCGGATCGAAGGTGCCGTAGCCGTTGACCATCGCCGCGGCCGATCTGGCCATGGAACTCCCGTCGATCACGAGGAGAACCGGAGCCCCAAGCAGCTTGGACATCTCGGCTGTGCTGCCGGTCTCGCTGGTCGGCGAACTGCCGTCGAAGAGCCCCATCATGCCTTCGATGATCGCGATGTCCGCCTCGGCGGCAGCCCGTCCAAAAATCTTCCGGTTCACGACCTGAGTCAGCATCCACCCGTCCAGATTGCGAGACGGCCGGCCTGCCGCCATCGTATGGTGGCCTGGGTCAATATAATCTGGTCCGGCCTTGAAGGGCTGGACGGTCCGGCCCCGCTGCCGCAAGGCGGCCAGCAGGGCCAGGGTCACCGTGGTCTTGCCGACATTGCTGCCGGTTCCGGCGATGACGAGCCGTGGGATCACCATTAGCATCTGCCCTCAGGAAAACAAACCATGACTCAGCCGGATGCCGAAATAGATCGAACGGACCGGCGTGCCCGCGTTGAGAATTTCCTGGTACCGCTGGTTGAACAGATTATCCGCACGGATATAGGCTTCCATGTGCTTGGTGACTGTATAGTTGGTGGTCAGGTTCCACACGTCGAAGGCCTGCATCCCCTGACGGTCGGCGGTCGTATTGAACCGCGAACCCACAAAGCGGCCAGCCAGAATGATGCGCAAGGGATCGATGGGCTGGTACCCGGCCTGGAGGCTCCACTGGTCCACCGGCTGACGCGGCAACCGGCTCCCGTTGCTCATATCTCTCGTCATCGTGTTAGTGTACTGGCCTTGTACGTCGAAAGCCTTGAGGAGGGGCAGGTCCAGGGTCTGCTTATAGGCGAAGCTGGCCTCAAAACCTTTTGTCGAGGAATTGCCGACGTTGAGTGGACAATAACCGCTGGTACTGAAGGGCGTACAGACCACGGGATCGTACGTCGTCACAATTTGATTACTATACCGGTTCCAGAAATAGCCACCGCTGAGTTTCAACCGCTTGCCGAACAGTTCCTGGTCCACCCCCGCGTCGAAACTCTGACTCTTTTCCGGCTTGAGGTTGGGATTGCCGAAGTCGACAAAATACAGTTCATTGATCGACGGAGCCCGGAACCCTGTCCCATAGCTGGTCCGGAGCTTCGTGTCCGTTTCCTTATGGAGATACCCGCCACTCAACCGGTAGGTCGTGGCATTTCCGAACACGTTATAGTTGTCCTGGCGGATGCCGGCCGTGCCGAAGACCCGATCCCACAGATTCAACTGGGCCTGGGCAAACCCCGCGTTCGACGAGACGATTCGCTGCGCAAGCGTATCATTTTTCCCCTGTTGTTCGCGGAATTGGTAGCCGAAGGTGAGTAACAGGGGGTCGGCGACTTGCATATTGTGCTGCCACTCAAGACGGTTGCTGAGCGTCTGCGTGGTGTTCGGCGATCCGAATGGGACACTCGTCGCACCGGTGCGCAGATTGCGTTGGAGATTGCCCGGCCAATAGGGAGCATCTTCTTCGCCACGCGCCAACGTCACTTTCTGATTCCACCAATGGGTAATGGCTTGGTCGTAGCTGCCGCTAAAGACAAACTGCTGGCTCTTGTTCTTGGCATTAAACACATCGGCTGGCGTCCCGATGTTGTCGATATTGGTCGAGCCGTTCATCCAACGAAAATTGAACTCGAGCCGGCCGTCCTTAGGCAGATCCACGCCCAACCGCGAGGAGGCGGTCCAGTTCCTGAAGGAATCCCGCTCCGTCGCGCCGAGCCGGGAATCCGCCGTGGAAAATCCGGCAAAATCCCACCGCGACAGATCCACGGAAAAGTCCACGGGACCTTTCTTGCCGCTGATCTGGCCCCCTTCTCGAATGGAATTGAAGGAGCCGTATTCGAAGAACGAACTGGCGGTCGTGCCCCCCGCGCCTTTCTTGGTGACGATATTGATGACCCCGCCCATGGCGTCCGACCCCCACAACATGCTTTGGGCGCCGCGCAGGATTTCCACCCGCTCGATATTGTCGGTCGTCAAATTGGCAAAATTGTAGGCGCCGGTCGTGGCGCTGTTGACGATGGCCCCGTCGATGAGCACCAGGGTCTGCGTCACACCGCCCCCACGAATCCGAACGTTCGTATCGGCTCCAGGCCCGCCGCTGGAAAAGACCGCGATGCCTTGCGCCAGCCGCAAGGCATCGGCCACGGTCTTGAATTTTTGCCGCTGCATCTCCTCGCCAGTGATAACCTCCACCGCGCTGGTGAGGTGACTCACCGGCATAGGCGTCTTGGTGGCCGAGGTCACCACTTCCTCGGTTTGCACAACCGGCTGCGCATCTTCCGCATGGCCGACTCCGAATCCCCACAACAACACAAACGACAGACCAAGCCCAATGACAAACTTCCGCACAACCCACCTCCCCTTTGACTCGAAGGGCAGAGTGAACTGGCTCGACAGCCGGGTGTCCTGACTCGCGGATCGTCGCTCTCCCGCGCCTTCCCATCTTCAGAAGTTGACAGTCTTGAGTTCTCAGTGTTCAGTTTTCGACTGACAACTGATAACTGTCAACGTCTTCGCGACAGTGGCATTCGTGCGGGATCACTCCTCGTTTACAGTGGCGGTACCGTGATGGCCTTGCACCATCTTCCCCGTTCTGTCTGCCTCTTCTCTCGACCTATCCTCCCTGTTGCGTGCCCCCATCCGCCTCAACGAGGAATGGGCACATCTTCCTCGTCGCCATCCAGACGCGATCAGCTTTCAGCCTTCAGCTCTCAGCCTTGATCTCCGAGCTGACTACTGACTGCCAGCTTCCGGCCCGGCAGCGTCACCCGCGGCAAGCCGGACTGGGGGTGCCGGTCTACCAGGACTCGGCAGCGATAGACCTCCTCCAGCACCTCCGGCGTCATCACCTCCTCCGGCGACCCCAGGCGCACGGTTCGCCCCCTGTCCAACAGCAGCAAGCGATCGCAGTGTTGGCCAGCCAGATTCAGATCATGAGACACCAGGACCACGGTCAATCCCCGTTCTTCGTTGAGCCGGCTCAGGATCGAGCAGATATCCAATTGGTGATGGAGGTCCAGAAAGGCGGTCGGCTCGTCCAAGAGCAGCACCTTCGGTTCCTGGGTCAGCGCGCGGGCGATCACGGCCCGCTGGCGCTCCCCGCCCGATACATCGGTGATGGAACGGTGGGCCAGGTGCAGCACGTCGGTCTCCCGCATCGCCGCCTCCGCCGTACGGATATCCTCCGGCCCTTCCCAACCAAGACCGCTCAGTCCGATGTTCCGCCGATGGTGGGGAAACCGCCCCATCAGCACCATTTCGGTGATCGAAAATGGAAAGGCGATGGGGCTCTCCTGCGGAACCAGGGCCACCGATCTGGCCACCTCATGCTGCGGCATGCCGATGAGCTCGCAGCCAAACAACTTCACCGAACCTTCCTGCTGACGCAGCACCTTTGCCAGGATTTTCAGCAGCGAGCTCTTCCCCGACCCGTTCGGACCCAACACCCCCAGGATCTCGCCCGGACGCACCTCGAAGGTCAGGCCATCAAGGACCCAGCCGTTGCCCGACCGGCTCCCCGCTGGATGGCCGTAGGAGAACCGGAGCCCGTCCACCGAGTAGGCGGCTCCTCCTGTCAGCTCCTTGATGCTCATGCCAGCCGGCCCTTCCGCAAAGTCAGGAGATAGATGAAGAACGGCCCTCCGGCCAGGGCGGTCACCACGCCCACCGGAATCTCCGTCGGGGCCAGCAACGTCCGCGCGATCGTATCCGCCGCCATCAGATACATGCCCCCCACTAGGGCGGAGGCAGGCAAGAGCAGCCGGTGGTCCGCGCCGGCGAGCAGGCGCAGGGCATGCGGAATGACCATGCCGACGAACCCGATCATTCCGCTGACCGACACGACTGCGCCCGTCAGCAGCGCCGACGTAAAAAAGACGGTCTGTTTGACTGCCTCGACCTCGACTCCGAGCGCGCGGGCCGACTCTTCCCCGAGCGTGAGCAGGTTGAGCGAGGCCGCCTGACGGAACAAGACGAGCAGGCCGGTCAGGAGATAGGCGGCCAGCACCAGCATGGCCGGGTAGTCCGGCGCGGTCAGCGTCCCCATCAGCCAGGACATCATGCCGAACGAGCGATTCGGCTCCATGATCGACGTCACGAACATGACCAGCGCGGAGAAGACGGCGTTGAGAATCACCCCGGCCAGCAACAGGGTATGGATGGGCAGATATCCGTACGCGGTCGCAATACGGTAAACCACGAGCACGGAGAGCAACCCTCCGGCCATGGCGCAGAGAGAGAGCGCCGAAAAGGCCAGGGCCGTGCCCGTCAACCCGAACAGGATCGCCAGCCCGGCGCCCAGCGCCGCCCCGCTGGAAATACCGAGCACATAGGGATCGGCCAGCGGATTCCGAAACAGGGCTTGAAGCCCCACGCCGACGGCTGCCAGACAGCCTCCGACCATGAAGGCTAGCAGCACCCGCGGCAATCGCACTTGCAATAAAATGACGCCGCTTGCGCCGGCCGATTCAAGACCTGCCGGGCCCGCGCCGATGGCCAGACTTACGATGCGAATCTCTTCGGCAAGCCCGATGCGCTCCGCGCCGAACTGCAGGCAGATTAGCAGCACGAGGACGGCGGCCGCAGCCAAGGCCGATAGGGTGAGCAGCCACCGCAAGGGCGACAGCCTGGATGACCCGACCGGCGCGACACATGACGGCCTTGCGGCTTCTCCTGCCGGCGCCACAAACGCAGTCGCGACGGCCTTTCGTTCTTCCGATCGGGTCTGTCCGGCCATGAGTCCCATTACGGCCCTGGCCCCTGTTCAAACGCCTCCGGGTGGATGATCCGGGCCAACGCCTCCAGCCCCTGGGCAATCCTGGGACCGGGCCGGTTCAGCAGATCGGCGGCAATCTGATGGAACCGCTGATGCTTGACGGCCGAGAGCGTGGTCCATCGCCGCCACTGTTGCTGCTCGCCCTCGGAAACGCTCTCGGCGCCGCCGACGGGAAAGATCAGGACCTCCGGGTCCTCCTTCAGCACCTCTTCCAGGCTCAGTCGGGGGTACGGAGCCTGCGCACGGCCGGCGACATTGACGCCGCCGGCCAGCTCGATCATCTGATGGATAAAACTCCCGGGCCCGACCGTGATGAGCGGCTGGCTGTTCAGGACGTACAGCACGCGCAAACGCGGACGTTCCTGCACCCTGGCCCTGATCGCCGCAATCTGCCGCCGCATCTCGGTGGCCACCCGATCGCCAGCCTGGGAACGGTCCATCATCCGTCCGATGATCTGGACGTGGGAGGGAATCTCCTCCATGGCCTTGGCCTCCAGAATGAAGGTGGGAATTTTAAGCTGTTCGAGCTTGGCCAGGGTATCCGCCCGAAGGAACGTACTGGGGGCCAGGACCAGGTCCGGCCTCAACGCGACGATGGACTCCAGATTCGGATTCGAATATCCGACTTTCGGTTTGGCGCGGGCCTGCGGCGGATAGTCGCAATAATCGGTCACCCCGACGATTTCCTCGTCGAGCCCGAGGCTGTAGAGGATTTCCGTCATGCTGGGCGCCAGCGACACTACCCGGGCCGGTCGTTTGGCCAGGTAGAGCTTGCGGCCCAAGTCGTCCAGAAAGGTCCGCTCAGCCAGATTGGCCATGAACGGCATGCCCGTGAGGATGCCTTGCTGCCGCCGATTCAGAGCCATATCATCACTCTCACCGGCCTGCGCAACGCCGGTGGTCCATAGCAACGCCAGGCAGAAGCACCAGGCTCCAACCAGGGCGCAACCCTGCGGTCGACGGTTCCGCAAATAAAAAATCCCCAAGGCCTGCAAAAGACCCTGAGGATTGCACCCGCTTCTTCACCCTCACTCTTTCCCCAGCCCACGAGGGAAAGACGGCCATGCTCCGGGGAGGTCTTCTGGCTTAGGGTTCGACTCTACTCCCCGCGCCTTCCCATCTCTTTAAACCGTGATCTGTGATGTGTGATACGTGATGCGTCAGAGGAGTTTCTGGTTCACCTCTGAACCCATTACTGATCACTCGTCACTTGTCACCGTCGCCAAGACAGTGGCTTCCGCGGGTTTCGTCCCCATTACAGCGGCGGGACCGCGAGGGAGTTGCACCCTCTTCCCTTGACCCGGAGGTATGATTTGTAGACCCACTCTAGGGGAGGCCTTGATCCCCTGTCAAGGCTAATTTCCAGGACCTGTGCTTCGTCCGCCGCAGCGGCGCTGCCGCTGTTTCACTTAAGCGGCCACTGCGTCTGAGTCGTTTCTCGGCGCCGCGACAGAACGCCCACCTTCTCCTGCTGTGATTTTCGGCCGGTTCTTAGGCCGCCCCCCTGCACGTCGACCATGACATCTGGGTGGAAGCCAAAAGCGACCGCGACATCCCGATTACGCTCTTCCCGCCCCAGGCCGGGTAACCTTCCCAGCCCTGACCTCACGAACGCCCCCGCGCATGGGTCTCATCCGTATTTGATTTTGAGCGCCAAAATGGCGCCGGCCAGAATCAGCGTGACGATGTTGGCCACGATGACTGGAATGGAATGGATGAGCAGGCCGTAGACCAGCCACAGGAATACGCCCGTACAGAACGTCGCCAGCATCCCGAACGACATGTCCCGCGCCGACTTGGTTTTCCAGGTCTTGATCAGTTGTGGGCAAAACGCAATGGTGGTCAATGCGCCGGCCGCCAGGCCGAGAACCATGATCGGGTCCATAACCTCCTCTTCCCGCCGCTGCGCGTGAGAATGCCTCGCGGGAGAATAGAGGGTTTTCACTCGCTGCACAAGCGGTGAGACTAGACGTCCTTGGAAGATCCCTGCGAAGGAACCCGGCCGAAGAGGCGGTACCGGTAGCGGGCCACGACGCGGTAGAGGAGCCAAGCCACGGGGCGCACGAGCGGAACCTTGAGCAAGGCCAGCCAGAAACGCCCGCCTCGCAAACCGGGAATCAACGGGAGGAACGCATCGAGCCCCCGCCTGATCCGCCCGTCCTGCTCGACTAAAAACGCCACATCCGGCCGGCCCGGCTTGTAGTCGGCGCCGAGACAGCAGGCCGCCTCCTCGCTCTGATAGGGAATAAAACGAACCGTTGGCGTTCCGCCCAGCCGTTCCAGCCCGGCTTTTGCGGTCACGCAGAGATGACAGGCCCCATCATAGATCAGGGTATGCTCCAGCCGGCTCAAGCTATCCTGCTGAACGATCCCCGCCATGGCTTCCTCACACAAAGGCATTCACACTAGCAGTAGAGCTACCATCAGGCAACTATTGCCGCATGGTCAGCGATATCTTGCCTCAAGACCCCACAGGATGGTCAAACAGGCAGGCCAGCGAGGCCGCAGGAAGCGAGGCCCCCAAGGCGCACTGAAGAAGTACGTTGAGGGGTTCGAGCGACCGAGAACAAAGCTGGATGCCTGTTTCAACATCCTGCTATAGTCGCCCCATGTCCATCCAGCGCATCATGGCCGTCCTGCTCGCCATCCTGATCGCATTGGCTTCCCTCTCGTCATCGGGATTGGGAACCGGCGGGCACATCATCCGAAGCGGATTTTTGTACGGCCTGCCGCTGATCCTGATGGGCTTGCTGCTGGCTCACGTCCGCTGGGCCTTGATGGCGGGGGTGATGTACGGAACTGTGGGCTTGGCGCTAGACATCTCGACGGCGGTGCAAGACCTGACCAAGACCGGCGCCGGGGCTGAGGCGCTGCTGATCAGCGGCGTGAGCGGGCTGGTGAATTTCTTGTTGATCGTCCTCGGCGGGCGCGGGTTCCTTGACGTCGGGACGGCAGAACGGCCTCAAGAATCCCCCCCTCCCAATCCCCTGTCCCCGCCCGGAGCCTGACCGGCCCGACTCGAGCAAATCCGGCCAAGCGCAGCCAGGTCGTGGTCTCGCGGATGCCGTAAGTGTTCCCTCGCTCCGTGAACAGGAGCATGGTGACAGCGAACAAGTTGGCTTCCTGCGGATAGAGGCCGTCGGCATCCAGCAGGAAGGCATCCTGGATCAAGAGACGCCCGCCGGGATTCAACGCGGCGGCGGCCCGGCGAAAGACTTGCCGGTTCTCCTCCGGCGAGTAGATGTGCAGCACGTTGGAATACCAGATCACGTCGTACTTGCCCGGGATCGGCTGCTTCACGAAATCCACCGGCACATAGGACAGCCGCTTCCCCTGAGGAACCCCGGCCGCGATCTCCCGCGCCACCTCCAGCGCCGGAGTCCGATCGGCCACCGTCGCCCGCAGCCTGGGGTTCTGTGCCAGAAACGCCAGCGCATAGGTGCCGGGGCCTCCGCCCAGGTCCAAGAAGGTCTTCGTGCCGCCGATATCGACTTGAGCCGCGACCTTAGGGGCCACCTCCATCGAACGGTGGTGCATGGCCCAGGTAAATTCCCGCCGATAGGCAACCGCATCCGGCTCGTCGTCCTCCAGCGGCTTGCCGGACCTGACCTGTTCGGTCAAGTGCGACCAGTCGGCCCAGTGATTTTTCAGAAGGCGGAGATAGGCGCCGCGATATTGTGGGCTCTTGGCATTGAGCTCGCCTGATCCGAGCGGCCCGTTGCGATAGCCGTTCCCCTGTTTCTTGAGCAGACCGACGCAGGCCAAATTCCGGCAGAGGATGTCGAGCCCCCGCCGGCTTGCGCGGAGCCGCCGGGCCAGGGTCGGGATCGTCCAGACCCGCCCGCCCATCACCGTAAAAAGATCCAGTTCTAGGGCGGAGATCAAAATCCTGGGCAGCCGATAGGCGGAGACCGCGTCTCGGAAGTCTTCGAAGTCGCAGATGGATGAATGTGCGGCCCGTTGGGCACTCCCCAGTTTTGCCTTTTTCATTTTTACGTTTTACTTGCGGAAAACTGCTGCTGGCACCAGCGGACGGTTGCCGTCACATCCTCCAATTTGGCCAGGTCCAGCGGTCGTTGAAACGTGACTGCCACATATGCGTCGGTCATCTTGGTCGCTTCCTCGAATCCGGCGCTCAGGAAGGCCTTGCGGACCTTGGCCACCATCGGCTGCAGATAATACTTGGCTTGCTTGGCCAGTTCATCGCTACCCAAATCCTCGGGCGTGCCGTCGGACAAGAGGCTTTTAACGTCGTCCATATCAATGCCCGTCTGGCAAATCACGCGACCGTCAGGGGTCAGCTCCAGCATCCAGTTTTCGTCGGCCAGCGCCAACGCCAGGGCTCCACCCGGCTCCAGCTCATAGAAGGCCGGGTCCTGCCGGCACAACTGCGCGCGCGTTTCCGCCCAGTCTCCGCTCATGTCCGCCTCTCACCCGACATCACCCAGCTGTGCCCGCCTGGCAAGCAGGCCTGCAACTGCTCCAAGCGCTTCGTATTTTCTTCCAGCTTGGGCAGCCGGTACTTACGATCCATCTGCACCACCAACGCCAGCAACTCGGCCGCTTCTTTGAGTCGCCCCAGTTCTTCGTAACACTGGGTCATCACGTACCTCGCGCCCCCCGTCCGCAATTCGTCGCCGCTCCGCTCCGCCACCGCCTGACTCGTCTGGCAACAGGCGAGGGCTTCCTCATAGTGCTTCTGCACCAGATGCGTTCTGGCCATCATGCGCCAGGCATCCGCCACGCCGCCCTGATCGTCCAATCGGCGCATCAAGGCCAGGGACTGCTCGTAATAGCGCAGGGCTTCTTCGATCTGGCCGGTTTCACGGGCCACCAATCCCAAATCCGAGAACAGCACGGCTAGGCCCTGCTCATCGCGGGACCGCCGCATAATGTCCAAGGCCTCCAGATAGTAGGCGCGGGCCCGATCCCATTCTCCGGCATCGGCGCGCAGGTTGCCCAAGTTGGCCAGGGTCGTGCCGATGCCCCGGTCGTCTCCCAGGATCTTTTGCAATTCGAGCACTTCCTGGTAGTAGGCCTGGGCCTGCTCCCGCCGTCCGCTCACCGCGCAAATGTTCCCCAGATTGCCGAGCGTCGCGACCAGCGCCCGGCGGTCCCCGGTGATCCGGTCATAGTCCAGGGCCTTGGCATAGCAGACATAGGCCTCGGTGTAATGGCCGTGCGAGAAAAAATCGTTGCCCTGGCGATTGAGCTGCTCGGAGTGAGTCGGCTGCATGGTCAGCCTAGCAAGGTCCGTTCGACGGCCTGTTTGGCGCCGGTGAGGATCGAGGCCCCGTCTCCCGCGAGGAGGGTCTCAAAGTTGTACTTCAGCAGTCGCGTGAGCCCTTCCCTGGCCTTGGCCGGATCGGCATACTTCTCGGCCGACAGCATGGAAAGCGAGCCGGGCGGCTTCCCGATCAATGCATCGCCCAGGATCAAGATTCCCTTCCCCTGCTGCAGGAAGAGCGCGGACTCGCCGGGCGATTTCTGATCCTGGAGCTGAATCGCCCAGATGCCGCCCGGCAGCAATTCCCCATCTTTATAGGTCTTGTTGGCCTTGATCGTCATCTGCGGCGCATCGGCCTCCGGCACCATGACCTGGGAGCCGAACTCGGCCTGGCAGGCGGCGGCGTCCCGCTCGTGGTCCCGGTTCGTGAGCAGGATGTAGTCCAGCTGGCCGCTTTTCCTGATTTGGAGTTTATCCTCCGACGCCATGGGCGGTGGGTCCACCAGTACCCGATGCTCCCCGACGAGCATAAACAGGCCGTTGAAGTCCAACTGCTTCTCTTCCGAGAACCAGGACCATTGCCAGATGCCGGACAGAAGTTGTTTCATAAAAAAAGAGCTTATGGCCTATGGCTGATGGCTGCCGGCGAAGAGCGAGGCCGCCCGCCTTTTGTATTCACTCGCGCGTCGCGCCTCAGGTCGCTACAGAGCGGCAATGGCATCGCCCAAGACCTTCGTCACTTTCGCGAGAATGTCGGCTTCGTTGGGCAGGTCCAAGATATCGTCTTCCGGCACGGTGATGAACTTCCGATTGGCCCCCTTGGTGAGCGAGATCAGAAACATGCTGTTCGAGGGAGTCACCGGAATCACCACCTGAACGGCCGCGTCGATCTCCTTGATCAGGCCGAGAAACTTCTGCTTCCCCGCTTCTATCTCATCCATCGAGCTGTATCCCTTCTCTGCAACGAACCGTAACCCCAGCAGGCTGTTACATGCTGCCCTTGCCGGCTCCGCCGGCCAGCAGCTTGTTCACTTCCTGCAGGATCAGGTCTGCGCCGGCTAGGGCCATGTTCCCGACCCGCTGCCAGCGGATGACCCCCTCCTGGTCGATGATGTAGACGTTGGGGATGAACTTCCCCCCGCCATACAGCTTGTCGGTGGTTTTCTTCGGATCGATCAAATAGGGATAGGTCACCTTGACCGGAAAGGCCGACAAGAACTCCAGCACGTTCTCCTTTGAATCGCCCGAGGAATTCACCCCGATGATCGCCACCGGCTTGCCTTGGGTCGCCTCGGCGACCTTCTGTAAGTTGGTCCCTTGCATCATGCAGGGCTCGCAGATATGGAACAGCCCCAGCACGATCACCTTGCCTTTGAAACCGTCCAGCGACAGGGTCTCGCCGCCGATGGAGGTCAAGGTAAAGCCGGGCGCCTTCTCCCCGATCTTAAAATAGCTCTTGGCCATGACCGACGCAGCCAGGACGACAACCAACATCGGCGCCAACAACAAAGCCAGGGTCCGTTTCATCGCAGCCTCCTTCTCAAAACCAGGAGCTGATGGCTGATGGCGTATGGCAGGAATGGATAAGAGAGCGGAAAAAGATTTCTCGCTCGGAGCCGTCAGCTATCGGCCATCGCCATATGCTCCATCTTCTGCGGCTATCCTAGCACGCGGGAATTTTCAGGGGCAACTGCAATGCTGGCGGGACAATCGCGTCAGAAAAGGCCCAATTGCATTTCTTCGGCCTTTGTGAACGGGATGGGATACTTCTCGGTAAAGCAGGCGTTACAGTAGTGCCCGGGAATCCCCGGCGAGGCGTTCAACATTCCCTCCAGGCTCAGATAGGCCAGGCTGTCCGCCGTGATGTATTTGCGAATTTCCTGGATCGTATGGCTGGAGCCGATCAATTCCTTCTTGGTCGGCGTATCGATCCCGTAAAAACAGGGTGAGACGATCGGCGGCGAGCTGATCCGCATGTGCACTTCGCGCGCCCCCGCGTGGCGGAGCATTTTGACGATCTTCCGGCTGGTCGTCCCCCGCACGATCGAATCGTCCACCACCACCACCCGCTTCCCCTCTAGCACCTCGGACACGGCGTTCAGCTTGATCTTGACGCCGAAGTGGCGGATGGCCTGTTCCGGCTCGATAAAGGTCCGGCCGATATAGTGGTTCCGGATCAACCCGTTCTCGAAGGGAATGCCCGAGCCTTCCGCAAAACCCAACGCGGCCGGCACGCCCGAGTCCGGAACCGGGATCACGATGTCGGCCTTGACCGGCGCCTCCTTCGCCAATTGCCGCCCCAGCGCCTTGCGCGTCAGATAGACCGCCTTGTCGCCGAAAATCTTGCTGTCCGGACGGGCGAAATAGATATACTCGAACACGCACTTGGCCGGCTCGGTCTTGGTGAAGGGCATATAGCTCTTCACCCCATCCTGATTCAGCACCACCAGTTCGCCCGGCTCGATCTCACGGACCGCTTCGGCCCCGATCAGGTCGAACGCGCAGGTCTCGGACGCCACCAGCCAGCTGTCCTTCAGCCGGCCCAGGCACAGGGGGCGGAACCCGTGGGGGTCCCGGCAGGCGATCACCGCGTCGTCCGTCAACAGCACCACCGAGAAGGATCCCCGCACCTGGCTCAACGCATCGATGATCCGCGACAAGAGCGTATCGCCGCGCGAGTGGGCCATCAGGTGAATCATCACCTCGCTGTCGGTCGAGGACTGGAAGATCGCGCCATACGCTTCCAGCTCATTCCGCAGCATCTGGGCATTGATGAGATTACCGTTGTGCGCCAGGGCCAGATTGCCGAAGGCGAAGTTCACGGTCAGGGGCTGGACGTTCTTGAGGTTGTTCCCGCCCGCGGTCGAATAGCGATTATGGCCGATGGCCCTTGGCCCGGGCAGACGCTTCAGCACCGATTTGGTGTAGATGTCGGCCACCAGGCCCATGCCTTTTTCCTGGTGGAAGTGCTCGCCGTCGGACGAGACGATGCCGGAGCCCTCCTGCCCCCGATGTTGCAGGGCATAGAGACCAAGATAGGTGAGATTGGCCGCTTCCTTGTGGCCGTAGATGCCGAAGACCGCACACTCGTCGTGGAATTTATCGGGGGTGATCAGGTGCATCAGAATCGCTCAACGATGAGTGATAAACGATGAATGATGAATTTCCGCGCCCGGCCGTTCATCATTTCATATTCTGCATTCATCATTATTGTTCCAGCGTCCGTTCGAGACTGTTGCCCCAGCGGTCAACGAACGTCTCAAGATCGGCGTCGATCCGGCAACCGGCGCCCCAGCGATCTGCCGCCACGTCGATCACCAGCCGATCCCCCTGCACCGAACCGATGACGGCCGCCGGCACGCCCATCTGCTCGGCCGCTTTGAGCGCCTGTTCGGCGACAGACGGCTTGACCGACAGGACCACCCGTGACTGGCTCTCGCCGAACAACAGCGCATCCCGGCGAAGCCCGTTCGGCGCTAATCGTACCACAGCGCCGAGCCGAAGCCCAGGCGATGACACACAGCTCTCAGCCAGCGTTACGGCCAGCCCTCCGTCGGAACAGTCGTGCGCCGACTGGACCAGCCCCTCCCCGATCAGCGTCAGCACGCAGGCCTGCAGCGCCTTTTCCGCCTCCAGACTCAGATGCGGCGGCGAGCCCTGCTCCCGATGGTGCACGACACGCAGATATTCCGTTCCGCCCAGGTCGTCCCTGTTCGTGCCCAGCAAAATGATCTGATCCCCGGCCTGCTTGAACCATTGGGTCGTGGCCCGGTCCGCCGGCTCGATCAACCCCACCATGCCCAGAATCGGCGTCGGATAGATGGACAGACCGTTGGTCTCGTTGTAAAAGCTCACGTTGCCGCTGACCACCGGGACACCGAAGGCCTCGCAGGCATCCTTGATCCCTTCGATGGACAGGATGAACTGCCACATGATGTCCGGCCGTTCGGGATTCCCGAAGTTCAAACAGTCGGTGAGCCCGATCGGCAGGGCACCGGAACAGACCAGGTTGCGCGCCGCCTCCGCCACGGCGATGCCGGCCCCGACGTAAGGATTCAACAGACAGTAGCGTCCGTTGCAGTCCGTGGCGATGGCCAGGGCCTTGTTTGTCCCCTTGATCCGCACCACCGCCGCATCCGAGCCGGGCCGCACCAGCGTGTTCGTCCGCACCATATGGTCATACTGCCTGTAAACCCAGGCCTTGCTGGCAATGGTCGGCGACTCCAGAAGGGAGAGGAGAACTCCCGTCGCATCTTTCACGTCGGGCAGAACATCCAGGTTGAGCGATTGCAGATGTTCCTGATAGGGAGGCGGAGCGTTGGGCCGCTCGTAGCGGGGCCCGTCCTCGGCCAGGGCCTTGGCGGGAATCTCCGCCACCACCTTACCCTGGTCGCGCACGCGCAGGATGCCATCGTTCGTCACCCGGCCCACCACCGCCGCATCCAGATCCCATTTCTTGCAGATCGCCAGGACTTCCGCTTCCTTCCCCTCCTTGGCGATCATCAGCATCCGCTCCTGCGATTCCGAGAGCATCAGCTCATAGGGCGTCATGCCTGGTTCGCGCCGCGGGACCTCGGTCAAATCCAGGTCGATCCCGTTTCCGGCCCGCGAAGCCATCTCGCAGGAAGAGCTGGTCAGCCCAGCCGCGCCCATGTCCTGGATGCCGACCAGCAAGTCCTTGTCCATCAATTCCAAACAGGCTTCCAGCAACAGCTTTTCGGTGAAGGGATCGCCGACCTGGACCGTCGGCCGCTTGGCTTCGGAGGCTTCATCGAAGGCATCCGAGGCCATTGTGGCCCCATGAATGCCATCCCGTCCCGTCTTGGACCCGACATACATCACCGGGTTGCCGATGCCGACCGCTAGGCCCTTGAAGAGCCGGTCTTTCTTGGCAATCCCCAGGCAAAAGGCATTCACCAATGGATTTTGACTATAAATGTCGTTGAAGACCACTTCCCCGCCGACCGTGGGCACGCCCATGCAATTCCCGTAGCCGGCGATCCCGGCCACAACCCCCTTGAACAGGTGCCGATTCATCGGCTTGTCAAGCAGGCCGAACCGAAGCGAGTTCAGCAAAGCGATCGGCCTCGCGCCCATCGTAAAGACATCGCGCATGATCCCGCCCACCCCGGTCGCCGCTCCCTGATAGGGCTCGATGAACGACGGATGGTTGTGCGATTCCATTTTGAACACCGCGCAGAGCCCGTCGCCGATGTCCACCGCCCCGGCATTCTCCCCCGGCCCCTGTACGACGCGCGGCCCGGTCGTCGGGAGCTTCCTGAGATGGACGCGCGAACTCTTGTAGGAGCAATGCTCGCTCCACATGACCGAGAACATCCCCAGCTCGGTCAGGTTCGGCTCCCGCCCCAGCATCTCGACGATCTTCTTGTACTCCTCGTCCGACAGCCCATGCTGCGCGATGAGGTCTCTGGTATTGCCCGTGGTTTTCATCGATCGGGCACCCTAGACATGGCAATCACAGCCCTTGCTCCTCAAAATTCGAACTTGTTCTTTCGGCCAATCCACATAAACCGACTGCCGCCCAAGCCCCTTTGCCTGCCAGGCCGGGAGCGGACTACGATGCCTGTAGCCCCGCCCCGTCATCTCTCGGACTAGAGCCTCATGCCGCCCATACAGGGCCTTCAACTTTCCCCGCCAGCGCAGCGTTTCCGGATGGCACGCATAGCCCTTCTTGCCCTTGGTGATCACGCTCCAGATCGCATGCAGCTCGCGATGCTCGCCCAACAAATGGGCTCGGCAGAGTTTCTTCGGAGGCAGATCCCAGATACGCATGGGTCACCGCACTGCCGCCATACTGCGTGGCCTGGCGGCTGATCTCCTTACCATCCACCGTGCGGGCCAGCATCACCTGGCCTGTGTAAGTTCCGACTGGCCAGCCATTGGTCTTCAGGCGTGCTCCGGCGAAAGCAACCCGGCGGGACTGGATCTGCTAGTTGCCCTCATGGTCCATCACGACGCCGTTGCCTCATTCCCGTCCAGCAATGCGGTTGCGCGAGGCTTCGTCGGTCAACGCGACATCCTGCATGCCGTCCCGCACGTTCTTCACCCGGCCCGACGCGCCAGCCACCACCGGCACCCCATAGGCCATCACCAGACCATCACCGCCAAATCGCGGATGGCGAAGTCCGTTCCGTCATGACCGTCATAGGTCCGCCGATTGCAGCGGAAGTCTCGCGCTTCCACGGAAGGGTCCATATCCACGTAGTTCGCCATCCAGCAGGTTGGGCCTATGCCAGGACCGCCTTGAGTTTGGCTTTCTGCAGCGCGTCCAGCATGGAAAGAAAGATCAGGCGCCCGTCATCGTTCCCCAGAAGTGCTTCCGCGCTGCGCTCCGGATGAGGCATCATGCCCATCACGTTGCCCGCCGCGTTCCTGATGCCGGCGATATTGTCCAGCGACCCGTTGGGGTTGGCTTCCGACGTAACTTTTCCTTCCGCCGTGCAGTAGCAAAAGACGATCTGCGCCGCGGCCTTCATCTGGGAGAGGGCGACATCGTCCGTGTAGTAGTTGCCGTCCGCATGGGCGATGGGAATTTTCAGGACCTGGCCCGGCCGGCACAAGCCAGTGAAGGGCGTCGCCGCATTCTCAACCGTCACATGAACATCCTTGCAAATAAACGACAGCGACCGGTTCCGCAACATGGCGCCGGGCAGGAGGCCCGCTTCCAGCAGGATTTGGAAACCGTTACAGATGCCCAGGACCATCCCGCCTTCATGGGCGAACTGTTGCACCGCGCCCATGACCGGCGAGAACCGCGCGATCGCCCCGGTCCGCAAGTAATCGCCGTAAGAAAATCCGCCTGGCAGGATGATCGCATCCAGGCCGTCCAGCTTGCTTTCCTTGTGCCAGACCGGGATGGCCTTGTGACCGAGCACATCCGAGAGGACGTGGATGCAATCGTGATCGCAGTTGCTGCCGGGAAAAACGATGACGCCGAAGTTCATGGACGAGTTCTCGGTTAACAGTGATCAGTACTCAGTTGAGTGATGGTCGGCGCCGACTTTACGTTCATCGTTCAGCATTCATCGTTCATCACTGCAATTCAAACCGATATTCTTCGATGATCGTATTGGCCAGCAATTTCTCGCACATGGCCTTGACCTCAGCCTCAGCCTTCGCCTTGTCTTTTTCCGCCAGGTCCAGTTCCACATACTTGCCCACCCGCACGTTGCCGGCCGACTTGAACCCCAAGGTCTCCAAGGCATGTTCGATGGCCTTTCCCTGCGGATCGAGAATGCCTTGCTTCAGCGTCACATGAATCTTCGCCTTCACGCCTTCCTCCTACCGACTCTCTTCTTTCTGCTCTTGTGCCATCAGCACCAGTTTTTTCCTCGCCCAGTTGATGACCGCCGCCAGGACCAGCCCCCCCGCCGACAAGGCCAGAAACGACCAGCGCCAGAACAGGTCGGCCGTGTTGATCGCCATCAAGGCTACGGCCGCCGCCCAGACGACGATGGCCCAGATCAACCCGTGTTCCATGAACTTCAGGACCAGGCGCTTCACCCTTCTCACTTCCCCCCAAAGACCGGGCAGTTCCCAGGGGATGCGGCGGCTGGCCGCACCTGCGCGCATCGAGTGATACACATTGTCATTGCGCGTTCTGCGAGCAAGAGACCGACTGCCGCGTCCCCCATCTTCATCCGCACACCCGCTTCAGCACCTCTTGATAGGCCTCTTCGATCTTTCCCAAATCCTTCCTGAAGCGGTCTTTGTCCATAGATTCTTTGGTCTTCTGGTCCCAGAACCGGCAGGTGTCCGGCGAAATCTCGTCGGCCAGGATCAGACGCCCCTTGTGCCGCCCGAACTCCAGCTTGAAGTCCACCAGAATCATGTTCCGTTCCTGAAAGAAGGGTGTCAGGATCCGATTGATCGTGAACGCCAGCTCCTTGATCTGGCCGACCATCGCCGGTTCGGCTAGGTTCAACAGGCGAATATGCTCCTCGGTGATCAGCGGATCGCCCAGCGCATCGTGCTTGTAATAAAACTCGACGATCGGCGGCGCAATCGCCTCCCCTTCCTTCAGCCCGAGGCGTTTCGCCAGGCTCCCGGCGATGATATTCCGCACCACCACTTCGATCGGCACGATCCGGACCTTCTTCGTCAACATCTCCCGGTCGTTGAGCCGTTCGATGAAATGAGTCGGCACGCCGCCGGCATCCAAGAGGCGAAAGAGCTTCTCGGAGACCTTGTTGTTCACCACGCCTTTTTCGACGATCGTCCCCTTCTTCTGCGCGTTGAAGGCCGTCGCGTCGTCTTTGAAATATTGAATGACCCGATCCGGGTCCACCGTTTCAAAAATCTTCTTCGCCTTGCCCTCATAGAGCATCGAGCCTTTCATCAAGGTCATGAGCGCCCTCTTCCCGTCCGCTTTGTGCCGGCTCCCCTGCCGAAGACCCGCTGGAAAATCTTGTCCAGGTGCCGCAGGTAGTACGTGGGGGCGAAACAGGCGGCAATCTGCGCCTTGGTCAGCGCCTTGCTGATCACCGGGTCCTTGCCAACCAAGTCCTGGAATCCGGCCCTCCCCTTCCAGGCCTCCATGGCGCAGCGCTGCACCGCCTCGTAGGACTCTTTGCGTTGGGCACCCCGCTCCACCAGCTCCAGCAACAGCCGCTGCGAATAGACCAGCCCGCCGGTCAGGGCCAGGTTCCGCCGCATCCGCTCCGGATAGACCAGGAGGTTCTTGATCAGGCCGGTCAACCGGACCAGCATGTAGTCCAGCAGGATCGTGCTGTCCGGCATGATCACCCGTTCGACGGAGGAGTGGCTGATATCCCGCTCGTGCCAGAGGGCCACATTCTCCAGCGCCGCTAGGCTGTTGGCCCGCACAACGCGGGCTAGGCCGCAGAGGTTTTCCGAGGCGATGGGATTCCGCTTGTGCGGCATGGCGGAGGAGCCCGTCTGCCCGGCGGAGAAATAGTCCTCCGCCTCCAGCACTTCCGTCCGCTGCAAGTGCCGGATCTCGGTGGCGAACTTCTCGATGCTGGCCGCCAACAGGGCCAGGGCCGAGAGGTAAGCGGCATGCCGATCCCGCTGCACCACTTGATTGGACACGGGGTCCGGCTGGAGCCCCAGCTTTTTGCAGACATAGGCTTCGACGTGCGGGCCCTGATGCGCGAACGTTCCCATCGCGCCGGAGAGCTTCCCGACCGCGATCTCCTCCCGCACCGCCTTCAGCCGAACCTGATGCCGCTTCGCCTCCTCATACCAGACGGCCAGCTTGAACCCGAAGGAAATCGGCTCGCCGTGAATCCCGTGGGACCGTCCGACCATGATCGTGTCGCGATGTTCGAGCGCCCGCTTTTTGAGCACGGCCAGCAGACCCTCCACATCCTTCAGAATCAGGTCCAGGGCCTCGGTCATCTGCACGGCCAACGAGGTGTCCACGATGTCGGAGGAGGTCAGCCCGATGTGCAGGAACCGAACTTCCTTCCCCACCGGCAGGGCCAGGGATTCGAGAAACGCGATCACGTCGTGCTTGGTGACCTTTTCGAGTGCGGCAATCCGAGCCGGATCGATCTTGGCTCTGCGCCGGATGCGGGCCGCCACGCCTCGCGGCACCTCTCCGGCCCGTTCCAGGGCTTCGCAGGCCAGCAACTCGACCTCCAGCCAGATCTCATACTTGTGCCGAAGATCCCAGATGGCTTTCATGCCCGGCAGGGTATAACGCTCAATCATAGCTTTCTCATCATTCCTGAAGAGTGATTCGGTTATCAGTTTTCAGTTTCCGGAACCGATCACTGAGAACTGGATACCGACAACCCCGTTCCCACGCGTCACGCATCACGCTTCACGCCAACCAGTTCGGCCCGCTTGACCTCCAGTCGCGGGTCTGACTTGAGCACCTGGTCCAGAATCCCGTTGACAAACTTTTTCGTCTCCTCATCCGCAAATCGTTTGGCCAGCTCGAGCGCTTCATTGACCGTGACCTTGGCCGGCACGTCGGGCATATAACAGAGCTCATAAAGAGCCGCCCGCAGAATGTTGCGGTCCACGATCGGCATGCGGCTCACTTTCCAATTCGCCGCATGGGCACCGAGCAGCTTGTCTAGTTCCGGTCGGTTCGTCAGGACCCCCTCGACGAGTTGCTCGGCAAACCGCTTCACCTCCGGCTCGACCTGGTGCTGGGCCTCGAAATCGGCGAGCCAATGTCCGCCCTTTCCATGGACGTCCCATTGGAAAAGGATTTGCAACGCACGTTCGCGGGACTGTCGGCGAATGCCCATATGACCTTCGGCTTATGTTCCCTCAACCGGATTCATCGTTTCCTGCGGCTGCGAGGACGTCCCGCGCGGTTTCCGGCGGCCCGGCGCGCCGGTTGCTTCACACCCAGGGCCTTCATTTGCTTCAATAGATTTGCCATTTCAATGGCGGTTCTGACCGCGTCGGCGCCTCGGTTGCGCTCGGCGCTTCCCGACCGTTCCAGCGCCTGTTCCACATTCTCCGTCGTCAACACGCCGAACACGACCGGAATGTCCGATTCCCAGGCAGCCTGGGCGATGCCCCGGCTGGCTTCCGCGCTGATGTATTCGAAATGGGGGGTCTCCCCGCGAATGACCGCGCCCAGACAGATAACGGCGTCGAAGCGTCCGGAGCGGGCCATGCGGCGTGCCACCAGCGGAATCTCGAAGGCACCCGGCACCAGGACCACCTGGATCGCCGGCTCGGCCGTGCCGGCTTTGCCGAGCGTCTCCAGAGCCCCGGCCAAGAGCCGGTCGGTGACGAACTCGTTGAACTTGCTGACGACCAAGCCGAATCGCAGGTCCTTGGCGTCGAGCTGTCCTTCGAGCGGCTTCATGCAAAGACCTTCAGCCGGACCGAGCCGGTGGTGTGGCGGCATTCCGTGAACAACTGATGAGGCAAGTCCGGACGCACCTTAGCAGGTTCGCCCAAAAGCTGGCAAGAATAAGATGGGCGGAGAGGGTCAAACTTTATTGAGAATATGGCCGAGCTTGTGCTTCTTCGTGCGCAGGTAACGTTCGTTGGCCGCGCGGGGAGCGATTTCGGTCGGCACACGCTCGGTCACCTTGAGCCCATAGCCTTCGATGCCGACGATTTTGCGCGGGTTGTTGGTGACGAGGCGGATCTTCTGGAGCCCCAAGTTGACCAGGATCTGGGCGCCGATCCCATAGTCGCGCAGGTCCGGTTTGAAGCCCAGTTGCAGGTTGGCTTCGACCGTGTCGCTGCCTTCATCCTGAAGCTTGTAGGCCCGGATTTTATTGAGCAGCCCGATCCCCCGTCCTTCCTGGTTCAGATAGAGGAGGACGCCGCGGCCTTCTTTCTCGATGATTTGCATGGCGCTCTGCAATTGGTCGCGGCAATCGCACCGCAGCGATCCGAACACGTCGGCCGTCAGACAACCGGAATGAACCCGCACCAGACAGGGGGAGCCGTCCTCCACCCTCCCCTTCACCAGGGCGATGTGGGTGCCGCCGTCCACCTCGTTCTCGAAGACCACCGCCTCGAACTCGCCGAAAAGCGTCGGGAGCTTCGCGCTCGCGATCCGCTTGATGAATGTTTCGCGATGCATGCGGTATTCGATCAGGGATTTGATCGTGACCAGCTTGATCTTGTGCCGCCTGGCGAATTCCATGAGTTCCGGCACCCGCGCCATGGTCCCGTCTTCGTTCATGATCTCGCAGATCACCCCGGCCGGGTAGAGTCCGGCCAGTCTGGACAAGTCCACCGAGCCTTCGGTCTGCCCCGCCCGTTTGAGCACCCCGCCCTTCTGGGCTTTCAGCGGGAAGATGTGCCCCGGCCTGGCCAGGTCGGCCGGCTTGCTCTTGGGATTGATGGCCGTATGGATCGTGGTGGCACGGTCGGCCGCGGAAATGCCGGTGGTGATGCCCTTCCGCGCATCGATGGACACGGTGAAGGCCGTCCCAAAACTGGCCGTGTTCTCGGCCGCTTGCGGCGGAAGCTGAAGGTCCTCGACCCGTTCCGGTGTCAGCGCCAGACAGATCAAGCCGCGGGCGTGTTTCGCCATGAAATTGATGGACTGCGGGGTGATCTTTTCAGCCGCCATCACCAGGTCCCCTTCGTTCTCCCGATCCTCGTCGTCCACGAGGATCACGAAGCGGCCCTTTTTGATGTCCTTGATCGCCTGTTCGATCGTGTCGAATTCCTGCGCCATGCCCGCCATTCCCCTTACGCTCATTCCGGACCGATGTGCAGCCCATTATAGGGGGTCGGTTTGAAAAACGCCACTGCGCGGCCTTCCGGATGGGTATCGGCTCCCGCTTCCCGTTTCATTCTGCGCGGCTCCTTCGAATCGCAACGACGACGCTCGCCAACGCCATGAGGCCCACACCGCCGAATATCACGAACCCTATCCCGTAGCTGCCGGTGTGGTCCTTCAGCAGACCGAAGGAGAGGGGAATCACCATTCCGCCGAATCCGCCCGCCGCCCCGATGACGCCCGACGCCAGGCCGATCTGCTTGGACAGCCGCTCGGAGACCACCTGAAACACCACCCCGTTGCCGAATCCCATGCAGGCCAGCGCCGCCACCATCAACGGACCGGTCCACACCAGACCAGGCAAGGACGCCAGCGCCATGGCGAGGAGCGATAGAACCGGAAACAGCCCCCGCAGCACCGCCAGGCCGCCGACACGATCCGCCACATAGCCGCCGAACGGCCGGGCCAAGCTCCCCGCCAACCCGCAGAGCGCCGCCCAGGAACCGGCCAGCACCAGATCCAACCCGTATTGATCATGGAGGAACAGGGGCAGGAAACTGCAAAACCCGACAAAGCCGCCGAACGTCACCGCATAGATGAAGCACAGCCAGTAGACCGAGGGCAGCCGGCCGATATCCTTCAGCCTGCTCCACCAACCGGCGCCCCGTTCCACACGCCAGGCGCCTCCGTCTCCGCGCACCAGCAAGGCGAATCCAGCGGTCGTCGCCAGCACAGGGATCGCCATGAACCCGAAGACTCCGTGCCACCCGACCGCTTGCGCCAACCGAGGGGCGAAGAACGTCGCCAGCACCGTCCCGCTGTTGGCCGACGCGGCGATGCCCATGGCCAGGCCCTGGTAGGCCGGCGGATAGGCGCGGCTGGCCAGGGGCAGCGCCACCGCGAAACTCGCTCCGGCCGTGCCGAGCA
>SXGR01061524.1_pt1 | contig 37347 bp, 30 predicted proteins | sample 3174711 | NCBI WGS metagenome assembly SXGR01 (sample SAMN11356860, study PRJNA531348) | freshwater metagenome | isolation source: freshwater sample F1-60 | place: China: Fuxian Lake, Yuxi | collected 2017-12-25
CAACATTTTGCCGATTGCATCCGCGAAGCGCGCGAGCTGAGTCCCAAATTGCAGGTTGAAGTTTTGGTGCCCGATTTCCGTGGCCGCATGGAAATCGCGTTGGATATTTTAGAAAAAGAAGCCCCCGATGTGTTCAACCACAATATGGAAACCGTCAGCCGTTTGTATCGCCAAGCGCGCCCAGGTGCCAATTACGATTGGTCGTTAGAGCTGCTCAAGCAATACAAGGCGCGTCGCCCCGATGTACTCACCAAATCGGGTTTGATGGTTGGCCTCGGTGAAACTAAAGAAGAAATTATCGAAGTGATGCAGCACATGCGCAATCACGATATCGATATGCTCACCATCGGCCAATACTTGCAACCGTCAAAAGATCACTTGCCAGTAGCCCGTTACGTGCACCCCGATGAATTTGCAGAATACACTCGCTTAGCCGAAGAAATGGGATTTAAACACGCTGCTTGTGGCCCGCTGGTTAGATCTTCGTACCATGCCGATAAACAAGCGCACGGCGAAGATATTAGTAATTTATTGCCTGCGAAAAGCCAGTAAGCATCTGCAACAAAAATACGCTCCTACAGCAGCCATCAGACTATGCTGTAGGAGCGTATTTTTTATGGCTCCATAATCTGCGACAGTAATCCGTGACAAAAAAATCCGATCTAAAAGTTCAACTGCTACAACATCTCCCCGAGCATTTTGCTCAGGTTGCAGCGTGGCATCATCAAGAATGTGAGCGCCAAGGCTTGCAATCCACGCTCGCCATTCGCCAACAACGTTTGCTGTTGCACGTACAGCACAACGCCATCCCCAAAACCATTATCGCCCTCCAAGGTAAAGCGCCAGTAGGTTGCGTTAGTTTGGTGAACTATAGCTACCGCACAGACAGCAGCGTATTAATACCTGCAAACTCAGCGAATGTGTGGTTAAGCAACTTGTACGTGGTGAACGAAAAGCGCCAACAAGGCTTGGGTAATCTGCTGATTGAAGCGGCAAAAAAGTATGCGCAAGATTTCGGTGCAAGCGAATTGTGGCTCTCAGCAGCGGAATTTACCGACTACTACCAAAAGCGTGGTTGGGAAATTGTGCGCAAAACCCGTTTGGGTGGCCGCCAAGTCAATGTGATGCGTATTAACTTGGCGCCAGTTTTGTTGGCAAGCGCCGCAAATTTATAAGTAAGCTTAATTCGCGCTAGCGTTTTTTTCAGTAAAAAACTTCAGCCATAAAAAGCCCAAGGTTCCTGCTGTTAATGATGCTAACAATACGGCAATTTTAGAGGCGGTAATTACCTCGCTGCTGCCAACAAAGGCGAGGTTAGTAATAAAAATTGACATAGTAAAACCTATGCCACCCAATAAGCCTGCGCCAAAAATATGCTTCCAGTTTAATCCTTCGGGCAACTTACAAATCCCAATTGTCACCGCAATAAAACATAGCAACATAATTCCCAATGGCTTACCCAATAGCAATCCACCCATAATGCCAAGGCTGTTGGCGCTGTATAATTCCTGTGCCCAATTGGTGCCAATTATTACGCCGGTATTGGCCAGTGCAAAAATCGGCAAAATAATAAAGGCAACGGGTTTATGTAAAATATGTTCAAGGCGATGAGAAGGTGATTCTTCATCATCAGCTTTAGCGGAGAATGGAATGGCAAATGCGAGTAGTACGCCTGCAATGGTAGCGTGAATGCCTGACTTCAACATAAAAAACCACATTAGTGCGCCGCCAATTAAATAAGGGGCTAGGGCCATAATACGCAGCATGCGATTAAATATAATTAATACTCCAAAGACAGCTGCTGCTGAGATTAAGTACATCATTGATACTTTTGCAGTATAAAAAAGTGCGATAACAATAATCGCGCCCAAATCATCCATCACCGCGAGCGCTGTTAAAAATACTTTAAGCGATAGCGGAACGCGGCTGCCTAAAAGGGCAAGTACGCCCAAAGCAAATGCGATATCCGTGGCCATAGGAATACCAATGCCTGCTTGTGTTTCAGTTCCGGCATTAAAAACAAAATGAATAAGTGCGGGGCAAGCAATGCCACCTAGGGCTGCAACTATGGGGAGCAGTGCATTTTTAACATTCGATAACTCGCCGCTGTAGAGTTCACGCTCAAGCTCAAGCCCAATAAATAAAAAGAAAATCGCCATAAGGCCATCGTTAATCCAATGTTCAAGGCTCATGCCTGCAATAGGTGTATTCCAGATGCCAACATAGGTTGTGCCTAGCATAGAGTTTGCAATTACTAGCGATATAATTGTGCAAATAATTAACACTATGCCGCTGGATTTTTCTGATTCAAAAAAATCCGAAAAGGTTTTTGATAAAGGATATTGACCGTTTTCCATGCTTGACTCATTTGTGTAATGGATTTTTAAAACGAAGAATTGGGCCCAATTAAAAAGGTAATTTCTTCTTTCGTGGAGATTCTGCCTAGAATGGCGTTTCGGTGCGCGTAGCGCCCAAAAAGTTTCAATACTATTTTTGTGTTGCAAGGCTGACTCATCAGTAATCTCACTGAAATAAATACAGAACCTATTATCTTCTAGGACGCAAATATCTATTCGCCCAAACGAATAACCCCATAATCATTAACGCAAACAACGGCATTTGCCAGAGTAGGCTGGAGCGCAGTGCTGTACCTGCTGGGGTATCGGGAAAGCTCGCCAGTAAACCTGAGAATCCCAAACTAAATAAACCATAACCGAGATTAAAGACCAACCCTTTGACTGACAGTAGCGTAGCTCGTTTTGACGAATCCGCTTCTTGGTGTAACACCCGGCTAATGGTAAAGCCGAGAAAGCCCATGATGGTCATTAAAAACATGGCGGGGATAATGCCATAGATTGGCCATGCGGGTATCAATGCCGCTAATCCCACGATTGATGCAACCGCAATGAGCCCTAAATTCGCGAGCATGCTAAAACGATTATTTAAATATTTTGCAATAGTCGGCACGAACCAACTTAGTACGCCTAGTGCCGCGCCAAGAAAACCATAAGTCCATTCCGGCAAATCGATTAAGCGATAATAACTGCTGTTTATGGTGGCAAAGTTGCGCACTATAGAGTCAATGCAAACGCCAATTACTATCACCACTAAAATTGTGCGATGGGTAAATGCCCAGCGCGCCGTGGTGAGCGTGAGTTGAACCGTATTTTTTAAGGTTGAGCCAGCCGCAGCATGAATAGGTTCTTGCATGCGCAAACAAATGAACAAACACACTAGTGCTTGGCACAACACTAAAGCAACGGGCAATCTATGGACAATATTAGCGGACAACTGAAGGTTATCAGCTAAAAGAGAATTGATTATCTGCGGGTCGTAAAGCAGCCCACCCAAAATCATCGCCACCACAAAACCTGCTGAGCGCCAGCGCATGGTGGTAGCCAACAATTTATCCCATGCGTGCGCTCGGTTTTCACTGGGCAGAGAATCGTAGGCTAAGGCTTCATCGGCACCACTTGCGCAGGCTTCCGAAAGCCCAGAGCAAATTCGGTTGATAACGCACAGCACAAACAAGACTGCACCGCCATCGCGCGGTGCTAATAGAAGGCATAGCATTTCGATAATCATAAGTACCGAAGCAGCAATTAATAACCTGCGTCGCCCTATGGTATCGGCCAGTGCCCCAGAGGGTACTTCAAAGACAAAGATAGTTGCCGCCCAGATTAAATTGAGCAATACAAATTGATCTAGGCTGAGCCCAAGATCAAGAAATAAAATCGCCAAGACCGGATAGTAGGCGCGCGCGGTAAAAAATACTGAGAAAATAATAAAACGATTGGCGTTTTTGGATAAATCTGTTTTCACGATGTGCGCCCTATGCAATTTTTACTGAACACGCGTTGGTTTAAGTCTACACATACTAACAGGGCACAAATAAAGAATACTGTTTGATTCAAAACCGTATGCGGCATGGATGCCGCGTCCGAGCCTACAGGGATGTATTCACGGCGGGTTTTGAATTGAATAGTATTCTTTACTGCACACTCATTAGTATATTGTCTTCTTATTACAGAGCTGAAGATTCCTGAATCACTTTAGTTATACGTGAAACATACTCATGCATCATTTTTTTGTGACTGAAATTGATTGGAGTGTTTGGTGGTTGTCGCGCTGTGTACGCTGGCGCACTGTCGCTCACTAGCTTTCTCCTTATGCTTAGCTCAGATTAAACAAATCTAATTTATTTGTCTGCGCCGCTCAAGGCATTCTGCTGGAAGGGTGCGGTAATAGTCGAACTCATTGAAAGGGCTTCCTATGACATTTTCTATTTTTAAAATTTCTAATCTAAAAACCTCTCTTATTTTCGCTGCGCTTGTAGGTTCATTGGTGTTAACGGGCTGCGAGCGTAAAGAAACTGTATTGGTCCCTGTGCCTGGCCCGGCTGGTGAAACTGGTGCAACAGGTTCTGCTGGCAGCGATGGTGCGCGCGGCACACAAGGCAATACGGGTAACACGGGTGAAACGGGTGAGACCGGCAGCACGGGTGCAACGGGCGAAACCGGCAACAAAGGTAATCAAGGTAACACCGGTAATACCGGCGCAACGGGTGCAACTGGCGATACTGGTGCAACGGGTGAAACAGGAACAACGGGCGATGATGGTAAAAAAGGCGATACCGTTATCATAGTGCCGAAATAATTGTTTGGCGATGGCAAATTTATTTCAAGATTTCTGCCATCGCCCAACTGCTTTGTAATGAATGGGTACCTGTAGATGCGTGAGCTTTATTATGTCGTAATGCATTGCGCAAATTTTCCGCGTGCGGCATTTGTACTTGGTGAGGGTGAGCAATAAATATGTCTTCTGAAGTGGTCTACTTGTTCATATCTGCTTTTTAGCTAACTACGTTAAGGCAATAAAAATTGTAGAGTCGTGGTTACAGCGAAATGATCGGATGAAAAAATTTCAGATTCGTTAAGAATATTAGCGTCAAGTGTACGAATTTTACCTAGCACATAAATATAATCAATCTTACAGCTCTCGGTTTTACCAAAGGCGTGAAAAGTGCCCACATTGCTGTTAGGGTGGATTAAACGGAAAGTGTCTTTCATAGTGATAGGGGAGCCATCTTCCCCAAGCAGATATTTCATGGAGTGTTCGTTTTCACACGCATTAAAATCGCCCGTCAATATAACAGGTGATCTTTTATGTTTTCGTGCAGCAATAGCGGATGAAATTTGTGTGGCTGACAAGTCGCGTTCTTGGGGAAGCAAAGGGAAGTGAGTGTTATAAATATAAATGGATTTTTTGGTGCGTTTTTCTTTTAGGTGCGCCCATGTAAATATGCGTGGCCATTGCATGTTCCAGCCATTTGAACCGGGAATCTCTGGCGTAGGGGAAAGCTGTAAGGTTCCCTGATCATACCTATCTATATTCCAGCGGTTCTTTTTATACAATATTTGCGTGCCCTCGCCACCTTCATCAGCATTGCGGCCACGGCCTATGACCAAATACTCGGGAAGCGCCCTTCGTAAATCGCCAAGCATTTCAGGCGTTGTTTCTTGTACGCCCAAAAAGTCAGGTTGCTGAGCTTTAATGATTGAAATAACTCTTGGTAATCTAGAGTTCCAATCATTGGGGTAGGGGTCAATAGGCACGCGTAAATTAAACGTCATTACCTTTATGTTGTTAGCGTGACTTGCAAGACTAAAAGCGCTCAGGAGCAGTGCGCATAAAATTATTTTTAACCAAGATTGCATTGTCGAGCTTCCGGTAAAGAAAACAGAACGGCGCACGCCTAAGTATTCTGCAATACCTAGAAGATTTTTATCGCGCCAAGATTACCGCTGTCGCGTGGTTAGGGTGCTGCTCGTTTTAGTAGCTTTCACCACGAATATACTGTTCTAGCTGTTGGATTAAATATTTTTGTTCTTCCATTGTGCTTTCTAATAAATCGCGGATTGAAATCATGGCTGTGAGTTTACCCTTGTCCACAACGGGTAAATGACGGATACGCTTCTCTGTCATTAACTGCATGCAGGCTTCCATGTCTTGATCGGGCGATACGGTGAAGGGATTAGCGGTCATAATCTCGCTAACCGCTGTGGTTTGCGATGCGCGCCCCATAAGCGCAACTTTTTTCAAGTAATCGCGCTCGCTCACAATGCCTACTAGTGCGCCGTTCTCGGTTACGAGCAGTGCGCCTACACCTTTCTCGGTCATCAACTTAATCGCATCCCAAACCGTGGCGCTGGGGCTAATGCTATGGGTGTCGTCGTTTCCTTTGGCGCTTAGTACGTCTCTTACCTTCTTCATAATTTCACCCTTATTAGTTCATCTTAGATTATTAGTGGCGATAACATTGTGTTGCGAACAACAAAGAAACTTGAGATTACATTCTGGCGGGTTGTTTGACAACGCCATTAGAAAACTTGCAACTAAATTGCCGTAGCAAATAGCTATTAGGAGTTAAATTTACTCACGTGTAGGAAATTTATATTCCTTTTAGTAATACGCCTAATAGTATTGCGCGCTTAGCATTAAACTGGTGGCTGTTAAGCATCAATGCAACTTCAAGCGCGGTCTCAGCCAGCGGTTGATTCTACCTGCCAGCATTACCAAGCCGGTTTTAATAAAGCCATAAATTGCCACTTGGTGCATGCGGTAGAGCGAGATATACACAAGGCGTGCTAACTTGCCTTCGATAAACATGGTGCCTTTGCCTAAATTACCCATCAAGCTTCCCACAGTAGAATAACTTGCAAGTGATACTAATGAACCGTGATCGGTATAGTGGTAAGTCGTAAGGGGTTTATTGTTTAAGAGTGCACGTAAGTTTTGGTAGCAGGTGCTTGCCATTTGATGGGCAGATTGCGCGCGCGGTGGCACGCGTGAACCATCCGCAGAAATAAATTGCGCGCAATCGCCTATGGCAAAAATACATTCGTCGCGAGTGGTTTGTAAAAATTCATTCACGTGTAATTGATTGATGCGATTAGTTTCCAAGCCTGCGATATTGGCCATAAAATCTGACACTTTAATACCTGCTGCCCACACCATCAAATCGGCGGGAATTAAATTGCCTTCTTTGGTGTGCAAACCTTCTTTGGTTGCAGACGTAATCAAAGTGGTGAGTTTTACATCCACATTGAGTTTAACCAATTCATTGTGAGCTGAGGCAGAAATGCGCTCAGGTAGCGCGGGTAAAATACGTGGGCCGGCTTCAATCAATGTGACTTTTAATTGCGAGCTGGTGACGGCATCAAAACCATAGTTGTGAATTTCCGCTACGGCGTGATGCAATTCTGCCGAGAGTTCTACGCCGGTTGCACCGCCGCCTATAATCGCAATACGCACGTCGCTGTCTTTGCTGGGCAGGCGTTGAATGCGCAGCAATTGATTTAATAGTTTGTTGCGAAATTTATGCGCTTGGGTAGGGCTATCCAGGAAAATACAATTGTCTTTAATGCCGGGGGTGTTGAAGTCGTTGGAGATGGAGCCGAGCGCAATCACTAAGTAATCATAATCAATACGGGTTGATGGCAAAAATTCTACGCCATCGTCATCTTGCATGGGTTCCAACACCACTTGTTTGGCGGTGCGGTCTATATCGGCCAGTGTACCTACGCGAAAATAAAAATGGTTGTTAATCGCGTGACCACGATAACTCACGGCATCTATACCTTCATCCATGGTGCCTACTGCAATTTCATGTAAGAGCGGCTTCCATAGGTGAGTAGTATTGCGATCAATTAAGGTGATGTGCGCTTTCTTCTTTTTGCCGAGAGTGTTGCCTAGTTTTGTTGCCAATTCTAAACCGCCAGCGCCACCGCCTACGACTACGATTTTTTTCATACACTATTCATCCATTAATTTTTTTGAAGAAAGTAAGCGGCTAAGGGCCGTTCAATAAAACGGTAAGTATTTTGATCAATGGCAGCTTTAAATTTACTGTGTGCTTGCGCGGTTTTCCCGGCTTGTAAATCCTGGTAACCGGTATAAAAGAAATATTCCGTTTTTTCACAGCGGGTGAGCGCAATTTTTTTCAAATCATCGGCGCTGATAAGCGTTTGCCAATAATCCAACAAGGTTTTTTCCCATGTGTTACTGGTCACCACTTGGCGGGTGATTAGCCAGGGCTGCAGTTGTGCTTGTCGCGCAATAATATCGCTCTTGATTAAATCGTAAACGCTAAATGTGGTGCGGTTTTTAATGTAGGCATTAAAACCTTCAGCAGCTTTTTTCCAATCACCTTGATTCATAAAAATTTCATGATAGCCAGCTTCGCTCAGGCTGTAGCCTTGGCCTATCGCATTTTGCAATAGTGCAATCGCTTGTGTGTGATAGCCCAGGGCAGAAAGGTGCTGTGCTTTGAGGCTAATATTTTCTTTGGAGGATTTTATATCGAGTGCCAGCTGCGCTTCGTGTAAACCTAATTGATTGCGATCTTGATCAAAAAAAGCTTGCGATAATGCCGTATGCAAAGCTTGATCTTCAGGTTTAAGCGGAATTGCCAGTTGATAATATTTTCCGGAATTTTGAATGTCGGTTGGGTTTTCGTAATTGCAACCATTGGCCTCGGAGCGCTTAACATAGGTATCGGCGATGGCTTTGTATAAATCTGTAGAAGATTGATTGTTCTCTGCGCCAATTTTTAAGGTGGCAATTGCCAGTGAAAAGTAGCGGTCTTCACTGTAAAGACTGGCGAGTTGAATATAAGCATTGTCGGTTTGTGGTGATTCTTGAATTGCAGCAAGTAATATTTCTCGTAAGGCTTGGCGATCTGGCTGACGATCTTTTTCTTGCTGTAATAGGGCGGCTGCATATTTTGCTAATGAAGGCGGGTTTAATTTATCGCGCCCACTTTCGGGTATTTGCACAAAAATTACCTTGGCCTTTTCAAACGCATTGCTTGTGCGACTGCGCAAGGTGTTATCGTAATACACATTGTAGAGTGCTTGTAATACCGCTTGATTGCCGGGGAACTGTGTTAGAACTTCTTTCAAATAAATTTCGGCAAGCTCTAGTTCGCTAGCGTCTTTGTTGGCGATACCGCTCTCCATATGGAGATAGCCTAAGCCATAAAGTGGCTCGGTATTTTGGGGGTCTGCCAAGGCTTTTTTAATGAATGTGGCTGCCAGAGGGTTGCTGTTAATGTTTTGCGATAACATTAACTGCGATGACATTTTGTGTGCGTTGCTTGGAACTGCGATAGCTACTTTTTTGTCATGGGTATTACGCATCTCAGTTTGCTGTGTACCCGCCATTTTCATGTTGTTAGGTACCGTACAGCCGCTAAGCAGTACGGAGACAAAAGCAAACAGGCTTGCGATTTTTTTTATGGTGACGTTTTTCATAGGGCTATGTATTCTGAGTAATCCTTGTCGTGATCAGGTACTAAATCTTAAAGCCAAGCTCTTCCGCTTTAGCAAAAGACTTGTCAGATTCGTACAACAAATTGTTATAGCCCTGCGCCAAACCTAATATGTAAAAGGCTTCTGCATTTTTAGGTTCATTTTTTACCGCGTGATTAGCGGCCTCTAAGGCTTTACCATAATGGCCATTTTTAATGTGCAATTTTGCGAGTGCAATAAAGCTCTCTGCTTTACCGGTTTTAGCAGCAGTTTCTTTGAGAGCGGCCAAGTCTGCAGCGTTTTTATCGTAGCGATAAACGATGGTCCATTCACTGGCATCCAGTAGCTGATGAATCTGTTCGTAGAATCGCGCATAGGCTTGTGGCGATAGGCGAGTAGGTTTTACTGATAAGGTAATATCGACAATATAGTTGCCATTCTCCTCGCGGCCTTTTTGGGTAAGCGTGAAAAATTCGTTGTCGAAATTTTGCCCTTGGCTGGTGACGGTAGCCGCATGATTGATCGTTGGGCGAGCAAAAATTATGCGTGTTGAAATGGTGTAGCCGGGGTCAATCTCATATTCTTGAACGCGATCTTTTGGGTTATCTAAGCTGCGGAAGCTAGTAAATAAATTAATCAATTGCGTAATGTTAAAACCATAGCTAAGTGGTTCTTTAGGGCCATTCCATACGTTGGTAAATTTGTAGCGGCCGGTAACATTAAAGCTTTGCCAAAAGCTATCGGCGTTATTGCCACTGAGGCTAGTCACTTCAGCGGTGGAATAAATATGCCCCAACATTTCGCGAAAGCTTTTATCGCGCTCGCGTGAGTACTGCCACATGCCGCGCAAACGTTGCTCAAATTCACCGCCGAGTTTTAGGGTGAAATGGCTTTCAGTATTCTTGTTTTCAAATTTATCAAAGGTTAAATCCAAGTGAGCAAAATGTTGCTCTTTAGTTAGCTCGGGAATAGTCACGAAATCTTTTGTAGCATCATTCACGATAAGTGATGGCTGCCCTTCTAGGCCAATCGAAAAGCCGGGAAACAAACCTTTGTCGCCGCTGGTGTCCATCCAAATTTCGCTCAGCCCCGGTTGTGCGGGAATATGCACAATCATGTGGTCAAAGCTAACGCTAGTAATTTGCATGTCTGGAATACCGCGCGAGCGGGTAATAACCAGTGCGGGGTCGGCTTTAACACCGAGTTTGCGCAGCATAGTAATGGCGAGAATAGTTTGGTCTTTGCAGTCGCCATAGCCATTGGTGAGCACTTCAAAAGCGTTGTGTGGCTCGTAGCCACCGCGACCCACGTGCGCAAATACATAGCGCACTTTTTCTTGAATGGTTTGATAAACCGCCTTCACTTTTTCTTCGGGTGTTAGTGCTTTCTTGGCAATCTCATTGATTAATTTATCGAGGTTTGCATCGGTAACTGCGTGCGGCGTGCTTAACTGGTTTGCCCAACGCGCAACGTCCTGCCATGAACTCATGGTGCTGGCACGCAATTGGGTATAGCGTTGTTCGTCGCGCGGCATGCTGTCTTGCAATACAACCTTCGGAAGGTTCTTACCTTTCCAAGTGAGTATTTGCTGATTATTTTTTTCTTGGCGTGAATAAGTAATCCCTGCGCGGCTTAAATCGTTGTAAAAGAGTTTAATGTTTTTGGGCGCGGTAATGGTGAATTCGGTATTTGCGATTGCATCTGAACGCATGCCTTGACCCGCAGCGCGGCCTTCCCACCAGTTCATACTGAAACTATCGAACCATTGGTTGGGTACAATTTTTTTGGTGTCGGTGTAGCGATATTGAAATTCAATCACGGAGCCTTTGCGCACATTCGGCAGCGAGAAAAGCAAATCTTTGCGGTCTTGATAAAAATTTTCATCGCTAGGGCTTTGAATCTGCGTGGCATCGGGTTTTATGCTATCCATATCGCCCTCGGGCGTGCGCACATTAGCAAACTCCAGCTGAATGTCTTCATAAAAGCTATTGAAACTAATGCTAGTTTGACTATAGTCGCGCACAGCTTCATCACTGTTAATGTAAATTGCCACATAAGAAACCGAGTGACTGAAATAATTTTCATCAATGGTTATTTCAGTTTTGCGCGAAATAATTTCAGCTTCGGCATTGGGGTCGCGCTTATGTTGTTTGATTAGGGTTGCCAAAGGCGGTGCAATACGCACAATATTTTTAGTAATAGGTTGCGTAACAGCGGGCATGGGTGGTGGCGTTTCTGCCCATAAGGGCAGAGCGATAGGTGAACAGATAAATGCGAAACATGCAGCAATAAACGTTTTCATTGTAGTGAATTATTTCCTATTTATTCGGTGTGCTCATTAATTCGATAAGGTTTGTAGGTAGCTGTTATTCAATAGCTATCCACAGGCTGTTTTTTGCGCTGGCAAAAATGGCAGCAATAATTTTTATGTTGGCTAAGGCATCGCTCAAGGGGGTTGGTGCTGACTCTTTGGCGAAAATACTTTGTGCAAAAACATCGGCCATATTGCGATAGTGATCGCTGGGGATTTGAACGATTTCTTCGCGCGTGCCTTCACGCTGTAAAACAATGTGCGTAATCGTGTCGCCGATTGGATTGAAGGGTAGTGGAATTAGAATGCTGCCGAGTTCGCCGTGAATTTGAACATATTGTTCGGCTTCACTTTTAGTGGTTGCGGTAAAAGTCGCATTGCCATCAGCAAACTCCATAATGCCTGAAACAAAACAATCTACATCATAACCCGCGTAAGGGGTAATTTGCCCAAGTACACGCAGGGGTTCTTCGTCATAAATGAAGCGCGAGAGTGAAATGCAGTAGCAGCCAATATCCATAAGCGCGCCACCGCCCCAATCGGCATTGTTGCGTATATTATCCAGATCGCGATTGTTGTAGGCGAAGTGTGAATGAATACTGCGCACTTGGCCAATGCTGCCATCGCGCACTAATTTTTTTGCGGTTTGCCACTGCGGATGAAAGCGATACATAAAGGCTTCCATTACATGTAGGTGTGGATGTTGTTGTGCAACATTCATTAATTTTTCAACATCCGCAGCATTCAAACCAAGCGGCTTTTCGCAGAGCACATGCTTGCCCGCTTCAATCGCTTTTATTGACCAAGGCACATGTAAGTGATTGGGAAGCGGGTTATAAATCGCATCAATATTGGGGTCGGCTAATAGCGCTTCGTAGCTGGCGTAAGCGCGTTTAATGCCTAATTCCTGCGCGACTTGATCCGCGCTCTCTTGAGTGCGCGATGCAATCGCAACCACTTCGCCAAGTAGTGAGGTTTGAATGGCGGGAATTACTTTTGTGCGACCAATTTTGGCGCTGCTGAGCACGCCCCAGCGTAATTTTGGCATGAGCTTTTCTCAAAAATTTAAAGCGCTATGCGCTATGAATGTGCAGTGCGTGTTTCGTTGGGCGATTGACAAGAGCCGCTTACTGCCCCTTATAAGAATCGCTAATATATGCGCGGGCTTTCTTCGCATTGTTATAGCAGGCATCAAAATTTTCGGCTACTTGCATGGTGCGTGCGGCGGTTAAAAGGCTTAGTGCTTTGGTGTAGCTCACTGTGCCGCCAAAACCTTTTGCTTTAGCGAGTGAAAGTTCTTTCCATGCGGCATCGCTTTCGGTGGCGCAACTGCTGCGAAATTCCGGGGTGCTGGCGCAGCTCATTAAGAGTAGCCCGCAACTCATAGCCATAAGGCTTGCTGAAATTAAAGCAGTAAACGTGGGAACAAGGCTTCGCGACATTATTAGCTCCTCAGGTAATGCCAGTGTTGTGCAAGATACAGGCTGGCAGGGTGGGGCTTATTGTGGCGGTAAGCAGTGAACTTTCCAACAAGATTATCGAATCAGTTAGCGCAGCGGTTTAGAGTGGCCCTATAGGGCTAGCAGATGGGCATCAATCAACTTGGATGCTGCTTGCGTCACCTGATCGAGCGTCGGCCAAATCTCAATCAAATGAACATCAGTTTCGTTGAGTGGATCTTCCATGCTGGCGAATTGGCTGTCTAATAATGCCGGTGCCATAAAATGATCTTTGCGATTGTTAATGCGGCCTTGAATCGTTTCTTTGTTGCCGTTGAGGTACAGCACAAGCGTGCGTAGGCCTGCGCTGCGGAGTATATCTCGGTGTTTTTGTTTTAAGCCAGAGAAGGCCAAGATGGTGTGGGTTTGCTGCTTGGCATTGTTTTGCAGGTGCGCCTTGATTGCTGCAACCCAGGGTGCGCGATGCTCATCGGTAAGGGGGATCCCTTGTGTCATAAGCGCGCGCGACTCGTCGCTATGAAAGTCATCACCGTCCAAATATTCGTAGCCGTAGATGTCTGCCAAGGCGCTAGCCAGTGTCGATTTTCCGCTGCCTGCAACGCCCATCACAATAATTAGATAGGTGTTGGATTGGGGGTTGGAAACGGTTTTTTTAGAAGTCATCTACAGGTTTGCCAAATTGTCGTATTGATGTGTATATGTTAGCATACTGATAAATGATAGCGCAATCATTCATCTTGTGTTAGTGTGTCCTTAGAAAGCTGGGTACGGGTTTGTACCTGATGTATGTGTGTCTCTATTTGCGAGATAAAAACAATGAAAGTAGCTAAACAAAGCTCTGAAAAAAAACTCACGCTGATCGATGTAGCAGTCGCAGCAGGGGTAAGTGCAATCACCGTGTCGAGGGTAATCAACCAGCCTGAGAAAGTTTCTGAGGCTTTACGTCATCAAGTGCAAAAGGCAATCGACATGCTTGGATATATCCCTAATCAATATGCTAGCTCGCTGGCGTCTTCCAAGTCAAAAGTAATTGGTGTCGCTATTCCGTCTCTATCTAACACCGTATTCACCGATGTGTTACGCGGTATTTACGATGTCATGGGTACGGCGGGGTACAAGGTGCTCTTGGTGGATACCCATTACTCGCCACTAGAAGAAGAAAAAATGATTCGTACCCTCTTAAGTCAAGCGCCTGAGGCCTTGATTATTACGGGTGGCGATCAAACTAAAACCTGCCAAAACCTGCTGCAAAAAGCCCGCGTACCTGTGGTGCAAATCATGGAGATTTTAAGTCAGCCACTCGATATGAATGTTGGCTTCTCACATTGGCAGGCTGGTTACGATGTGGCAACGCATTTGTTGAGTGAAGGTTATGCGCGCGTTGGTTTTATTGGTGCGCGTATGGATCAGCGAGTGCAGCAGCGTATGCAAGGTTTTAAAAAGGCATTAGAGGATGCCGGTAAATTGTGGAAGAACTTTATTGTCACCTCGCCTGAGCCATCCTCCATTGAAATGGGTGGCGAGTTATTTAAAAGTTTGTTGGCATCTACCAATGGTGTGGTGGATGCTGTTTTTTGCGCGAATGATGATTTGGCGCTTGGCGCTCTGTTTGAAAGCCAACGCATGAATATCAATGTGCCGGGCGATTTAGCACTTTGCGGTTTTAACGATATTGAAGCCGCGCGTTTTGTAAACCCATCGCTCACCAGTGTACAGGTTGGTCGTTACGAAATGGGTGTAAAAGCGGCGGAAATGGTGATCAATCGTTTAAATGGGAAAATGGATGAGCCCAAGATTGTCGATATGGGGTATCAAATTAAAAAACGTCAGTCCACGACTAATTAAGCGGTTTGATTTTTATTATTAGAATAATCATAAGAGGGTAATCCAGTGACGATATCAACAAGCGACGATCGTTTTGCTAAGCTCAGTTGGCGCGAACGAATTAGTTATGGTTTGGGTGATACAGGTTTTAATTTTTATTGGATGAATATCTCCGCCTTCCTGTTGTTTTTTTACACGGAAGTTTTTGGTATCACTGCTGCGGTTGCTGGCAGCATGATGATGATTGTGAAATGTATTAATGCATTTACGGATGCTGGCCTTGGTGCGCTCGCCGATCGAACTAAAACTCGCCATGGAAAATATCGCCCTTTTATTATATGGGGGTCTGTTCCCTTGTGTTTGGCTGGTGTGTTGCTGTACACCACGCCGGACTTGGGGGGGCAGGGTAAGGCCATCTGGGCTTTCTGTACTTATTTGTTGATGATGACGTGTTATACCTTCGTCAGCATTCCTTATTCGGCTTTGTCCGGCGTTATTACCGCGAATCCTAGCGAGCGCGATGCGATTAATAGCGCGCGTTTTGTTGGCGGTTATGTGGGCGCTGCTTTGGTTACTTGGGGTACACAAAAGTTGGTGAAACTTTTGGGGCAGGGCGATGACATACTGGGTTGGCAATTGACCATGGTGTTTTGGGGTGTTGCAGCCTGTACCTTGTTTGCAATAACTTTTTTTAATACCCGTGAACGAGTTGCTCCAGTGGCTACGACTCAGCCGCGAATTAGGGATGATATTAAGGATCTGATTTCCAATGGCCCTTGGATCGCCGTATTTCTCCTAAATTTGATGGTCATGATATTGCTGACCCTGCGCACCAGTACAACACTGTATTACTTTAAATATTATGTGGGTAAACCGGATTTTTCTGCACAGTTCCTGCCCATTTTTATGGTGTCTGCTGTGGTAGGCGCTTTCTCCGCGCCCTTTCTGTTACGTTTTTTTGAAAAGAAAACCTTACTGGTTTTATTAATGCTCGGAACGGGTTTGTTTTCTCTGGCGTTTTATTTTGTACCGCCCGATGGAATTATCTTCATGGTGATCTTGCAAGTGCTCATTGGTTTTGCGCTTGGAGTGAAGCCGCCTTTGACCTTCTCCATGCTGGCAGATACTGCAGATTACAATGAATGGAAAAACGGCCGGCGTGCAACTGCCATGACATTTGCGGCGGGTGTGTTCTCGCAAAAACTGGGGTCAGTATTGGCAACTCTCGTTATCACGGCAATTTTTACCGCACTAGGTTATCAAGCTAACCAGACGCAAACTGCGGAGTCGCTTGAGGGTATAGTTTTATTGATGTCGGTGATTCCTGCCGCTTTAGCCTTTTTGTCTATTGGTGCATTGGTGTTTTATAAATTGGATAAGATCACCATGGAAAAAATCCAGTTGGATTTAACCGCAAAAAACACTGGGTCTTAAGAAGTATTTGGATTCAAAAGCGCTGCTTAAGGCAGCGCTTTTTTAATTATTTATTTTCAAATTAGGTAAAAGACATGTTGCAGCCCACCCACAATGGCGAACGTTTTGAATTAACCGATCCCACCGCAATGCCACGCGCTGCCGGTTTTTTGTGGAATCAAAAAATGATGATGCAAATGACCTGTCGCGGCTATGCTATCGCACAGTTTATGCAGCCAGAGCCAGCAAAATATGCCTATGCACCGAATCTGGAAGCAAAAACATTTATGCAGCCAGAGCAACCTTACTATGCGCATCATCCGGGGCGTTTTTTTTATGTAAAAGACGAAGAAACGGGCGATATTTTTTCTGCGCCCTACGAGCCAGTGCGCGCTAAGTTAGACAAATTTAATTTCTCTGTCGGCAAAAGCGATTTGGCGTGGACGATTGAACATTTAGGCATTCGCATTGAAATGAATGTAAGCGTGCCCGTAAGTGATGTGGTGGAGTTGTGGAGCCTGCGTGTTACTAATTTTTCTGGCAGTGCACGCAAAATCAGTGTCTATTCTTATTTTCCTATTGGTTTTATGTCGTGGATGAATCAGTCTGCGGAATATCGCGCTGACGTGGGCGGCATAGTGGCGAGCTGCGTAACACCTTATCAAAAAGTGGCAGATCACTTTAAAAATAAAAACTTTAAAGACAAAACTTTTTTTCTGCATGACCAAGAACCTATCGCATGGGAGGCTAAGCAGGAGGCGTTTGAAGGTGAGGGCGGGTTGCATAATCCATCCGGCTTGCGGCTTGATCTGTTGGCGAAAGGCGATGCGCGCTACGAAACACCCGCAGCGGTTTTGCAATATCGCCTTTATTTGGGCACTGAGCAATCGCGCGAATTGCGTTTTATATTTGGCCCCGCATTTGACGATGCAGAAATTATCCAGCTGCGCGATAAATATTTAAGTGCGCAAGGTTTCGCCAAAGCAAAAGCGGAGTACCAAGCGTATGTAAGTTCTGGTCGCGGCTGCTTGCACATCGAAACGCCGGATCAAGAGCTTAATAACTTTGTAAATCACTGGCTGCCGCGCCAAGTGTTTTACCACGGCGATGTAAACCGTCTAACCACAGATCCGCAAACGCGCAATTACCTGCAAGACAATATGGGCATGAGCTATATCAAGCCGCACATTACGCGCGCCGCATTTTTACATGCGCTGAGTCAGCAAGAAGTAAGCGGTGCTATGCCTGACGGCATTTTGTTAGCGGAAGGTGCTGAGCTTAAATACATCAACCAAATTCCCCATACCGATCACTGTGTGTGGTTGCCGGTATGTTTAAAGGCTTATCTCGATGAAACCAACGACTACGCGATTTTGCTTGAGCAAGTTGCGGATGCTGAAGGCGATAAAACTTATACGGTGTTCGAGCGTATCAGCCGTGCAATGGATTGGCTGCTGAGCGCACGCGATTATCGCGGCTTGAGTTTTATTGCGCAGGGTGATTGGTGTGACCCTATGAATATGGTGGGCTACAAGGGCAAAGGTGTTTCGGGTTGGTTGTCGGTGGCTACCGCATACGCATTAAACTTGTGGGCCGATATTTGTACGCAGCAATCGCAAGAGCAAATTGCTGAAAAATTTCGCTCAGGTGCGAAAGATGTTAATCAAGCCGTCAATCAATATTTGTGGGATGGCGATTGGTTTGCGCGTGGCATTACCGACGATGATGTGGTGTTTGGTGTTAGCAAAGACCCAGAAGGACGCATCTATTTGAATCCACAGAGCTGGGCAATTTTGGGGGGGGCGGCGAGTGACGAGCAGCGCAAAAAAATGTTGGCAGCAGTTGAGCAACAATTGGAAACACCTTACGGCGTAACCATGTTTGCGCCGGCTTATACGGCCATGCGTGATGATGTTGGTCGCGTGACCCAAAAGCACCCCGGCTCAGCGGAAAATGGCTCGGTCTATAACCACGCAGCGGTGTTCTATATTTACAGTTTGTACACCGTTGCCGAAACCAATCGCGCTTACAAATTGCTGCGCCAAATGATTCCGGGGCCAAGTGAGCAGGATTATTTGCAGCGCGGTCAGTTGCCAGTATTTATCCCCAATTATTATCGCGGTGCCTATCACCAATATCCACGTACGGCAGGGCGCTCTAGCCAGTTGTTTAATACCGGTACTGTGTCTTGGGTGTATCGCTGCTTAGTAGAGGGTTTGTTTGGTCTACAGGGCAATGCTAAAGGCCTGTCCATTAATCCGCAGTTGCCCAGTGAATGGCCGCAAGCGAAAGCTGTGCGTGAATTCCGTGGTGCGACCTTCCATGTGAATATTCAGCGCGCTGCAGTTACGCAAATTACGGTGAGTGTGGATGGTGTGCAATTGGCGGAGCCACATATCGAGAATATAGTGGTGGGCAAGCAGTATCAGGTGGACGTGTTATTGCCCCTATAACACTCAGCTTAATACTGAAAAAGGCGCTGTTACAGGGTTTGTAACAGCGCCTTTTTTATGCATTTTATCTTTTTAATTTGCCTTTTTATGTTTGCTTTAGGGCTATTTAGTTTTGGTCGGCTTTTTAACGGCTGGCTTTTTGGCTTCTACTTTCGCTGCAGCCTTGTTTGCGGCCTTCGGTGGCTCTGCCTTTTTGGGGGCGGTTTTTTTAGGCTCCACCTTCTTGCTATCGGCTTTCTTGTTATCTATTTTCTTGGGCTCGGCCTTTACGGGTTCTGCCTTTTTTGCCGTCGCTTTGGCGAGTGCTTTTGCGGCAACGGGTTCCACTTTTTCTTTCTTGGCTGCGGCCTTGGCTTTTACTTCAACGGGTGCTGGTTCAACTTTTTTGGTTGGGGCTTTTGCAGCAGGTTTAGCTGCTGGTGCTTTTTCAGCCGTTTTTCCGGTTTTCTTTTCCGCTATTTTGGCCGGTTTTACAGGTTTTTCTATGGCTTGTTCTGCGGGCTTAATCGGTTCGGGCACAGGTTCAGCTTCCGCGACAGGTTTAGCTTTTGCCTTGCTTTTGCCTTTGGGGCTTGCTGCAGCGAGGTTTTTAACCACGCTCAAATATTTAACCCAAGCTTGCTCAACGGGATTCTTAGGCGAGCTTTGATTGGCGATGACCTTAAGGATGTGCAGGTCTTCCTGGGTGGGGTCAGAGACTTCATCGCTACATAAAGCGCTAATCAGCGTACCGTTCTTGCGAACGAGACGCGCCTGAATATCCGACAAACCGCCTTTTTCAAAGCCGTTAGGGAAATGTACGGAATCGGCAAACGACTGCTTTAGATAGTGGTCACGTGGCAGCATAGAGATTACTCCGTTCTTAGTATGTGCACTCTTTGTTATTGGTAGCCGTAAAATAGGGCGCGGCCAAAATTGTACGGCGAATGTAATCTGTTTTTATGACACTGTATAGATGATTTTTTGCTCTTTATGAGCCTAACGGCTGGCTTTGCGATCAAGTCTGATCTGCTTTGTGGGTATCTTCAAATTAGGGGCGAAAAAAAACCGGCAAAAGCCGGTTTTGGGTCGCTAGTTTGGGCTAGCAAAAGCAGGGCTGTTAAGCCAATGCTTTGATTTTTGCGTTCAAACGGCTCTTGTGACGAGCAGCTTTATTCTTGTGAATAAGGCCTTTGTCTGCAATGCGGTCGATAACAGAAACAGCGGCAACGTAAGCAGCGGTTGCAGCGGCTTTATCGCCAGCTTCAATAGCGCTGATTACTTTCTTCAGGTAGGTACGCCCCATTGAGCGCATGCTGCCGTTGTGCTTGCGAGCTTTTTCGTTTTGACGCGCGCGTTTTTTGGCTTGGGGTGAGTTTGCCACCGTGGTGCTCCTATAAAAAGCTTAAAAATGAAATCTAAAATACGGAGATTCAACCGAATTACGGTCTGAAATCAAGGACGCGACATTATCCCGTTTTTCGCCGCGCTGTCAACCAAAAAACATGTCTAAGCCACAAATGGATTGTTTGCATATCTTTACGTCGAATTGGGTGACTCTTCTATAAACTCTAGCCAATCGCAGTGCGTAGTGGCTGCAATTCTTACTTATAGAGAGCCTCATAATAAAAACCAATTCAATGCGGGAGCACTAATATGCCATTACCTTATCAAATCCATTCGCTCGCTAATCGGCTGATATCTTGTGTAAAGCCAATAATCGCCTCTCTAATTCTCGTCCTTCTCGGCTTATCTTTGGTGGCTTGTGGTGGTGGAGGCGGTAGCGGGGGCGGAACGGCGCCCATAAGCTCTACGCCGGTGGTGAGCAGTTCATCGCTTGCATCCAGTAGCGCATTATCGAGTTCGCTGAGTTCGTCCCGCAGCGCCAGTGTGGCTTCTGCAGCGGCTAATCAAATGGTCGGTTTTGTGCTGCCCTTTGATGATAAGGCCGCCGGTATCACCCAAGTGGGCGCTTTGCTCAACCATACGCCTGCGGGGAAATTTGGGGCACTTAAGGTGGATACCAATGGCCATTTTGCGTTTGGCGCTGAGCGCGAGCGTTTTCTGGGGGTGAATATCACCGCTAGCTCGACTATGCCATCCCATGAAAACGCCGAGAAAATCGCCCAGCGCTTAGCAAAGTTTGGTGTAAACCTCGTCCGCTTTCATCATATGGACAACCACTTTGGCGCTAAGAGCATTATCAATTACGCGGCGGGTACCAGTCGCACTTTGGATGCCACCAATCTGGAGCGGTTGGATTACTTTATTAACCAGCTCAAATTGAATGGTATTTACGTCAATTTGAATTTGATTAATGCCCGCGAGTTTTTTCCTGCTGATGGTTTGCCTGCAGACTTGAGTCTGCTGAGTTGGAAACAGGCACATGTATTAGGTTTCGTGAACGACACTTTTCGCAATTTGGAAAAAGAATATGCGCGCAATTTACTCACCCATAAAAATCCTTACACCAATTTAACTTACGCCGAAGACCCCGCTGTTGCCTTCGTGGAAATCAACAATGAAAACGGATTTTTTCAGCAGTATTACGATGGCTCGGTAGATAAATGGCCGAGCGTATTTCGCACCATGCTGAATACTAAATGGAATACGTGGCTCGCGGATAAATATGCCGATAGCGCAGCGCTTGAAACGGCTTGGGGTGCGTTGGACGAACCTTTGGGTGCCGAAAAATTAGCGAACAGCGATTTTGCATCTGGTATTGCTGCGTGGAATTTTGAGCAACACGATTCAGCTACCGCCACCACGCAAGCGGGTACGTTTGATGGTCGCGCCGGTTTGAAAATTACCGTTAGTAAAGTCGGTTCTGCGAGCTGGAATATTCAACTTAATCAGGGCGCGCAATCCATTGTGAAAGATAAACTTTACACCTTGGGTTTTTGGGCGAAGGCTGATAGTGCACGTTCACTCGGTGTGTCCTTGGGGTTAAATTATGATCCTTGGTCAACGCTTGAATCGCGCACGTATAGCATCGATGGTACTTGGAAATATTTTGAAACCCGTTTTATTGCCAGTGCGAGCGAGACGAATGCGCGTATTAATTTCAATGGTTTCGGCAATCAACTTGCGACTGTGTATGTGGCGAATGTCTCCTTTAAAAGCGGCGGCAGTATTGGCAAGTTGCCGAGCGGTCAAACGCTGGAGGCGAAAAATATCAGCGGCAATTTGCGTAGCGAAGGTTACACCAGTGGTCGCAGCCTAGATTGGGCAGATTTCTTGCGCGCTATTGAATCTGCTTATTGGTTGGATATGAAAAATTATATTAAAACCGATTTGAAGTTTACCGGGTTGGTAACAGGCACCGCGATTATGAACAGCCCGCCGAGCGCACAAAAACAAATGGATTTCGCCGATGCTCACGCCTATTGGCAGCACCCGCAGTTTCCGGGTGCAGATTGGGATGCGGTAAATTGGAAGGTAAATAATGTGTCTATGGTAAACACCATTAATAGCACTATTAGCGGCCTTTCCAAACAGCGTATTAAAGGTATGCCGTTTACCATTTCAGAGTACCAACATGCATCGCCTGTTGCTTATAGTGCGGAAGGGCCTTTATTCGCTGCGGCTTACGGTGCGTTGCAAGACTGGGATGGCATTATGTTTTTCGCCTACGATGCCAGCGGTAATGACAATTGGGCGGCAGGTTATTTCAGCGATTTTTTCAGTATGAACGCGCACCCCACTAAAATGGCTAACATGTTAATTGCAGCGAATATTTTTCGCCGTGGCGATGTGGCTGCTGCAAATAATCTAGTTGCTATGAATTGGAGCCCTGCTACGGAGTTGTCGGTATTGGCGAACAAAGGTAGTGCATGGAATGTTGCCAACGGTTCACATTTAAATGTGCCGGATGATGTTCCTCTGACGAAACGTTTTGCGTTAGATGTTTCTGCTAATCCGCAAGGATTAAGTGTCGCGCCAACGGCGTCGGCCAGCACAAGCTTAACCTCGGATACCAATGAGTTGATCTGGAATCGCAGTCTTGCTGAAAAAGGTGTGGTAACGGTGGATACCGCAAAAACCAAATCGGTTATCGGCTTTATTAACGGACGAAGTTTTACGCTCGGCAATGTCACTATTGCGGTAGCGCCAACAACGTTTAATTGGGCGACTGTGTCTTTAAGTTTGCAAGAGGGCAGTTTTGCCAAACCAACTGAAGCGGCCAAGCTGTTAATGGTGCTCACGGGTAATGTGGAGAATACCAACATGTTGTGGAACGATGCTGCGCACACCAGTGTCAGCACTAATTGGGGTAAATCGCCAACGCTGATTGAAGTGATTCCGGCAACTATCGATTTGCCTTTTGCGTCGTCCAATACCAAGGTGTGGAGCTTGAATGAAACAGGTCAGCGCAAAACCCAATTGGGTGTGATTGACAATGGCGGCAAGGCGCGCATTTTATTAAATGGCACAACCGCGACTCTGTGGTATGAGGTGGAGGTTAGTGCGAATAAATAAGCGCTTATAATTTTGCTGAAAAAGGGATCTCTGTGATCCCTTTTTATTGCTGTGCGATAAGTCTTGGTGCTTGCGCTACATTCTTTATCTGTGAGTGGTAAGATTCACTTCATTGTTAACCTTTTGGCACTTAATGTGTACTTATGTGTTGAATGAAGGGAGTTAGCGCGTGACCAACCACAACGACATTACTGAGCGCTCGCAACTAGACTCGGCAAATGCAGATGATAAAACACGATTATTTCCCGATAGCAGGGCGATTAAGGCTGCATCGGCGACTAATGCCGCACCCGCAGCGCAATACACGCAATTTACCCAAGGCAATAACACATCCTCTGGCTTTGCCGAAGCTCAAGCGATTATCCAACAAGCTCAGGCCGGTAGCGGGAGCGGCAGCCTGCTGAAAAAGCGTTTTTTATTGCAGGATGTCCTTGGTCAAGGTGGTATGGGTACGGTTTATCGCACCAAGGATTTACGCAAAGTGGAGGCGGAAGACCCCAACCCTTATATTGCCACCAAGGTGCTCAACGCAGCCTTTAAAAATCACCCTGATGCCTTTGTAACCCTGCAGCAAGAAACCGCAAAATCCCACACGCTGGCGCACCCGAATATTGTGACCGTGCACGATTTTGATCGCGATGGCGATACGCTCTATATGACCATGGAGTTGTTAGAGGGTAACCCGCTCGACCGCGTGCTAAAAAATCAGCAGTCATCCGCAGCGGCTATTCCTAAGCAGAAAGCCTTAGCCATTGTGCGCGATCTCTGTTTGGCGCTGGCCTATGCGCATCAACGCCATATTATTCACGCCGACTTTAAACCGGGGAACGTATTTATCTGTGATGACGGCACCGCCAAAGTGCTGGACTTTGGTATCGCCCGCGCTGCTTCCAAAGAAACGCAAAAACATAAATTTGATGCGGGGCAGTTAGGCGCTTTAACACCGGCCTATGCCACCATTGAAATGATTCGCGATGAGCCGCTGAGTTTTACTGATGATGTTTATGCGCTCGCCTGTGTTGCCTATGAAATTTTCTCTGGGCAACATCCTTATCAAAGTCACTCCGCGTTTGAAGCAAAACAGTTGGGATTAAAGCTCAAACCGATTGCGAGCTTAAGTCATCGTGAATGGAGAGCACTAAGTCATGCACTAGCGCTAGAAAAAAATCAGCGCACACCCAGCGTGCCCGCATTTATGGTGGAGCTGTTTCCGCGCAGAAGCACTGTTGCGTTGAGTGTGGCTGTAGTCTTTGCAGTTATTGCTATAGGTGGTGCGGCTTGGTTGGGTTACCAGCAATACCAAGCGCGAGTGCAACTTGAAAATACGATTACAGAAAATATCGAGCAGGCGCAAACCTGTTTCGCACAGAGTGATTTTGCCTGTGCACTTGAGCGCAGCTTGTTGGTGTCTAATTTGGATGCCGATAACAAAGTCGCCCAGCAATTGATTAAGGTTTCGCAGTTGGCGCAACAAAAACAACAAGAAGCGCAGACAATCGCACAGCTCTTGCAGGACGGCGATAATTGTTTAGTCGCGCAAGATGACGCCTGTGCGCAAGTAAAAGCGAAAGATGTGTTGGCATTAGATGCTAATAATTCACGTGCGCAGCAACTGTTGGCAGCGGCGAATGATTTAGGCAAAAACAAAGCGGTTAGCGATAATCTGCAACAAGCGGAAACCTGTTTGCAAAATCGCGATATCGCGTGTGCAACCCTGTTTGTTAAAAAAGCGGCTGAGCTAGATGCATCTCACCCCGCAGTGAATGCCATGCATGTGAAACTACAAACCGTGGAGCAGCAGGGTAAATTAGTCGCTTTGGCGCAACAGCAAAAAATCAAAGATTCATTGTTGCAGGCGCAAACCTGCTTGCAGCAAAAAAAGTACGAGTGTGCCATTAAGCAAGCAGATGCAACCCTAGCCTTAGATGCCGCCAATGGCCCCGCCATGGAAGTTAAGCAAACGGCAGCCGTAGCAGATAAACAAATTCGCGATGCGCAAGACAAAGTTGCGAAAATATTAAGCCAAGCCAAAGAATGTTTGGAGAAGCAAAAAAATTACACCTGTGCTATCGCAAAAGCAGAGGCGGCCTTGGATATAGTGCCCAACCATGCTGAAGCAATGTCACTCAAAACGCGCGCGCAAGATATTCAGCGGAAAATTAAAGAAACTGGGTTCACCATAAAATAAATGAAGGTAATGGCTATGAAAAAACTTCTCGTGATCGTGGTTGCTGTTTTATGTGTTAACCAAACTTATGCGTTTAGTTTAAAAGACGTTGGGCGCGCTTTTGACAAATCGTATAAATGCAAAAAGAACGATCAAGGTTGTAAAAACCGTGAACGCTTGCTGGCGGTGGCAAAAGTGGCGGCGGTCGCTATTGCGGTAAAATATATAGCGGATATGGTTATTGAACACCGCGCAAAAAAAGTGGCAGATGAAGAAGGTGTCGTTACAGATTACAAAACACAGCATGAAAACCTGCCAGAAAAAGCGGTTGCCTCGGTCTACAGTACCAACGCGTTGCCCGGCAGTGTGGTGCAGCCCGGCAAGAAAGTGATTATTCAATCGGATATCGAAGTGGTGCCGGGGCGCGAGCAGTCACAAACGCTGATTCAAGAGCGCTTGGCTATTTTTGACAATGAAGACCACACGAAAGAATTAAAATCGCTCACTAAAGATGTGAACGATGATACTAAACGCGCTGGTCGCTACACCAACGAATTCACCTTCACCTTGCCGGAAGGCTTACCGCAAGGCGTCTACCCCATTAAAACCACCTTGATTTTAAATGGCGAAGAAACTCAAACTATCAATAACGATTTGCAATTGGTGTTAGAGGTGAATAGCGCTGGGCAAATGAAGTTTATAGCGGGGCTTTAGCATTGTTTGATGGATCGCCTGCCTGTTTGTGGAAGTGGGTTGGGCCGGCGATCAGTTCAAGATGATATCGCTTCAGGTCATATCAAATGCCGATTTATTAATTCCTGCTTCATGTACGCATAAAAAATTGGCGCAGCAACAACTCCCGCAATACCAAAAATAGATTCCATTACTAGCATTGCAATTAGCAACTCCCACGCGCGCGCTTGAATTTGTGTGCCAATAATTTTGGCATTCAAAAAGTATTCAAGTTTGTGCAGCACAATCAGAAATACGAGTGAACCCAAGGCCACGGGCAAGCCAAATGGCAAGGCGACAATCACAATAATAGTATTGGATATTAAGTTGCCGATAATCGGCAGTAAGCCCACCATAAATGTAATCACGACCAAGCTCTTGGCCATAGGTAAATTCACATCAAGCAGCGGTAAAACGACTAATACATAGATGCCTGTGGCAAAGGTATTTACTGCTGAAATTCGCACTTGTGCAAACACTACTTTTTTGAAGGCGCGACTGAGCGTTTTTACGCGGTCCAAGAGCGCCGCAGCAAGAGGAGCAATGGGCGATTTGCTGGGTGCGTGCAGTGAAATCATCGCGCCAATAATCATGCCCAATAAAATGCGTACGAGTGTGTGGCTGGCGTTGGTGCTGATTGATTGCGCTTCTTTGGCGTGTTCACGCATCCAGTTGGTAATTAAGACGCGCAATTCTTCTGCGTTGCCGGGGAGGTGCGAGCAGACCCACTGCGGGCACTGCTCCCGCGAGGCGTCTATGATGTCGGCCATTTTTTGCAAGAGGGCGTGAGTGCTGCCTGCTTCGCTTTGAAAGAAACTAATCGCGCCCCATACCGCCAGTGTGAGTGCGGTAATAATGAGTGTGCCTATAACGCTCACAGACACTAAGCGCGCGCGCCCGCGCCCAACCTGTTCGTCAAACTTGGGCGATAAAATTACCACCAATGAATGCACCAAAAGGCCAGCAAGCAAGGCCACCAACAATCCATGGGTGAGGATCATTACAAGTGCGATTGCTATAAGGATGTAAGAAGCAATTTCCGAGTAGGTAATTTTATGGTGAGTAAACATAAGTAGTTACCGTCTTAGAGAAGGAAGAATGTTGGGCATCATAAGTGATATTCAGCCGTTATGCGAAAGGCTTAATTCGCTGTTTGGATACTTGGGGGCAGTTGCCCTGATTACCAATGCTGGCGCACGTTGATTATCCCGTGTATTTAACTGCTTGGCTGGCTTTTAGCAACCTATGCAATTGATGTTTGGGTGTTTTGCACAGCTGCGCCATAAAGGCGAAGGAAGGCACTTGTAAGTCATGTTTATGCTCTAACTCGGTAAGTAGGCTTAGCCATAAATGCGCGGTGACTTCAGCATCGGCCAGTGCACGGTGGTAAACCCCATCGCTCGGCAGATTTTTATATTCTGCCAATGTGGCGAGTTGATGGTTGGGCGCCTGCTGAAAAATTCGGCGCGATGCTAAAAGGCTACAGGCAATGCCACCCTTAAAGGTTTTTTTGATGCGTTTAAATTCAGCGCGCAAAAACCGCTCATCGAAGGATGCATTGTGCGCAACCAAATTGTGGCCGTGGATAAACTCAAAAAATTCGGCCATCACCTCATTATTTTTGCGCGCTTCACTCACCATGCGGTTGGTAATGCCAGTGAGGTTTTCAATAAAAACCGGAATGCGAACACTGGGGTTCATCAGTTGTTGAAAGCGCTGAGTGATCTGCCCGTTTTCAATTAAGACCGCACCAATTTCAATACTGCGGTCGCCCATATCCGGCGATAGGCCGGTGGTTTCAAAATCGAAGACGATAAGCGTATCGGCAGGGCGGCTATGAAGTTCTGAGGTCATGTGGTCACTGAATATCTAAAGGGTCTATAGAGCCTAGGTTCGTTGTGTGTTTTTTGATCCGACTGTAAACAGCGCGGTGGGTTTTATACAGTGCTAGAAAACTTGTCCACAGAAGCTGTGCATAAGTTTGTTAATAAGGTCTTAGCTCTCCCGTGGAACTACTGACGTCACTAGTGATGGCTTAAGACGTTGCTATTTTGACCGCTAAATCGGCATCGTCAAACTTGAGTGTTTAGTGCGCAGCACTGGTTCAACGTGCTGCGCTTTTAGCTGCACATTAGGGTTTATTTGTGTTGTTTTTCTCAGCCTTTTCCTTTAGGGCTTTTTCGCGCTCGGCATCAATATCCGCTTTGAGTTGTTGAATTGAGTGATCAAATTCTGTGAGGCTGTGGTTGCGGCTTAACCGCATTGCGGGCGGCAGAACGTCACTCATATAGAGTTTGTCTGCATATTGATTGGTGCTTTGATAATTGCCCATGAATATCAAACCAGAACTCAGCAGCGCGAGTGACGCGCAAATAATTTTTAGCATTGCGCGCTTGTTATTGATAAGGCACAAATGAAAATAAATCGTTATGGCGACTACGACAATTTGTAAATGGCTTTGATAGTAAGTGAACCACTCCCAAGAGAAAGCAAAGCCTAGGAAGGTGTAAAGTTGATCCAACACATCTAATGCGAGAATGCCACCGCTAAAGATGAGCAAGTGGCGACCAAAATTAGCCGTGCCGCTAAACACACGGTTCGCTAAAGCCCAAATTCCTGCCCATGCAGCGGCTGACATTAACCACTTGGTCATATCCATGATGTAGTCAGAGGCTTTGTTATTGGCGATGTCGCCTAGCCATGAATTACTTAGCGAAAGCGCGCAAATCATGACGATAGCGCAGCCAAACATAAGCCAGGTTTGCCAGTGTTTGTGGCTAGAATCGTTCACTTCTGCACTGACCGAATAGTGGCTATCGCGAACGCGCACTAAGGTGCGACCCAGTTGCACAATGGTGTCGCCATCTAGCTCCACCTGTGCATGCACTTTGCCTTTGAGCTTTAATCCGTTTTGGCTATCGAGGTCGCGCGCTATGAGTTTGCCATGTTCATTCAATTCAATAAGGGCGTGCTCTGCAGCGGTGTGCGGGTCATCCAAAATAATATCGTTGCTGTAATTGCGGCCTACACGAATGGGCAGGTCAGAAAATTTATGGCGCGCTTGCACGTCGCCGCTGTGGTTGAGAATTTCTACAAAATAAAAGAGGCGCATTATTTTGCCTCCTTGGTTTTGCTTAGGCCATTTAAAAACTGCGAAATAAATTTCTGACCATTTTCGTAGGATGTGCCGTTAATCACCAAGCGGCTTTGTAGGTTCATGAGTGGCTCATCAGTACTGCTAGTAATCAATAAAAAGTTATAGAGCCCAGAAAATTTTTGATAGGCCTCTACACAGACTACTGCCCGGCTACTGAAATTATTATTGCCAATAAATTTTTCAGTGCAGCGCGAGGTGGTCACATCTTCATCTTTGGTGTTGCTATCTACACGATTGCTAAAAAACTTACCCATCAGGAGTGCAAAACGCAGCGAATTTAATGTATCGGTTTGAGTAAATTTATGGTGAATTGAAATATTGCCGGTTTGCAAATCATCGGAAACATAAATGGCTGATTCCATGCGGCAGCTGATTTGATCGGTGTTATAGGTTTTTTCGCCTTTGGTATCTGAGCTGCCCCAGCAGCGAACCTGCTCTGATTCGCGCACTGGTACAGAATAGGGGCCTAGGTTTTTATGGGTTAGGGGCGTGGCTAAAAGGGTATCCATCATCACGCGTTGGTAGGCGAGTAATTGCTCGCCAATAATGGGTTTAAAATCGGCTGGCGCTTTGCTCTCTGGGGTAATGCTGGCAAAGAGTTTTTGCGCATAAGTTGCGGGCACTAAAAAACTGACGAGTTCGCCATCGCGACGGTGCGCTACATTCACCCCCGCAACTTGGCCATCGGCTTTTACATTGGGGCCGCCGCTCATGCCAGGGTTAACGGGGCCGGTAAACATGACTTGCTCACTAAAGCCGCGATGGCTCAAGCCGTTATAGGTGCCCTCTGAAATAAAGAAACCCAAGTCCAGCGGGTTGCCTAACGAATAGAGGTGTTCACCTTGGTTGAGTGGGGCGGGTGTTTCGGTCAATTTGAAGAAGCCTGTGCCTTGGCGATTAATGCGCACTACGGCTAAATCATGGAGTACATCCACCGCCAAGAGTTCGATATCGCCACTTTTGCCTTGAGTATCTTTGTATTCGCCAAAATAGGTTTCTGGCTCTAGCGCCATTTTAGAAACCACATGAAAATTGGTAATCACTAAATTGCTGGTGCCAATCAGAAAACCAGAGCCAACCCCAGACTGGCTGTGGCCGTTTTTCAAGAGCACGCGAATTTGCAGCAAATCATTTTGCGCAGCGGCATAGAGTTCCTGCGCGGTTGATGATGGCTGAGTTTTCGCGGAGCTGATTTGATCTGCTGCTAAATTTGGGCTTGAAGAGCTTGTGGCTGCAAACGCGGGGAACGCTAAGCAGGCAAGTAGGAGCGGGAATCGCAAAAAAGTCATAGGTGTCCTGTAGATACGGCTAAATGTCAGTGCGCGGTCGGTGGGACTTTGCAAACTAGGGACGGCAAACTGTGGCGGCCAGTATGCCCAGAGGTTTGGTGATTGACCACTTTATTTGGCGCTATGGATCTGGAGGGTTATTTAGCCTTTAATGTGGGCTCACAGATAAATAACAATAAGCCGTACGCAACAAGCAGCAAATAAAAATAAGTGGTGTTTGAATCCAAAACCTCTCTAGGTGGTGTCTATAACAATAGTCGTGGTGTGAAGGCGAACTTTTTGTAAGTCACCCAGTATTCAACCTGTTATTCCTGACGAGTATCCATTATGAAAATCATCCCATTGGCTCAGAAAGTCATAGGTAACTTGGCTCTCATCGGCCTGTTATTTTCTCCCTTTGCCTTAACCCCTAGCTATGCCGCTGAATTGGTGGGTAAGCCGGTGCCCGTAGGTGCGCAAGCAGCAACGGTAAGAGCTTCTCAGGTATCTAGCGAGGCGCAGATTGCCGCTACCAATACAGTGGCTGAAAGTGGGGCGACTGTTGCTACAGCGCCTGCTGCACCCATTACTCAACGAGAGCCTGTACCTGCAGAGCCAATAGAGGCGCTCGAGCCGTGCGCTTCTATTGATGTTATGCATAACTCGGATGAGATACGTAAGGCTATAGATGAGCTGCGCGATAGTATTCATCATGAAATGCCCTCTGACTTTGGAGGCATAACCCATGACCCAAACGTCATTATTCCCGTGGTTGCTATGTTGCTCTTGTTTGGTGGCCCTATTCTGTTATTGATTGTACTGGCGGTTCTGCACTACCGCGCCAAGGCGCGTCGCCAGCAGAATATCAATATGAACATTGATAAATTATTAGCTGAAGGCAGGGACATTCCATTGGAAATGCTGCTGGGCGAAGAGGCGGCGGTGATGAAGCCTGCTATGCCTGCAAGGCCGGGAATTGTTCTGGCCTCCCCACGTGATGATGCCACCATGCAAAAAGGGGTGCGCAATATAGGTTTGGGTACGGGTTGGCTGATATTTCTAACCATTATGTTCAGCATCGAAATCGGCTCATTTGGCTTCATTTTCATCGGCTTGGGTATTTCACAGTTGGTGATCTGGAAACTATCTAGCCCAAGCACTAACACGGGAGCCAACCTAAAAGCTGAAGCACCAGAAACACTTAAGGCGCAGGATTAAGCCACATGTCAATTCCCGATCAGGAATTGATTGCGCGAGTAGTCGCTAAAAAAGACCAGCATGCATTTTCGCAGCTGGTTTTGCGCTACCAATCGCAATTGCGCGTCTGGGCTCGCCGCTTATGTGACGGCGATGCCCATTTGGCGGATGACCTCGCGCAGGAAACCTTTATCAAAGCCTATGCCGCGCTGGGTGCATTTCGCGCTGAGTCTAGGTTTTCTACGTGGCTGTATCGCATTGCGTTTAATATTGCCGCCAATCGCTGGCGCGGTAAAAAAATTCAATGGTGCGAGCTAGACGATAATGAAGAGGTGGAAGCTGAGCATTGTGAGCTCAAACAATTTGACGCAAAACGTGATGTAGAAGCCGCTATGCAGCAACTTTCGCCTGCCCAACAGTTGGCCATACGGCTATGCTTTGAAGACGGTTTCTCGCACGATGAAGCCGCCAGTATCATGGGTGTTCCGCTCGGCACCTTAAAAACCCACGTAAATCGCGGCAAACAAAAATTGCAAACGCTTTTGGCATCTTGGAGTCAGGTAGCATGATCATCCAACATCACAATCGAGATCACACAAATCATTCCAGTGATGATTTCGACGTTTTTTTAGCGCGGCATTTACAGCAAGCGCAAACCTATTTGCCCGATGATGATTTTAGTGCGCGGGTTATGCAGCAATTGCCAGCACCTAAAAAGCTATCGCTTTGGCAGGAGCGACTGATTATTCTTATACCGCTCGTTGTTATTAGTATGTTGGTGCTCAGCCAGTTCTCGTTACTGGCTGTACTTATAAAACTGTGGACGCTGTTTTTAACTACAAATATTACCAGCCTATTACAAATAGGCGCTTTGACGACAATTGCCGTAGTGTCAGGCGCAGCCTTTTGGTTTGCTAGGCAATGTAAGGTGTTTTAAAAACGAGAGCTGCTGTCAGAGTAAAATTTCTTAGTTATTGTTGTTATTGAATCGAGACCGACCCACTGCTGCCACACTAAATTCTAACCAATGAAAGCCGAAGTTGTGGTGAGACATCCAGCTTCGACCTTCGCTTATCAAATAATTCGCGCAAGGTTCGCTTTGCAAACAAGTTGCCATGCAGTAAGCGACAAATTTCTTGCATGCTTTGCGAGATTTTTGATTGAAACTTTAAAAATGAAACCAATAGATAAACGCACAATACAGAAAGAACTTGCGTCAACACAGCGTTTTTACTGTTACCTAAAAAGCTTTTGACTTTTAGGTTCTGCTTGATCCACTTAAAAAACAACTCGACCTGCCAGCGCTGCTTATAAATATCAGCAATTGTTTGTGCTGATCAGCTAAAATGATTGGTAATAAATTCGTAGTCCTTCTCCGTTTCATGATCGCGATACTTAATCAATCTAATCGGTAATAATTTTTCCTTTCGGCGCTGCATGGATGTGTATTGAATAACCTGATCGCTCAGCACATTGCCGTTAATAACAAATTCTCGATCCTCAATCACTTCATATTTTGCATTACCACGAATGCGTGTGACCCAGTAAATCCCCTTTTTGTCAGGGAGTTATGCCACTCATGACTGCTAAACCCTTTATCAAACACCACTACAGAACCCATAGGGGCAGCAAACTCTTTCGCTATTTCATTCTCCAAGTGACATGCTTCACACAAACTGGACGCAACGGTTTGTAAATATTCAAGCAATAATTGACAAGGCTAATTAGAATAATTTTCTTAGACATTTTAATTCCATTAAGGCAATCAAAGTCGTTCGCCATTGCCAATCACAAGCCTATACTTGTTGGGTATTTACTATTTGGAGGCTCATATGCGCCTGCTACTCAGTTTAATTTTACTCTCTATATCAATACCGTCATTAGCCGCTACAGCTATTATCACAAGTGCGGAAATGGATCACGACTCAATTACAATTGCAGGCTCAAACTTTGAACCTACCAACCCAACAATTTTTTGGGATGATGTTCAATCAAATATGATTAGTCAAAAAGCACATGATGGTGATGCAGTTCTGACTGGCCCAGGCCTCAGGTGGCTGTACGGGGGTAAGCTGAAGGAAATGCCAGTAACCTTTCAGTCATCCACTAAAACGAGAGGTGGATCCTTAGGCACCTCCTATTTAGGTGAAGGCCCAGGAGGGTATCTCCGACAGCCACTATTACCCGATTTGGCCTCATTAAAAAGAATGATGTTAGTATCTTGGTGGTATAAGCCAAGTGAGTCGCCAAGTGACCAAGGAGGATCCAATAAATTTATTAGGGTTTGGGATCACACGAATGGTTATGGAACTAGAATCTCTTGGACACACATGCACTTTACATGCAATAACGATACAACTTGGGGTAAATGGCCAGGTAATGTCAATGAATGGAATCATCACCTAATTTATGTAGATCTAGAAAAAAGCAATGTAAAAACTTGGGTTAATGGCCAGCTCTCTATTGATGCTAAATGTACTAAGCACATCAATTGGCCAGATAATCAATTGTTCATAGGCTTGATAGGTTTCGATCATGGATCAGATGCCTATAAAACAATGAAGACAAATCTTGATGATATTTACGTAGGTACGAGCCTAGCAAGAGTTGAGATTTCTAACTCATCCTCTTGGTCACAAGACTTTATTAGTGAGATATTACCAGCCACGGAGTGGAGCACAAAAAAAATTGTTGCTAAAGCCCATAAGGGGGTTGTTGACCTATCTACAAACTTATATGTTTACGTTTTTGACAAAGACGGAATAGTTAATACAAACGGAATTAAAGTTAGTTGTAGTAAATGCCCAAAACCACCGCAACCACTGTAATTGAAAGAAGGGGCCTCAAGAAGTTTGAGGCTTTTTGTTCTGCACGCTAGAGTTGTATTGGGAGACAGACAAGTTGTTAGTTATAAAACATCAAAAATCAGATCGAACACGTGCAAGGCCTCTTCAGGCGTATAGATTGTTTTGTTTCAACATTGGCTTGCGCTTATGGGTGCTGCTTTTCAAAAACCGAGAATCTGGTTTTTACAGATTCGCGTAGGAGTAAGGGTTGCGTTTTAAAAGTGGGTTTTTAACGGACGACTAGAAAGATAAGACTAAAGAGCGTCCCCTTTACGTCTTTACCGGTCCTATCTGGCGCTGTGTTTTGGTTTGCGAAACAGTTGAACATAATTGAATAAAAAAATACCCGCTATTTTGAAGCGGGTATTTTTTTGAACTAATAATAAGTTTGCTTTTATTTGGTCTTTAAACCTTTACCGGTTGCCGCCCAATAAATTCCGCCATAGACATGCTCTAGAAAAAATGTATCGGAGTAGTCTGAAGGTGTGTGGCCAAGTGCTGTGTAAAATGAACGGCCACCGTCATAATTGTGGTACCACGCAATGGGGTGAAATTTGCCCATACCAATACCACTAATGTTTTTACTTGCCCAAGTAACGTTTGGGTCAAAAGTTTTTTCGTCTACTGCTAAAATGTAATTCAAACCTTTGGTGTGCTCTGGGCCAAATTCATACCATTCTTCGGTCCACAAAAAGCGTTCGGGCATGCGCTCAAGGCCTGGAAATTTGCGATCTATCACTTGCAGTTCAGCAGTTTGAATGACGGGGTGAATATGAAAGCTGCGGCCTACTAACTTGGTATACCACTCCCAGTTGTATTCGGTGTCTGATGCGCTGTGAATACCTACAAAACCTTTGCCCGATTTAATGAAACGCTCCATAGCGGCTTTTTGTTCTGGGTTGAAAATATCGCCAGTGGTGGAGAGAAAAACGACTGCTTGAAATTTCTTTAAATTTTCATCATTAAAAACGGCAGGATCTTCTTGCCAATCAACACTAAAAAAATGCTTTTTGCCCAGCTCGCGCATAGCGGCCACACCTTCTAATTGTGATTGGTGGTGGTAACCCTGGGTCATAGTAAATAAGAGCACGTTAAATTGTTCTGCATAGCTACTAATACTTATAAAAAGTAAGCAGCTGCACAGTGCTAATTTGGATGTAATGCGTTTCAACATAATTCACCTCGTTATTGTAAGCAGTGGCAATAAATGATTAAGCAATAGTCAACAAAAACCGCGAACAGACTATCGCAGTCGTAACCTGGGTGAGGATAATTTTTGTAAAGGAGTCGGTGCAGCGTGCGCGGGTGAAAAGCGGAGTTGTGCAAGGTTGGGTTAATGTTATTTGAGCGGATAAGACTCGACGAGCCCTAGGGCTCATCGAGAAATAATAATTACTCAATAACGACTAAATCACCAGAAATAGAAACGCCTGACTTCAACATGCCCGAGTCGCACGCGAAAATTTCTTGGCTAGAAATGGCTTTGCCTTTGGTGTTGGATTTAATGTTAATAACTGCGGTGGCGCCTTCTTTTTTTGCCGCTTCACGCAGGTCTTTTAACGCTACAACGAGTGCAGAGTTACAGGCTTTGATTTGCGATTTAAGCGATGCATTTATCTCGCGGTTAAAAGAGTACTGGCTAATGGTTTTGGTGACAGTGCCTTCGGGTTTTGCATCGCCAAAATAGAATTTAATGTCATCGGGTAAGCCTAGTTTGGCATCGTCAGAGGTTAATGCGTCTTGGATAGAAATATTTTTCAGTTCGCCCGCTTGTGCGTGTAAAGCGAAAGCGCACAAGGTTGAGATAAGTACAACAGCTAGCTTTTTCATAAACACCTCAGTAGTTAATGACTCAATGGTTAGTAAATAGTCCGGCCTAAGCTTACTTCTTCTTAAGTGCCTGTTGCAACAAGGCACCCATGCTGCCCATCGCGGCGGGTGCTGGGTTGTTCTTTTGTGCGGCGCGTTGTTGGTTTTGCGATGGAGCGCGCTCGCCGCCCTTCTTACCTTCAACTTTTTCACCGGGAGTGTCATCCAAGCGTAAAGATAGGGCGATGCGCTTGCGCGGAACGTCCACTTCCATCACTTTAGCTTTGACGATATCGCCTGCTTTTACGGCTTCACGAGGGTCTTTGATAAAGGTGTGCGAGAGTGCAGAGATATGCACCAAGCCATCTTGATGCACGCCGATATCCACAAAAGCACCACCGTTGGTGACGTTGGTGACTGTGCCTTCCAAAATCATGCCCAGTACCAAATCGGTAATTTCATTAACGCCATCTTGGAATGTTGCCGTTTTAAATTCAGGTCTCGGGTCGCGGCCGGGTTTGTCCAGTTCTTTGATGATATCGGTCACGGTGGGCACACCAAATTTTTCATCGGTGTAATCTGCTGCTTTTAATCCGCGTAAGAAGCTTGAGTCCCCGATAAGGCCTTTCATCTCGCGGGTATTTTTCTCCGCGATTTTTTCCACAACGGAATAGGCTTCGGGGTGAACGCCTGAGGCATCCAAAGGATTGCTGCCACCGGCAACGCGTAAAAATCCTGCAGCTTGTTCAAAGGTTTTTTCACCAAAGCGCGGCACTTTTTTCAGCGCCGCACGCGATGTAAATGCACCGTTTTGATTGCGGAATTCCACAATGTTATTCGCAAGCGTGTTATTCAAACCCGATACGCGCGCAAGCAGAGCTGCGGACGCGGTATTCACTTCTACACCTACGGCGTTCACGCAGTCTTCAACTACCGCATCC
>SXGR01223428.1_pt1 | contig 37339 bp, 10 predicted proteins | sample 3174711 | NCBI WGS metagenome assembly SXGR01 (sample SAMN11356860, study PRJNA531348) | freshwater metagenome | isolation source: freshwater sample F1-60 | place: China: Fuxian Lake, Yuxi | collected 2017-12-25
ATCATCGTCAGGACCATCTTCAGCGTCGAGGACCGCGCCGGTATCGCCGCGCGACGCACAGCGATCCGCGAATTCGGCGATCGGCTGAGCAACAAGACCTTCCTGATCCTCTCGGTGCTCGGATTCCTCAGCGAAAACCTGCCGCCGAACGCGAAGTTCCGTGCCACCATGATGCGTCTGAGGCAGCTCCTGCACGAGACCATCGACCAGATCCGCGTCGATCCCGAGGAACGACGCGGCCTGCTCGCCCGCATCGTCCGCACGCGGACCCCGGAGGGCGCGCCAGCGATGGCGGATTCGGTGATCGTCGACAACATGGTCACCATGCTGATCGCCGGCCACGAGACCTCGGCCCTGTCGATCGGCTGGGCCATGTTTTGGGCGCTTTCCAACCCCGAGATCTACCGGAAGCTCATGGAGGAGTTGGCCGATGTCGACGTCGAGAGCGACCCGAATGCAACGCAGACACTGCCTTACCTGAACGCCTTCGTGCGCGAGATGATGCGCTTCTTCCCGCCCGTGCCGGACGTCATCCGTGTGATCGGCGAGACGCCGCTCGAGGTGAAAGGCTACCGACTGACCGAGAACATGCAGGTCGCGGCCTGCGTGTTCCTCACGCATTTCGACCCCGACATCTACCCGGAGCCGGACGAGTTCCGCCCGGAGCGTCACCTCGAGCGGCGATACTCCCCCTACGAGTACTATCCGTTTGGCGGCGGCGAGCGGATCTGCGTCGGCAATACCTTCGCGCCTATGGAGATCAAGATCGCGCTTGCCGTGCTGCTGAAGCGCGGCCGCTTCACGCTGCTCAACACGAAACGGCGCCATGTTTCCCGCACGCGCTTCCTGATGGGCCCGAAGGAGCCCATCATGTGCCGCTACGAGGGACCATTGTGACGGCGAGCGCATGAACCGCGCCGGAGCCTTGCCGCCGGGCCCGCGCGGTACCCTACCCTCGCTGGCACGCTTCGCGCGCGATCCCGTCGGCACCCATGCCGACTGGGCCGCGCGCTACGGCGACCCGTTCACGCAGCCGATGCCGGGCTTCCCGATGGTGGTGACCGGCCGACCCGACGTCATACGCCGGGTGCTGACGCTGCCGCCGGGAGCCTTCGGCGTCATCGACGCCGGCACCGAGGTGATGGGGCGCTTCTCGCTGATCCGCCTCGACGGCACCACGCACCAGACGGTGCGCCGGCAGGTCGGCCCGCTGGTGATGGACCCGCTGCGCCATGGCAACGGCCAGGCGATCCAGGAAATCGCCCGACGGCACTTCGCCGCCGCCGTCGGTCAGCCGCCCACGCCGGCGATCGGGCTGACCAAGCGCCTGACCCTGGAGGTCATCCTGCGCAGCGTGCTGGCGCTGGCGGACGCCAATACCCTGGACCGCTTTGCCGTCGCCTACGGCGCGTTGCAATCGAAGGCGAGCTTCCTCCTGCACTTCGTGCCGGCGCTGCAGATCGATCTGGGACCATGGAGTCCGTGGGGCCGCATCAAGCGGGCTCGACAGCAGGTCGACGCAATCATCGCCGCGGCGATCGAGACTGCAGGCGCCGCGACGAAACTATCCGGCCCGCTTGGTCCGATCGCCCGTGCTGCAGCCGAGGCGTCCGACCCGGTGCTCGGCATCGAGTCGCTCCGGCACCAGGTGTTCACCCTGCTGTCGGCCGGTCACGCCTCAACGGCCCAGGCGCTCGCCTGGGCCGTGCATCATGGATGGAGCGACGGCACCATTCTGGCGCGACTTCAGGCCGAGTTGGATCCGACGGCACCGGACTTGGATCCTGGCCAGGTGATCCGCCTCCCCTATCTCGATGCCTTCTGCCGCGAGGTGCTTCGCTTCCGCCCGATCGGCCCGATGATCGGCCGCAAGCTGAACCAGCCGATCGAGATCGGCGGCTGGTCGCTTCCGGCCGGGACCGTGATCGGTCTCTCCGTCTCTCTAGCGCACCGCGCTGCAACGGGATTCGCCGAACCAGATGCCTTCCGGCCCGAGCGCTTCCTCGAAGACTGCGAAGCCCAGGCTCATGCCATCCCGTTCGGCGGCGGCGTGCGCCACTGCCTCGGCGCCAACCTGGCGCTCACGGAGATGAAGCTGGCTCTGGCCGAGCTGATCACCGGCTACGATGTGACCCTGCTCGATCGTAGCCCGCCGCAGCATCGCCTGATCGACGCCGTGGCCGGCCCGACCAGCGGCGTGATGGTACGCATCACGGCGCGGAAGGCCGCCTAGCCCTCCAGTGGCAGTACCCGGCGGAGGCCGTACTGGACCACGCGCGTCCGTGCCGCCCTCTCGCGCGGATAGCCCAGCGACACTTCCTGGAAACGCACGCCGTCATAGGTCTCGGTCATGGGAATGTGCAGGTGACCGTAAACCGCGCACACCGCCCGATAGCGCCGATGCCAGTCCGCTGTATACCGGGTGCCGCACCAGAGGCTGAACTCCTGGTACCAAAGGCGGCCGACCGGACCGGGATGCAGAGGCCAGTGCGAGATCAGGACGGTCCGGGTCACGTCCGGCAAGGCAACCAGGCGGCCAATACTGTAATCGAGGCGCGCCGCGCACCAGGACTCACGGTTCGGATAGGGATCCGCCGGCAACAACGTCTCGTCGCTGCACATGACCCGCGAGGCGGCCATCGCCTGAACCTTCGTCAATCCTTCCGGCCGCATCGTGTAGTCGTAGAGAAGGAACAACGGGGCGACGGCGATGTCTCCCGCCGGGTCCCGCCACATCGGATAGGGATCTTCCGGAGTCAGCACGTCGATCTCGCGGCACCGTTCGACGAGGTGGAGATACCGGTCCTGGCCTCGTCGCTCGCTCTCTCCCGTATGCCAGAGGTCGTGATTGCCCGGCGCGAACATCACCTTGGCGAAGCGCTCTCGCATCCGGCCAAGGAACCGGAGGATGTCCGATTGCCGATGCGCGACGTCACCGGCGACGGCCAGCCAGTCGTCGGGGCCGTCGGGCTGGAACGCGTCGGCGATCTCGCGGTTCTCGCGATAGTTCAAATGCACGTCGCTGATGGCGAAAAGCTTGGGGCCGGAATTCACGTCGTGCTGCTCCGATCCTTCGCCGTCAATCCTCCAGGTGCTCCTTCAGCAGAACCAGAAGATCGCCAACCGTCTTCACCTTTTCCATGGCGACGCCGCTCAGCTTCACACCCCAGGTATCGGCGACCGCTCCGCGGAACTCGGAGCTGGCCAGAGAATCCCACTCGCCCAGGCCGATCACGACCAGGTCGTCCGTCGCCGTCCCCGGCTCGATGCGCGCCAGGTCCTCGACGATGGCCAGGATCTCACTGCGTTTCATCGGGCTCTTCCCTTCAAGTTTCAATGCCGTCGGTGATGCCCGCGAGAAAGCGATCGACCTCGGCCGCGGGAAAGTCGTCAAGGTAATACGACGTCGTCAACGTCACCGCCCGGCCGTACTCTGACGCGGCGACCACCACCAAAGGCGACGACAGCGGCATGGCATAGAGCGCCACGTCGCTCGGCGGCGATCCCGCGAAGCTGATGCGCCGCTCGGAGATCTTCCCGACATTGGTGAAAGTCGGCGGCGCCGGCTTGTTCAGACCCTTTTCCATCAGCCGATCGAGCGTCCGGCGTTTGCGCGCAAAGGTCATGGACGAAAACATCTTGGCGGCGAACGGATTGGCCGCGCCCATGAAGGAATCACGATGCCGTGCCATCTCCCGCGAGATGCGGTCGAGCGTGTCAGCGAAGCGCGCACCGAGGTCCGGCTCGACATAGACATTGGCGATACCGCCGAGATTGCAGATGGCCGGCCGGCTCTCCACCTCCGCATAGCGACGCATGTTGATCGGCATGACGATCTGCAGCGGCCGGCGCGGGTCGCCGCGACAGAACGCCATGAATGCCCGCGCATATCCGGCGAGCAGCATGTCGTTGCGCGACAGCCCGCGCATCCTGCCGGCAGCATCGATCTCGGCCAGGCGCTCGGCCGGGATCTTCACTCTTGCAAAGGCGGGCCGCGTCCGCGCCGCCGCGGCGAATGCAGACCGGCTCCGCAGGAAGCCTTCGTGACGGCGTAGCATGCGCGGCATCTCGCCAAGGTCGCGCAACAGCACCTTCAGCTTGTCCTTCAGGCTGAAGTCAGCCAACCAGCGGAAGCTGTCGCGCGAGGCGGTGTTGGCCGGCAGCCGAAAATCCGGGTCCGCAACGATGCCGCTGTACAGCGCGGCGAAGCGCTCCGTCGCCAGGATCAGGGCGCCGCCGTCCGCCACCACGTGCGAAACTCCAACGATCAGCCGGTCCCCGCCTCGGTGGCGCAGCAACTGCACCGTCACGTTGCGGCTATGCACGGCGTCGAACGCCGCGCTGATCGTCTTGATGGTTTCGCCCTCCACGTCCTCGACATCGTCGAGCATGACGAAGCCCGGATCACCGTCGAGGTCGTCGCGGTGACGCCACACCGGCACCGCGCCGCTGTCGTCGAAACGACAGCCGAGCACGGGCTCGGCATCGAGCAGCCGCCGTGTCGCCTGCCGGAGCGCGCTCGCGTCCAGCGGCGAGGTGAAGTCGAGGGCCATGTACACATAGCTGGTGGTGCCGTAGCTGGCGAAAATCTGCACCATCTGGTCCTGGAACTCGGCAGCGATGGCGTCCGTCATCGATTGCCCCATCGGTCGCGAATGCGTGCCTGCACATCGGCATCGGCGAAGGTCACGTCATGCATTGCCACCTCGGCGTCGACCGTGGCCGGCAGCCGCTCCGTCAACCCGCGCGTCAGCTGCGCCTTCAACAGCCGCAGCGCCGCCGCCGGCTTGTCGGCCAACTCGCGGGCAAGGCCGAGCGCCGTTTCGACAACCCCGTCGCGCGGCACCACCGGATAGGGCAGCCCGCGCTTTTCCAGGACGCCGCCGTGATAACTCCTGGCGCTCATCAGCATCTCCGAGGCCAGCGCCGGCCCGAGCTTTTCAGGCAGCAGCAGGGTCGAGCCCATTCCGGGGGTGAAACCGTACTTCATGAAATTGGCGGAATAGAGCGCTTCGCGAGCCATCACCACCATATCAGCGTAGAGGCCGAACACCAGTCCGCCACCCAGCGCATGGCCCTGCATGGCGCTGATCACCGGCACCGGGCAATCCAGCAGCAGGCGATAGAAGCCCGCCTCGTCGAAGCGGGTCCGCCGCTCGGCAATACCGATCAATTCCTCGATCGTGCCGCCGGCCAGGAAGATGCTGTCGAAGCCGTGCAGCACCACGGCGCGCGCCCCGGAATCGGCGGATATCTCGGTCATGGCGTCGAACAGGCCGCCGACGAGCGCGCGGGTGAAAGTATTGCGGCCGTCGCGATCCTCCATGGCGACGATCCAGATGCCGTCGGCCTGACGAACGCGTCTTACGACTTCCGCCACGGCAGCCCTCCCCCCTCGAGGAAACGGCGGATGCCAGCCATCACGTCCGGATCGGCGATGCGAGCGCAGATGAGGTCGAGCGCGCGGCGCTCCATCCCGGCATCGATAGGCGCCAGCTCGCGGAAGTAGGCCTTGGCCGCCGCAACCGCCCCGGGGTCCATGCGATCGACCTTGATCAGCACGCGGCGAAGCGCATCGTCCAGATCCGGGGCGACCTCGTCGACAAGGCCGATCGTGCGGGCCTCGGCGGCGTCGATACGCTGGGCCGTCAGCGTCAGCCGCCAGGCCGCCTGCCAGCCGGTGCGACGGACCAGGAACGGCGCGATCGTCGCCGGCACCAGGCCGAACAGCAGCTCGGTCAGGATTAAGCCGGTGCGCGGAGTGGCGAAGACCAGATCGCAGGCAGCCGCCAGCCCGAGGCCGCCGGCGCTGACCCGGCCATCGACCGCGGCGACCACCGTCTTGCCGACTTGGCCCAGCCGCACCAGCAGCCGCCAGAACGGGGCGACACGCGCCTCGAGGTCGCCTGGCGCGGAGACTTCGGTCGCCGTCGCCTCGGCGAAGTCCATGCCGTCGCAGAACACGCCATCACGACCGCGGATCACTAGGACACGCAGGCCGTCATCCGCTTCCAGAGTGTCGAGCGCGGCGTCGAGCGCAGCGATGAGCGTTGCGTTCAGCGTGTTGCCGGATGTCGGACGCGCCAGCTCAGCGGTCAGAAGCGAGCCACGACGCGACAGGACGACGGATGGGTTCAGCTCCATCGGTAATGCCGCTGCCAGCCGTCGATGCGGTCCAGGACCAGGTACCCGCGACCGACGAAGGCGTCCTCATAGAGATCGGCAGCGCCGTCGACACCGACTGCCACATCGCGCACCCCGGCCAGGCTTCGGTGCTCGTCGAGCAAGGCGTCGTAGCGCGCGACGGACACATGCGCACGTCCGGCCAGTGCATCGGCGACACCAGATTCCACCATCGCTCTCCCCGCCCCTGCCGGCGCCATGCCGCTGTAGAACTCCGAGCAGCAGCCGGAGCCATAGGAAAACAAGCCGATGCGCCGCGCCACCTCGTCCTCGCCGTGGTCGATGGCGCCGGCGAGCGCCAGGAAGATCGTGCCGGAGTAGATATTGCCCACCTCGCGACAATAGGTGAGCGAAGGCTCCATGCGTTGCCGGAAGTCCGCCTCGATGGCGTCCGGCGCGGCCGCGGCGAGTTTCCGCATCAGCGTGCGATGCGCGCCCTTGACCATGCCGCCGAACGGCGTGTGGAAAGCCAGCAGGCTGAAATACCGCACGAAATCGACCGCTCCGACTGCCTCGCGATAAGCGGCAAAGGACTGCTCGCAGCAGGTGAGGTAGCTCAGTAGCGACAAGTCAGCGTCGCCGGTCTCCATATCGGCGGTCGGCCGGCAGGCATCGGCCACCTCGTAGCTGTGGATACCAGAGGCACCCGGCTCCAGCGCCAGGATGTCGGGCTGGCGTCCGACCAGAAGGGCGATCGCGGCCGAACCCTGGCTCGGCTCAGCATAGGAGTGCCGCACCGGTCGGCCGATATCGGTGCACACCACCAATGCGCGGGTGCCACTGCCGTCGGTCGCGGCCCAAGCCGCCGCCATGCGTAGCGCCGCGGTGCCGCCATAGCAGGCCTGCTTGATCTCGAACTGTCGACAGCGTGGATCGAGGCCGAGATGCTTATGGACGTAGGCGCCCATCGACTTGCCGTGGTCGATGCCGGACTCGCTGGCGACGATCAGCAGGCGGATCTCCGCGCGCTCGACATCGGACAGACTATCGACCACCGGCTTCGCCGCATTGACCGCGAAGCTGACCGCATCCTCGAACGGCAGGGCGAGACTCTTCCGGCGCATCAGCAGATTCTCGAAACGGCGCTGGTCGAGGCCGCGCGCCAGCGCCAGCTCGCCGACGTCGAGATAGGCCCTTCCCCCGTAGAAGCCCAGGCGCTCGATACCGGTGATCATGACGCCTCCAGGATCACCGCGGCATTGAAGCCACCGAAGCCGAATGCCGTTTTCATCGCTCGACGCACCGGACGCCGCACCGCCTTGGGCCCGGCATAGGGGAGCGGCCGCACCGGATCGACCAGCCCGACATTGGGATGGACGAAGCCGTCGCGCATCTGGATCAGGACGGCAACGGTCTCGACCAGTCCGGCGGTATTCAACGCGTGGCCGAGCAGTCCCTTGGCGGCATTCACCAGGATGCCAGGCACTTCGGCGAAGACCGCGGCCAGAGCATCGGCCTCGACCTTGTCACCGAGCGGTGTCGAGGTCGCGTGCGCGCTGACGAGGTCGACATCGACCGGCGCCGTCCCGGCAGCGGCGAGCGCCCGGCGCATCACCCTGGTCTCGCCGTCCAGGCTCGGGCTCGGCAGATGCGTGCCATCGAGTACCAACTCGGCTGCGGCGATCCGGGCCAATGAGGCCGACGGGCGGATGCGTTCCAACAGGAGCGCAGCGGCGGCCTCGCCGGGGACGAAGCCGGAAGCGCTGACGTCGAAGGGGCGGCTGGCCGGGCCGTCGCCGATGCGCCGATCGTCGGCCAGCCCGCCGATCAGGTCGAGCCCAGCCCATTCGGCGCGACCGAAATCGACCGGCAGGCCGACGACGAGGCAGGCGGCGGCACGGCCGGCCGCCAGCATGTCGACGGCGGCGACCACCGCGGCAAGACCGCTGGCCGACGCTGCCCCCACCGTCGTCCCCGGACCGCGGCAGCCGAACACGGCGGAAAGAACACCGACAGCGTGACTGTCGAGCATCTCGAAGCCATAGCGTGCATCGGGTCGCGCAGCGCCATCGGAAAGTCGACCCGTCATGGTCGCGGCATAGCCCGCAAACAGATTGGTGCCAGCAACGACGAGACCGAGCTGCTCGTCATCGTCCGTCGCCATGCGGCCGGCCATCACCAGCGCTTCCGCTGCCGCCAGCACACCGAGGCCGAGGCTCCGGCGTACGCCGCGCAAGACCTTGCGGGCGCGATCGGCGACCGACGGAAGAAGTGCCGTCAGTCGAGCGCTTACATCGGCGCCGTTCAGCTCCGGCGCCAGTGCCGCCCACCGCGGCGAGACGAGATCCGGCCATTCGCCCAGTTGCAGCCGCCGCACGCCGACGTGGCCATGCTTCAGCCCCTCGGCAAGGGCAGCGACGCCGACGCCGAGCGAGGAGACGGCTCCCATGCCGGTGATCGTGGTGGTCATGCCGTCCGCACGCGTCAATGTCCGCCCACGTGACGATGCAGCACATCGATCAGCGCATCGATAGAAGCAAGGCCAACGAGGTCGCGCGGCGGGATGTCGATGCCCAGCTCCGCCATCGCCGCCAAGGTCACCTCGACTCGGTCGATCGAATTCGCGCCGAGCTCTGTCATGTTGCGTTCCGGGCGGATCTCGGCCGGCGGCACATCGGGCAGGCCTTGCCGCACCTGCTCCAACACCACCCGGGCGACATGCGCGCGCGAGCCCGCCGGCGGCTTACCGGCCAACACCGCCCGCATGCCAGCCGCAAGCCGACTGGCATGCGGCTCCAGCACCAGGGAGAAGTGGTCGCATTCGATCGTCTGGACTTCGAGCGGACCACCGACCAGCGCATCCCAGCCGGCACGATAGTCGCCGTCGGTAAGAAAGGCCGGCAGGTCGAGCGGGTTGTCCGCCGGCGCCATTCCCTGGGTGCAGCGGAACAAAACGGTGCGGAGCGGCGGATCGATCGGCACGGCGCGATAGTCGGCGAGTGCCCTGCCGATCACGCGCGCGACCCGATCCATGCCACGGATCAGCCGGCTCGCTTCTGGACGCGGCATCGGCGGCGGCGCGCCGGCATAGAGATGATCCAGCACGCTCGCCTCGCGTTGAGCATCGTCGAGGCCGACAAGCGCGTCCGGCGCCAGCATCGGCCGGCCCCAGCGCTTGGCCAACCAGTTGCCGGCGAGCCGGTGGATGAAGCCCTCGCCGAAGTCCTGGTCCATGCCGGTGAGGCTGCGATTTCCCGGCGCATTGGCATCAAGCAGCAGGAGGCCGGCCGCCGGTCGTCCACGCGCCGCCATGATCCGCGCCACGGCAAAGGCGATGGCGCCACCGCCGGAATAACCACCGAGCCAATACGGGCCGGACGGGCACGCCTCCATGAGCAGGCCGGCGTAGATCATGGCAAATGCCTCGACGGTCTCTGGCACCGGCGCGTCACCACTGAGACCCGGCGCCTCGAACGCATGGACCGGAACGGCATCGCCGAGCTTCTGGGCGAGATCGACGACCCAGCTCACCTCGCCCGGCGCGCCATGCACCAGGAACACGGGCGCCGTCGTTCCCGTCGCCCGGACGGTGACCAGCGGTGAGCGTGCCGTCGGCCGTGTCTCGGCGGCAGGGCCGGCGAGAGCGGCAGCGAGCCGGCCGAGCGTCCTGTGCTGCCAGAGCAATGTCACCGGCATCGGTCGACCGGCGACGCCCTCGATCCGACGCGAGATCTCGAGGCCGCTGACCGACGTCAAACCGAGCTCGTCGAGCGGCCGGTCCGGCTCAATCTCAGTCGTACCGAGCCCGAGGACCTCGGCCGTGACGCGGGTCAGGTGAGCGAGCAGCAATCCTGCGGCCTGGGGCATCGGCTGCGCTGGCTGTACTGACCGCACCGTCGGGCACCGGGGCGCCGCGGCGTCGACGGCGACCACCACCTTGCCGACATTCTCCCGCCGCGCCAGCCGGCCATATGCTTCCTCGATCCGGGAGAACGGCACGACCACGTCAATCAGGGGCCGAATGGTTCCCGCCGCCATCGCCGCCGTCATGCCGGCGAGCTCGGCCTGGGTGAGTCCGGCACCCGCCAGCACTCGGCCGAGATTGACGGCGATGAAACTCTGATTGTCGAGAAAGCGCGACAGGTCGAGCCGACCGCCGGCCATCAGGCCCGCGAGCGCGATCTCGACATAGCGGCCACTCGGCGCCAGCAGGTCGATGCCCTGCTGCACCGCATTGCCACCGAGCAGGTTCACCACCACATCGGCACCACGACCTGCCGTTCCCGCTCGTACCCATGACGCGACATCGCCCGTCCGGTAGTCGAAGGCTTCGGCGCCGAGACGCCGCAGCGCCTCCAGCTTGGCCGGCGAGCCGGCAGTCGCCAGAACACGCGCCTTCGCCACCAACGAAAGCTGCACCACGAACGGACCGACGCCGCCGCCGGCCGATGTCACCAGCACGGTCTCCCCCGCCGCAACGCCGGCGCGATCCAGCGCATAACGCGCGGTCAGCCAGCCGATCGGGAAGGCCGCCGCCTCGGTCAGGTCGTAGTCGCCGGGCAGCCGGATCGCATGGCTCGCCGGAACCACCACGCGATCGGCATGGCCGCCACGACCACCGGTCAGTGCTACGACCGGATCGCCGACAGCGAATGCCGTCACGCCGGCACCAAGTGCAGCCACCCGGCCAGCCGCTTCAAAACCGGGCACGAACGGATAGGGCGGTAGGTTCGGGTAGGCACCGCGGAGGCTCAGGAGATCGCCTAAATTGAGTCCGAAGGCGGCAACCGCAACCTCGATCTCACCGGCAGCGGGCGGATCGAGCGGCAGCTCCGCGATCGTCATTGCATCGATGTCGGTCGGCCGGGAGATCAGCACGGCACGCCGCGTCGATGGCGAAGGCGGCACCACCGCCGGCACAGCCGCGACGACGGTGGCTGGTTCCTTCGTCATGTCGATCCAGCAGCGACGGCGCTCGAATGGATAGGTCGGCAACGAGACCGGCAGCGGCGGCGTGCCACGCCAAAGCCGCTGCCAGTTGACCGGCGCGCCCTTGGCCCAGGCGGCTGCAACCACTGCGGCCGGAGCGCCATCATCGAGCCCGGAAGGCGCATGCCCGTTCGCCTTGCCCTGCTGCCAGACACCCGGCCGACCGGCGAGGAAATCGCCGATGCCCGCCACCACGTCCGCCACCTCGTCAGCGACCAGCGCAAGCCGATAGGCCATCGCTTCGCGTCCGACCTGGAGCGTCCAGGCGACAGCGGCGAGGTCCAGCCCCGGCTGCGTTTCGAGGTAGGCCGCGAGCCGCGTCGCGACCTGACGCAACCGCTCGGACGTCCGCGCTGAGATCACGACGACATGGCTGCCGGCGAGCGTCGGCGCTTGCCGCACCAATGGCGACGGCGCCTCGGCGACGACCAGTATGGCGTTGGCGCCGCCGGCGCCATAGGCCGAAACGGTGGCGAGCCGCCGGCGGCCAGTACGTGCCGGCCATGCCTCGTCGCCAGCAAAGTGGAACGGCGAGGCATCGAGGTCGATCTCGGCACTCGGCCGCGCCGGCATCGCCATGGGCGCGATACGGCCTTGCTCGAGCTGCAGCACCACCTTGGTCAGCTGCGCCACACCCGACGCTGCGGACAGGTGACCGATCGTTCCTTTGAGCGAGCCGAGCGGCCGCTTGCCCGGGGCACCGCGGAAGACCCGCGACAGCGCCGTGAACTCGACCGGATCGCCGATCGGCGAGCCCGACGCCTGCGCCTCCACATAGTCGATGTCGGCGGCCGTCACCCCGGCATCGGCCAGCGCCATCTCCATCAACTCGACCTCAGCTGCGGGATTGGGGATCATATAGCCGCTGGTCCGGCCGCTGGTGTTGACGCCGCCGCCGAGGATGACGGCGCGGATGCGGTCGCCGTCCCGCTCGGCATCGGACAGCCGCTTCAGCACCACCGCACCGACCCCCTCGCCCTCGACGAAGCCATCGGCATCGGCAGCGAACGGCCGGCCATTTCCGGTCGGCGACAGCAGGCCCATGCGAGCCATCGCCACCTGGCTCTGCGGGTGGAGGATCAGGTGCGCACCGCCGGCGATCGCCGCATCGATGCGGCCGGCGAGAAGGTGCTCGCATGCTATCCTGATTGCGACCAGCGAGGCCGAACATGCGGTGTCGACCGCCAGGCTGGGTCCCCGGAAGTCGAGCAGGAACGACAGCCGGTTGGCGATCGACCACGCGGCACTGCCCGCGAGCCCGGGACCGCCCTGCACGAAGTCGATGGTGCCGTAGCGCTGATAGTCCGAACGCATAGCGCCAGCGAACACACCGACCCGACGCGCGATGCCGCCGAGGCGCCGCGGCGTGGTACCGGCATCCTCGATCGCCGCCCAGGCGACTTCGAGGAACAGCCGCTCCTGCGGGTCCATGGCAGCGGCTTCAGCCGGCGCGATCTGGAAGAACAGCGGGTCGAAACGGTCGACGTCATCGATCAAACCCGCCCGACCGGAGCCGGCGCCCTGCCAATCGCCACGCGCGGCCGGCGCTGCGGCAATCGCCGAAGAGCCCGTCGACAGCGTGTGCCAGAACGCCTGGAAGTCGGCACCGCCCGGATAGCGGCCAGACAGACCGACGATGGCAATCGGTTCACGCTCTGCGAGGACGGCCTGCGTCGGCTGGACCGGCTCGGAGGCTGACGGTGATGTCGGTGTGGGAGCCAGCGGTTCTGGTGCGGTCGGCGCGACAGACCCCAGCACGGCGGCGATCTCCGCCGGCTTTTCGCGCATCAGGACATCGGCGAGACCATCGAGCGACACGCCCTCGAACAGCAGGGGCGTCGCCAAGGGCCCGATCGACTTTTCCAGCCGCGCCCGGATGTCCATCGCCACCAGGGAGTCCACTCCGTAGCGATCGTAGCTATCCGCTGGATCGATCTCGCCCGGCTCCAGCTTGAGCGTCTCGGCGAAAACGCCGGTGAGCCATGCCGACAGTGCAGCCTTGTCGGCAGGAGCGGTTGCTGCCTTCGGCCCATCCTTCCTATCGCCTCGGACAGGAGCGACCGGCATCGAGGTCTGGACAGCTCGCCGCACAGGCAACCAGCCATCGCTGATCGCCATCACCACCGACTGCCCGCCACCAGGCCCGCCGATGGTGGCGTCGCGGAATCCGGCGCGCCAGAGCACGCCACGCCAGCCATCGCCGTCGAGCAGCGGCGAATGGGGCAAACGGACGCCCGCGTCGGCGCCCCCCCACCAACCGTCGGTCAAGCCGAAGGTCAGCGTGGCGAGGTCGGAGCGCGCGGCCATCTCGTTCAGCAGCAGAACGCCGCCCCGCTTCAGCAATCGCTTCGCGTGGTCGACGACGCCGGCGAGGTCGCGCCCGGCATGCAGCACATTCGACGCGACGATGAGGTCGAAGCCGCCGGCAGCGAACCCTTGGGGCACCGGATCCGCGTCGATGTCGAGCAGCGCGTAACGCAGATCCGCCCGGCCTGAGAACAGTCGGCGGCCATGGTCGAGGAAGCGCGGGGAGACATCGGTGTAGGTGTAGGCGAAGGTCGCACCGGTGCGGTCGAGAGCTTCGACCAACCCGACCGTCGTGCCACCGGTCCCGGCGCCGATCTCCAGGACGGCGAGCGGGCCGCTGACACCTTTGGCGAAGGCGGCCCCCGCCCGGGCCAGGAGCGCGTTGTAGAGATCGGACGACGGGTTGTCGCGATAGACCGCCTCGACCAGATGCGCCGAGCCACCGGGGAACATCACCTCGACATAGGAGCGCCGTCCCGTCAGCACGTCGACGAGACCGCCGAGGCAGGCATCGAGCAATGCCAGATGTGCCGCCATCTGCGAAACCGCAGGTCGCACGGGCGCAGCTTCGGCCGACAACGCGGCGATCTCCACCGCGCCATCGCGCAGTTTCAGCGCTCCGGATCGCGCCAGAATATCGAGCAACGCGGCGAACAGGCGACGATATACCGGCACCACCCGGGCGCGGTCTGCCAGCGCGTCGACGGCATGGTGGCCAGGCGCCAACAGGCCGCCTTCCGCGAACGCATGCAACAGGCGGCGGCGGGCATAAACCTCGATCGTCTCGATCTCGGCTGCGGCCGCGCGCAACGCCGCACTGGGCTCCGCGGCCGGCGCCGACAGCGCACGCGTGGCGGCGCCAGCATCGCCGACGCTCGTTTCTGCCGTCAGAGTCAGCCGACGCGCCAGCTCGGCTTCGACCTTCGCCCGTCCGGCCGCGGCAAAGCGCATGACGACGGCCTGCGGCACACCAGCGCCGAGCAGCCGGTGGAACAGGTCGAGCCCCTCCTCGGTCGTCATCGGATCGACGCCCGCTGCGACCGCCCGCTGGCGGTACTCTTCGCTGGCGACGATCCCGGTCTCACCCCAAAAACCCCAATCGATCACGATGGCGGGTACGCCCGTCGCCTGACCCCAGGCGACTGCCCAGGCATCGAGGAAGGTGCATCCTGCGGCGTAATTGGCCTGGCCCGGGTTGCAGGTGAAGGCGTTGCTCGAGGAGAAGACGGCGAGGAAGTCGGGTGTCCGCCCCTTCAGCGCCGTGGCCAGTGCCGCCGCCACCCGCGACTTCGCATGCAGCCCCGCGACCAGCTTCGCTTCGTCCATGGTCTCGACGCGGCAATCGGCGAGCACGATGGCGGCGTGGATAACGCCGTGGATCGTCCCCCACTCCGCTTCGACCGCGCGAACGACCCGAGCGAGATCGGCAGGAACCCGCGCATCGGCCTTGTAGTAGCGTGCCGCGCCACCGGCGCCCTCGACCGCAGCGATGGCGGCGACGATATCGTCATCCGCCACTCGCCGACCGACCCAGGCGAGGCGAGTTCCGTGCCGGCGGGCCAGATCGAGGCTGAGTGCACGGCCGATACCGCCCGCACCTCCGATGACGAGATAGACGCCGGCTTTCCGTATCCGGCCGCCATCCGCATCGGGCAAGGCGAGCATAGCAAAGCGGCGAGCCAGGCGGTGGCCGTCGCGATAGGCGAGGTCGACATTATCCGGCGTCCCCGCCTCGCTCAGCAACATGGCGAGATGGAGGCGGGCCGCCTCGCGGCTCTCCCTGTCCGCGACGGGCAGATCGACCACGACCGGATCCAGGGCCGGATGCTCGCGCGCCAGAGTCCGCGCGAACCCCGACAAGGCAGCGTAGCCAGCGAGAATCCGATCGTCCGGACCAACGGCCTGACCACCACGGGTCAGCACTCTCAACCGCCGTGGCCGCCCTGTCGCGATCAGATGACGAGCAAGGGCGAGCAGGCGCACGACACCGGATTTCTCGGCGTCGGCAATGGCGGCGAGGCCGTCCGCGGCCTCGCCTGCGCCCCAGCCGCAGAACACAACGGTCGCGGCATCGCCGACCGCCTCGGCGAAAGGGGCATCGAGCCCGGATGCCCAGGCTTTGCGCCCGGACGCCACGGCGGCAGCAACCAATGCACCAGCCCAGCCGGCTGCAGCCGGCCCATGCAGGATTGCGATCGCCCCGGCATCGAGCACGCTGCCCGACGGCGGTGCCGGTGCCCATTCCGGTGCCAGCACAAAGGTGCGCGGACCTTGAGCGGGTGCCGCGGCACGCAAACCATCGATGCGAGCGAGCACGCTGCCATTCTCGCTCGCGAGCACAACATCGGCGGCGAGCGTGCCTCCGGCACTGGCCGGATGCAGCGTGATCAGGGCCCATACGGCCGTTGCAGCCGCCGTACCGAGTAGCGCGCGGTCGAGCGTCGCCGGCAGCATCAGCGTCGCCTGACCGCCATCGACCACGGCGAATGCGGCCAAGGCATGCAGCGCCGCATCGAGATGACCGACCGTGTCGGCATCCATCGGACCGGTCGCAATACTGGCCGGACGGAGCCGGACCAGCGCTCGGCCGGTGCCTACCCAAACCGACTCGACACGGTGGAAGGACGGGCCATAGGCGATGCCGGCCGCCTTGAGAAAGCGATAGACCGCATCGGCCGAGACCGATGTCGGCAGCTCGGCAGCCAACGCCGAGGGATTGAGACGCTGCGTCGGTGGTGACCCGATCCGAACCGTCGCCCGCACCAGCGGTGCACCGTTGTCCCGGTCGGCGAGCGTGAAGGCTCCCGCATCGTCGCACCTGGCGACGAGCCGGCGTTCGCCCGTCACCTCGATCGGCGTGAGCCAAGCCAAGTTAGAGACGTCTACCCAGCCTTGCCCTGCATGCCGTGCCGCCAGCAGCAACGACGCTGCGCCCGGCAGCAGTAGCCGGCCGCCAACCGCATGTCCCGCAATCACCGCGTCGTCGCGCCTGACGACCAGATCCGGCTCCGGCGCGACGTCGGATTGAACCGGCGCCGGCGCTGCCGGCTCGATCCAGAACCGACGCCGTTCGAAAGGATAACCCGGCAGCGAGACGACGCGTCCCTGCGGCAGCTCGCTCCAGTCCGCCGCCTGTCCGTCCGCGAAGGCACGCACCGCCGCGGCGAGACGGGCAGACAGCGCCGCTTCCCCGACTGCCGGCACGGTGCCGTCGGCCAGTGCCCGCAACATCGGCACCAGCGCTGCCACATCTGCCGCCACCAGCACGGCCCTCGACTTGAACGCGGTACGCCGGCGAGCCAGCGTATGAGCGAGATCGCGGATCAACGGCCCGTCTCCATCGTCCAGCCTGTCCGCCAGCGACCCGGCCCAGCGCCGCAGCGCCGACTCGGACGGCGCCGACAGCACGATCGGCCAAGACGTCAGCGCGACACCATCCAATGCGCGCGGCGACGGCGACGGCGCGATCACGACATGGGCGTTGGTGCCGCTGAAGCCGAACGAGCTGACGGCCGCCAATGGCCGGTCGGCCGGCCAGGGCACCAGCGCCGTCTGCACCCGGAACGGCGTGTCTTCGAAGCGGATATGCGCGTTGGGCCGCGCGAAGAACAGGCTCGGCGGCACCGTGGCGTGGTGCATCGCCAGCAAAACCTTGATCAGCCCAGCCGAACCGGCGGCCGCCAGCGTGTGCCCGATGTTGGTCTTCACGGAACCAATGGCACACGGGCCGGTGGCACCGACGGCAGCGAACGCCTCGGTCAGCGCAGAGATCTCGATCGGATCGCCGAGCTTCGTACCGGTGCCATGCGACTCGACATAGCCGATCCGCCCGGCATCGATCCCGGCGGCCGTATAGAGTCCGCCTTCCAGCCGTGCCTGCGAGGCCGCGCTGGGCGCGGTGATCGAGCTGGTGCGGCCGTCCTGATTGACCGCCGAGCCTGCGATGACGCCGTAGATGCGGTCACCATCGGCAAGCGCCTGGTCGAGCCGCTTCATCACGACGACGCCGACTCCCTCGCCCGGCACGAAACCGTCGGCGTCATCATCGAAGGTCTTGCAGCGGCCGTCGGCGGCGAGCATCCCGGAGGCCGCCGTCATCAGATGCATCTGCGGCGTCAGCATCAGCGAGACGCCCCCGGCCAGCGCCAACTCGCACTCGCCGTCGCGGATCGAGCGCGCCGCATAGTGAACCGCCACAAGCGCCGACGAGCAGGCGGTGTCGAGCGCTAGGCTCGGGCCCTTGAGGTCGAGGAAATAGGCGATGCGGGCAGCCAGGATCGAGGTGGTGTTGCCGAGCAGCATCTGGCCGGAGAGGCCGGCGCCGTCGCGCGGCAGCAGATGCACGTAGTCGCCCTGCCCGACGCCGACGAACACGCCGCAGGCCGATCCGCGAAGAGCGTCCCGCGTCAGCCCGGCGTCCTCCAGCGCATGCCAGGCCTCTTCCAGGAACAGCCGCTGCTGCGGGTCCATGACCTCGGCCTCCTTCGGCGAGATGCCGAAGAACAGCGGGTCGAAACGGTCGACACCGTCGATGAAACCACCCCAACGAACCGCCGACCTCTGGCGGTCGTCGTTCAGCACACCGTCATGCAGGCCCGCCGGCCAGCGGTCGGGCGGGATCTCGACGATCGAGCAGACGCCGTCCGAAAGATTTCGCCAGAACCCTGCCGCATCCGACGCCCCGGGAAATCGGCAGGCGAGCCCGATGATGGCGGCATCGCGGGTGACCTCCTTGCGATCGACCGCTTCACGCCGGACCGGGCCCGGCCGTCTTTGGGCCGGGACAGCACGTTCCTGCGTCGGCACGGCGGGAGCGGCCAGCTTCGCGCGGTCGACGAGGCTCCGGACGGTGCCGGCCTCGAGCATCGCCCGCGCCTTCAGGCCACCACCATGCATGCGATTCAGCTGGTAGGCGATCTCTCCGGCCTGGACCAGGTCGATGCCAAGCGAGGCGAGAGGCGCATCCGGATCGACATCGTCGACCCTCACCGTGAGGACATCGGCAACGACGGCACGCATGACGTCGACCAGATCTCCCCCCGCCGGGGACGAACGTACCGGGGTCGCCACAACGGCCGGCCCAGGCGGAGCCGCGGGACGAGGGACAGGCCCGGTGCCGGCGGCCAGCAACACGGCAAGCGCCTCGAGATCGGCACAGCAACCGACGGCATCGAGGCCTGGCCGGAATCCGGCAACGGTCGCGAGCCGGTCCAGGATAGCCGCGGCCAACTCGGGGCCGATGGCGAAGCTGGCCAAGGGTGCCTTGGCATCGATGCTCTCGGGCGTCCGGTCGAGGGCAGCGGCAACGGCCGCCCGCACCGCGCCGAGCATGTCGACCGTTCGTCCGTCACTTACGATCGCCGCCGACGTGGCCGGAGCTGCGGCCCCCGCCGGTATCGCCACCCGGGCAGCGACATGCGCGGCAAGGGCGGCGAGCGTCGGATGGTCATAGAGCCGCGCGGCTTCGAGACCGGCGCCGAAACGGTCATTGATCGCCTTGACCACCTCGACCGCGAGGATCGAGTCGAGGCCGAGGTCGCCGAACCCGGCGGTCTCGTCGAGGGCGTCCGGTTCGACATAGAGCGCGTCGGCGACGATGCGACGGATGGCTGCTTGAACGGCCGTGCCGCTCTCTCCATCCGGGACGCGCGACGGCAAGCCGCGGGACGGCTCGGAGGCTACCGCCGCTGCCGGCATCACGGCCGGTTGCGCATGGGGGGCCGTGCCGGTGACGAAGCCGGCCAGCGCCTCGATGGTGGAATGGTCATAGAGCCGGGCGGCCTGCAGTGTGGTGCCGAAGCTGACATTGATCTCCCGCGCCAATTCGACCGCGAGGATCGAGTCGAGGCCGAGGTCGGCGAGTCCGGCGGTGATGTCGATGCTGTCAGCGTCGACATAGAGTGCCGCTGCCACCATGGCGCGGATGCGGTGGAGTGCGTCGCCATGATCTGCCACGGGTCGCGATGCCGGGACCGGCACCGCGACAGCCGGTGGCGGGGGCGCGGCCGGTGCCGCTTTCGCCGGTTCAGGCCGCGAAACGACGATGGCAGTCGGCGCGGCACCCGGTCGGCCGCGGAACCAATGTCGCGGCCCCAGGAACGGCATACCCGGCAGCGTGACGCGGCGACCACGTGGCAGGCCTGTGGTCGCCCAATCGATCGCCGCGCCAGCTACCCAGAGCCTCGCCACCCGGCCAAGCCGGCCGCCGGCGATCAGCTCCCGAATGAGCTGGTCGGTCGCCTCGCCCGGCTCCAACGCCACGCCGTCGCCGGCGACGAACACGTCGCTTGCCGGGGCACCGCCCGACAGCATCGCCGCCGCAGCGTCGAGACGCTGCCCCAGATCCTGGTCGGCACGGAGAACGAGCGCCGCGCGATGAGGCAAGGCCGCGCGCCCCACCATCAACGTCCAGGCGAGATCGGCCGGCGTCCCCTCGCCTTCACGCGCCGCCTCGGCGAGACGGGCCGCCATCGCCGGCAACCGGTCGGCCGAGCGCGCTGACCACACGAACAGCAGCGGGCCGAGGAGCGCCGGCAACGCTGTCGCAGCCGGCGCCTCCTCGAGAACGACATGGGCATAGGCCCCACCGAAGCCGAAGGAACTGACGCCGGCGCGACGAGGCACGCCGTCGCCACGGCGCGGCCAGGCGATCGCCTTGTCGGCGATGCGCAGCGGGCTGCCCGCGAGATCGATCAGCGGATTGGGTTGGGTGAAATGCAGGGTCGGCGGGATCACGCCGTGACGCAGCGCCTGCACCGTCTTGATCAGGCCAGCCAGGCCGGCGGCTGGCTCCAGATGCCCGATATTGGACTTGACCGAGCCGACAGCGCAGCTTCCCGCAGCTCCGCCGCCGAGCCGGCGAAAGACGAGCTTCAGCCCTTCGATCTCCACCGGGTCGCCGAGCTGGGTCCCGGTGCCGTGCGCCTCGATCATGCCGAGGCTGGCGGCGGGCACGCCTGAATCGGCGATGGCGGCGGCGATGACATCGGCCTCGGCCACGGCGTCGGGCGCGGTGATGGTCTGTGCATGCCCGCCATGGCCGACGGCGGAGCCGCGGATCACCGCCAGCACAGGGTCGCCATCGGCCAGTGCCGCAGCAAGCGGCTTCAGGACGACGGCGGCCACCCCCTCACCCTTGACGTAGCCGTCGGCGCCGGCATCGAACACCCGGCAACGGCCGTCGGACGATGCAACGCCGAGCCGCTTCACCGTCTCCTCGGCATCAGGGCTGAGCATCAGGCTGACGCCGCCGGCGACCGCAATCTCCGCTTCGCCATGGCGCAACGCCAGGACCGCGCGATGCAACGCGACCAAACTGCCGGAACACGCGGTGTCGACCGCCTCGCTTGGACCGCGGAAGTCGAACAGCCAAGAGATGCGATTGGGCAGCAGGGCCGCGATGTTGCCGAGCGCCATCTGCGCCCGGGCCGCCTCGTCGAACGGCACCAGGGCCGCGTATTCGTTGACCTGGCTCGCGAAGAACACGCCGACCCGGCGCCCGGCAAGCTGGGCCACGTTGACCCCGGCGCTCTCGAAGGCGTTCCAGGTGGCCTCGACGGCGAGCCGGTGCTGCGGGTCCATGAGCTGCGCATCGCGCACTGAAATGCCAAAGAAGCCGTTGTCGAACCGGTCGACACCGTCGAGATAGCCACCGCGGCCGCCGCGCTTCCCGGTGATAGCGACACGATCCTCGGGCATCGCGCCGACGAGATCGTGGCCCGACTCCAGGTGGTGCCAGAAAGCATCCACGTCCGGCGCGCCGGGGAAGCGACCGGCCATGCCGATAATGGCGATCGCCCGGTTGTCGGCGGGCGGCCGCCGTTCCTTCGGCGCGGACACGACCGACGACACCGGAACAGGCGCGGGCGCAGGAACCGGTGCTGCGGCCGGTGAAGGGGGAACCATGGCTCCGATGCCGTGCTCGGCCGCCAGGTAGTCCGCCAGCTTGGTTATGGTGCCATGGGCAAAGAAGGCCGCCGGCGACACCGTCACGCCCCAGCGCTCGGAGATCTGCACGGCGAAGTCCTTGAGCGCGATCGAGTCGAAACCGAAATCGGCGAGATTGGCGTCGACCGGCAGCCGCTCGGCCGGCAGCTTCATGAGGTCCGCCACCATTGCCACCAGCATCGGCACCGCCTCGGCGTCGCTGGATGCTGCCGGTTTCACCATCGCCCGCTGCAGCGGCACAGCCGCGTGCTCGGCCAGCATCGCCCTGGCCGCATCGACGTCGGTCGGGAAGACGGCGACCTGCGCCTCGCCCGATGCAACCGCGGCGTCGAGGAGATCAAGCGCCTCGCCACTTGCGAGCGGCCGCAACCCCGACGCTGCACTGAACAGGGCGGCGCCTTCACTCGACATCACTTGCCGTCCCTCAGCCCAGAGCGGCCAGTCGACAGCGATCGTGCGCCCCTGGCGCCGGCCGGCGTACCGCTCGGCCTCGCGCCAGAGGGCGAAGCGGTCGGAGAAGGCATTGGTCGTGGCGTAGTCGCATTGGCCGAAGTCACCGAGCTCGGAGGCCAGTGAGGCGAAGGCGACGAACAGCTGGAGCGGCCGATCACCGATCGCGGCATCGAGGGCCTCAAGGCCGCCGGCCTTGGCTCGCATGACCGTGCGCATGTCGTCCCAGCGTTTCTCGCTGACGATCCCCTGCCCCGGCACGCCAGCGAGGTGGAAGACCGCAGCAAGCGCGCCGAACCTTGCGTCCGCCTTGGTCAGCACCGAGGAAACCTGATCTCTCTCCGCGACATCGGCCTGCCAATAGGCCGCCTCGCCGCCTGCCGCCTCGACGGCGGCGATGGTCGCGGCCACCGCCTCGCCCGCGACCGAGCGGCCGACCAGCGCGATGCGGGCGCGATGACGTTGGGCCAGGCGGATCGCGAGCGCGCGCGCCAGCACCCCACCGCCGCCGGTGATGAGGCAATGCGCGCCATCGACCATCGGCAGCGGCGACCGCTCCGTCACCGTCAGCGGCTCCAGCCCCCGCCGCAGCCGCTCGCCTCCGGCAAGGCGGGTCTCACGTGGCCCGGCGACGCCTGCTGCCAGTTCTCGGATGATCGCCGAGCTGGCCTCGGGTACGAGCGCGGCGATCTCCAGCGTGCGCACATGGGCGCGTCCGCCGAAGAATGCGATCGACCGTCCGAACGCCACCAGTGCCGCATCCGACGGTGCGCCGGCATGCACCACGAGCACCGGCACAACCGGTCCTTTGCCTCGAAGCACAGTACGGACGGCATCGAGCAAGGCCTCGCCCGTCGCCGCGCCGGCCAGGACGACGATTGCAGAGGCGTCCGGATCGACGCCGCCGACAACAATGTCGCCACCGGCCGACCGCCATGCCGCCCCGATCGCTTGGATCATCGCAGGGGTTCCGCCGACCACGGCAAGGGGTCCCGCCGCGACCGCCTCGGCAGTCGGGATCGCGCGCCAGCGCGGCGCCATCAGGGTTGCGAGACCGGCGGCGCGATCTTCGGCCGCCTTGACGATCGGTGCGCCCGTATCCTTTACGTCGATCCAATAGGGCGACAATTCGAACGGGTAGACGGGCAGCGAGGTGCTTCGGCCACCGGTTCCGATGTTCTCGAGATCAACGGTCTCGCCAGCACGGTAGCGCGCAGCCAGAGACTCAAGCTTCTCCCAGGCCGGATCGGACGATCTGCTCACCGACATTCCCGCAAGCGCGCGCTTGAGGTCGGCGCAGGTGGCGACCACCGCGGCCCAGCGCCGCTCGAACTGGGTGCGACCGGCAGCCAGCGTGCGAGCGAGATCATCGAGCCGAGGCTCTGTCCCGTCGAGATGGGTGGCAAGATCGGCCATCCGCCGAGCGAGCGCCGTCGGGGTCTTCGCCGACAACAGGATGAGCTGCGGGCCGGCGGCTGCATCCGGCCGCCGCACCGTCGCGGCCTCTTCGATCACGATGTGGCAATTGGTGCCGCTGAAGCCGAACGAGCTGACGGCAGCCAGGCGCGGCTGTCCTTGCGTCGATCGCCACGGCTCCAGCGCTGTCGGAACGCGGAACGGCGTCTCACCGAGGCGAAGTTTCGGATTCTCGGTGCGGAAATGCAGCGAGGGATGAATCTCGCCGTCCCTGACCGCCAGCACCGCCTTGATGAAGCCACCGATGCCCGCCGCATGCGCGGCGTGACCGACATTGGTCTTCACTGAACCGATAGCGGCGGCACCGCGGGGTACCGACCAATCGGCCCAGGCCCGCGACAGGCCTTCGATCTCGATCGGGTCGCCCAAGGGTGTGCCGGTACCATGCGCCTCGACATAGCCGATACGGTTGGGATCGACGCCGTTGCGACGATAGATTTCGCGCATCAGCGTGGCCTGGCTCTCCGGGCTCGGTGCTGTGATGCCGTTGGTCTTGCCGTCCTGATTGATCCCCGTGGCGACGATCACCGCCTCGATGTGATCGCCGTCGGCGAGCGCCCGGTCGAGCCGCTTCAGCACGACGACGCCGGTTCCCTCGCCCGGCACGAAACCGTCGGCGGCGGCATCGAAGGCGGCGCAACGGCCGTTCGGCGACAGCATGCCGGCAGTCCCGGCAGCAATGTTGAAACCCTTCGTCGTGTTGACGAACACGCCGCCGGCCAGGGCCATGTCGCATTCTTCGTCGAGCAGGCTGCGGCAGGCGAGATGGACCGCCACCAGCGACGACGAGCAAGCGGTGTCGACCGCCATCGCCGGACCCTTGAGGTTCAGCATGTAGGCGATACGGGCCGACAGGATCGAGGCGGCATTGCCCATGAACGCGAAGGCCTGGGGCTCGATGCCGGCCTGGACCATGCGGTGCGTGTAATCGCCACCATGCGCGCCGACGAAGACACCGCAGCGCCTGCCATCGAGCGCCACTTCGCCATAACCCGCGTCCTCCAGGGCGTGCCAGGCCTCCATCAGGAATACGCGGTGCTGCGGATCGGTCAGCTCGGCTTCCTTGCCGGAGATGCGGAGCGCCAGCGGATCGAAGCCCTCGGCATTCGCGAGGAAACCGCCCCAGAGCTGGAACGGATCGGGCTCCCCGTCAGGTCCCAAGTCGGCACGCCAGCGCGACGGCGGCACCTCGCCGACGGCCGAACGGCCCTCGCGCAGCAAGCGGCGGAATGCGGTGAGGTCGCCGGCATCGGCAAAACGTGCGGCCAAGCCGATCACAGCGATGCGGCGATCCTGCGTGGTAGCGGTATCTCGTTTCGCGGCAGACGCGAGCGGACGAGAGCCATCGTTCGAACCGCGCCGGGTCTCGGCAACCAGGGTGGAGAGATGAGCACCGAGGTCGGCGACCGTCGGATGATCGAACACCACCGTCGGTCGCAGATCGATGCCGAACGTCGTGTTGAGCTTCTCGACCAGCGCAACACCCAGGATCGAATCCAGGCCGTAGTCCATGAACCGCGCCCGCCGATCGACATCCGCCGGCGCCATGGTCAACACGGCGGCAACCGCTTCGGTGAGGAAGCGCTCGAGTTCACCCGCGGCCGGTGCCACTTGTGCCGCGTGGGACGGTGTCGCCGGTGTAGGTTGAGGCGCGATCAGCGCGACCGGCGCCATGTCGCGCGAGGCGGACAGCACCGCCTGGATCATGACGCCGTCCTCGCCGGCCAGCCCGTCGGCCTCGACGGCCGGGAACCCGGCGGCGGCGAGCGCGTGCCGCCAGCCGGAGACCGACAGCACGGGCGAGCCGGGCAACCGCTCGTCCTCGAACGCCCACCAGCCATCGGTCAACCCGAAGGTCAGCGTGGCGAAGTCCTGGGTCTGAGTGACCTCGTTCAACACCAGCATCGCGCCGGGAGCCATGAGCCCGTGCAGGCGCGTCAGCACGTCGCCGATCCGTCGCGTCGCATGCAGGACGTTGGACGCGATCACCACGTCGAACGGACCGGCGGCAGCGACTTCCGCAGGTACGGATGCTTCCAGGTCGAAGACCGCGAAGCCGACGCGCAGGTCGCCGCCGAACTCGCGCCGGGCCGCGCCGACGAAGGCGCGGGCAACGTCGGTGAACAGATAGCTGACCTCCGAGCCAAGCCGGGCGAGCAGCGCGCGCGTCGCCCCGCCGGTGCCGGCGCCGACTTCAAGAATGCGCAGCGGCCGGCGGTCTGCCGCCAGCGCCGAGACTCGTTCGGCCAGCAGGCCGTTGAGATGATCGGCAAGCGGATTGCCGCGATAGACCGCCTCGACCAGATCGCCGCGACCGCCCGGGAACAGCACCTCCATGGCGGTCCGCCGGCCGGTCAGAACATCCGGCAGGCCGGCGGTGGCCGCCGCCAGCAGGTCGAGGAACGGCTTAGCTTCCGGTTGGGCGGTGGCACGCATCGCCTCGATGTCGGCGGGCGCCGGCGCCTTCGCGAGCCGGACGAGGTTTCCCTCGGCGGCAAGCGCGCCGCCACGGACAAGCATGTCGACCAACGCATCGAACAGGCGAGCGCGAGCATCGATGACGTGAAGCCGCCGGCGCGCCCAGGCGCGAGTGAAGGTGCTACGACCCATGTCGAGCAAGCCAAGCCTGCGCATCGCCTCGACCAGCGCCGTGCGACCCCACGCCTCCGCCGCGGCGAAGACGTTGCCATGCGCACGCAGCACGGCAGAGTCAAGAGCCGCCGGTGCCGGCACTGCGGACGTGGCAGAGGTCGGTGCAGGTGGCGGAATGCGCACCCGCTCGAATGGATCGCCCGGCAGCGACACCCGGCGAGCACCGACAACGGGTGATATTGGCAGATCGACGGTTGAAACAGGCGCCGTCGCCGATGTGATCCGGTTCAGTCCGGCCAGCGCGGCCGCGCGATCCGCGGCCATGAATCCGGCGCTCACCGGCAGCCGGGCGCGGCCGGAGGATAGCGTGAAGGAGAGGTCGCGCAGCTCCCTCTCCGGCGCCGCCATCAACGCGGTGGCGATAGCTCTTGCCCGGCGATTCAGCGCTGCCTCGGTCCGGGCAGAGATTACGATCGGGTACGGCCCCGAGGCCGGCGCGCGCGGCGACAGATCCGGTGCCTCCTCGACCACGACATGAGCGTTAGTGCCGCTAAAGCCGAAGGAACTGATCGCCGCACGCCGCGGCACGCCAGCGACGCGCGGCCAGGGCTCGGCCTTGGTCGGCACCGTAAACGGGCTGGAGGCAAGGTCGATGCGCGGGTTGACGGTTTCGAAATGCAGGCTCGGTGCCACCGTCTCATGTCGAAGCTGCAGCAGCACCTTGGCGAAGCCGGCGAGGCCGGCGGCGGTCAGTGTATGGCCGATATTGGTCTTGACCGAGCCGAGCCGACAGAAGCCGGTATCGGCGGTAAAATGGCGGAAAGCAGCTGCCAGCGCGTCGAACTCGATCGGGTCGCCGAGCGGCGTACCGGTACCATGCGCCTCGACATAGGAGATGCCGCGCGGATCGATGCCGTAACGGCGATAGAGCTCGGCCTCCAGGGCCTCCTGCGAGGGACCGTTCGGCGCGGTGATGCCGTTGGTGCGGCCGTCCTGGTTGACGGCGCTGCCACGGATGACGCCCCAGATGTGGTCGCCATCGGCGATGGCCGCCGCTAGCGGCTTCAACACCACGGCGGCAGCCCCCTCCCCGCAGGCGAAGCCGTCGGCGGCCGCATCGAAGGTGTGGCAGGAATCCGATGGCGACAGCATGCCGCCCTCGGCCATGGCCCGAATGAACTCGGGCGTATTGATGACGCAGACGCCGCCGGCCAGCGCCACCTCGACCTCGCCCCGCTCCAGGGCCTCGACGGCGAGATGGACCGCCACTAGCGAGGACGAGCAGGCAGTGTCGACCGCGAGACTCGGCCCCTTCAGGTTCAGGAAATAGGAGATGCGCGCCGCCAGGATCGACGGCACGTTGCCCATCAGCGCCAGCGGGTTACCGCGAATGCCGGCCGCCTTCAGAACTTCGCCGTAGTCTCCCGCCCCGGCGCCGACATAGACGCCGCAACGCAGTTCGGAGGCGCGATCACCTGCCAGCCCGGCGTCTTCGAGCGCCAGCCACGCCTGCTCCAGGAACAGGCGCTGCTGCGGATCCATCAGCGCCGCCTCGGTCTGCGAGATGCGGAAGAAGGCAGGATCGAACGCATCGGCGTCGGGCACGAAGCCACCACGCCGGACCAGCGCCCCGGCCTCGGGATGGCGGCTTGACGGCATGCGGCCGACGGCGGCGCGACCGCTGCGCAGCATATCCCAGTACGCATCGACATCGGACGCATCGGCAAACCGCGCGGCCAGTCCCACCACGGCGATTGCCAGCGGCTCGCCCATGCCACGCGGTGTGGCCTGGCCACCGGCCCGCAGCAGCGCGGCCGCGTCCTCGGCCGATAGCCGCCCTTCGGCGACGAGCGCGAAGATCCGGCGGCGTCTGGAGTCGGGGGGCGATGTCATGAATTCAACATCATTTCGGCGAGCATGGCGCTGCCGGAAAAGGATTGCCCGCCATCCGCCACCAGGGTGGCACCAGTCAGCAGCGAGGCGATCGGCGAGGCGAGGAACGCCGTCACCGCAGCAACGTCCTCGACCGTCCCGAACCGGCCGATCGGCACATATTCTGCCAGCGCCGTCACGTCGTCGCCGGTCAGCAGGCGCCCGAGGCCTTCGGTGTTCTCGATCGGCCCTGGCAGAACGCTGTTCGCACGGATCCCATACTTGCCCCATTCGAGGGCGAGGCCGCGCATCAGGCTGTCGATGCCGGCCTTGGCGGCGCCGACATGGGCCTGGAAGGCGAAGGGCATGATGGCGTTGGTCGCCGACACGAAGACGATGTTGCCGCGTGTCCGCTTGAGCTGGGCGAAGGCAGCGCGAGCAGCATTGAAGGAGCCGAGGAGGTCGGTCGAGATCACTTTCCGGAAGCCCTCGGCGCTCATCTGCTCGGCTGGCGCGGGGAAGTTCGCAGCAGCGCCGCAGACCAGCACGTCGACCGGGCCGAACGCAGCCTCGCTCTGGGCCAAGGCCGCCTCGAGCGCGGCGTAATCCTGCACGTCGCATTGCACGGACAACGCCTTCGTCCCCTCGGCTTCGAGCTGGCGGCAGCAGGCGTCCAGCTTGTCGGTGGTGCGGCCGGCGAGCACGACGCGCGCACCCAGCGAGCCGAGGCCTCGGGCAATGGCGAAGTTGATGGTGCCACTGCCGCCGGTGACGAACACCGTGCGCCGCTCGAATAGGTTCGCTACGAAAAATCGCTTAAGCATCATCCACCACTTCAAGCGCCATTGCCTCGTCGACATCGATCTCGCCGGCCTCGAGCTGTGTCAGCAGCTGCTCCAGGGTCGGTGCCGTCCCTCGTTCCGGGTTCGACGGCACACCGTTCTTCACCGCCTCGCGAGCGAGGAATTCCGCCTCTGCGTTGACCGGTGCCGCCTGCCGCCGCGCCTCGATCCGCTCGCGCAGGCGCCGCGTCTTGCCCTTCGCCTCGGCGATGCGGCGATCGACGGATCCCCCCTCTTCGGGCCGGAGGGCCGGCGGGGGAACGGTGGCCGCAAGCGCATCGGCAAACTCGATCTCGATGAAGCGGGCAAGGTCACGCACGGTGGCGAAGTTGAACAGGGCCGTGGTCTTCAGCTCGATGCCGAAGCGGGCGTTGATGCGGCGCACCAGTTCGACGCTGATGATCGAGTCGGCGCCGTAGTCGGCGAAGCTGCCGGTCGGCTCGACCTCGCCCGGGGCCAGATGCAACGCTTCGGCCACCACTATGAGCAGCGCCGCCTCGACCGCGCCCGCCGGCCCGCCCGTGGTCGGTATCGGCCTGGCCTCGACAACCTTGGCCGCCGCGCGCTCACCCAGCGGCGCCCGTGCCAGCAATACGCTCTCGACCTCGTCGGGCCCGGCGAGCCCGGTCGCCCGCGGGTCGCGGAAGCGCGCGGCCTCCAGCGCCGTAGCCCATCCGGCTCGCGACAGCAGCGGTGCCCCCGGCAAGCGTATCTCCGGATCGTCGAAACCCCACCATTCCGGCGTCAGGCCGAAGGTGAGCGTGTTGAAGTCATGCGCCGAGGTCGCTTCCTTCAGCACCAGCAGTCCGTCCGGCTTGAGCATCCGTCCGACATGGCTCAGCGTCTCGGCGATGCGGGCGGTGGCATGCACGACGTTGGCGGCCAGCACCACATCGAGTGAGCCATCCGGTATGCCCTGCGGACCGCCGGAGCGGCTGGCGTCGAGCAGCTTCGTCTCCAGCCCGGTCCGGCCCTCGAAACGGCGGCGAGCGGCCACCAGGAAGCTCGGCCCGATATCGGTGAAGACATAGGTCACCCGTCCGGCAAGCGGCGCCAGCGCATCGAGCACGAAGGCAGTGGTGGCACCGGTCCCGGCACCGATCTCGAGCACCCGCACCACGGTCGCCGGATGGCGGGCAAGGCACCGACGAACCTCGGCAACAACCGCCTCGGCAGCCAATCGTTGGAGCCAGTCGACCAGACGGTTCCCCTGATAGATCGCCTGCACCAGGCGGTCGGAGCCGTCGGGGAACAGAAGCGTCGTCGCCTTGACCTGGCCGGCGAGGACGTCGGGCAGCGCCGGCACGGCGCGATCGAGCAGCGCCACATAGGGTGCGGCCTCGGGACCGGCGGCGAGCAAGGTCTTGCGCAACGCCGCCGACGACATGGCAGGTGCGGCCTCGGCCGCCGCCCGCGCCGCTGCAGCAAGTCGAGACATGGCAGGTCCGCTCGGCGCCGGCAGCGGCGTCTTGGTCAGCGTCTCGGCCAGCAGCGCCCGGGCATAGCCGTCGACGGCGGCGAAGCGGCCGGGATCGAGATCGGCCGGCGGTGGGCTGGCGACGATGAACGCGTCCAGTTCGGCCATCGCCTGATCGTTCGGTCGCCCGGCATCGACGCCGAGCGGAGCAAGGAGATCGTCGCGCAGCTTCAGCGCCAGCACGTGCTGCGAGGGGCCGCCGAGCACGGACGACAAGGCGGCAAAGCCTTCTTCATTGCCGATCGGCCAGACGCCGAGGCGACGCATCTGGGCCACGCTGGCGGCCTCGGCCATGCGTCCGGCTTCGCCCCACAGTCCCCAATCGATCACGCGCGCCCGGGAGCCGCCGCGGGCAAGCACCAGTGCATCGAGGAAGGCGCTGGCTGCCGCATAGGCCGACTGTCCGCGATTGGCGGTATAGGCGTTGCTTGAAGAAAAGGCACAGACGAACCCGATCTCGATGCCGTCGAGCGCCGCCAGCAGGTTGATCGCGCCCGTCGTCTTCGGCGCGAGGACGGCCCGGAAGTCGCGCTCGGCGAGATCGCCGATAAGGCCGTCATGCATCACCAGCGCGGTATGGAAGACGCCGTCGATCTGCCTTGAGCACCCGGCCGCCTCAGAGACGACAGCGCCGAGTGCCGCCGGGTCGGCGAGATCCGCGACGCGGTGGATGATGCTGCCGCGGGTAAGGCCCGTGAGCATCCTCTCCTCATCCGCCGAGGGTGGCCGACGGCCGATGAGCCAGACCGTCGCGCCATGACGCTCGGCCAGATGCCGGGCGAGCGCGCGGCCGATGCCACCGGCGCCGGCGATCACGTAGCGGCCGTCGCCGCGGAAGGCTGCGGCCGGCACAAGGGCCACCGGCTCTAGCCGCTTGGCGAGCCAACGGCCCTGACGCCAGGCCAGCTCGGCATCCGCCGACGCATCGGCATCGCCGAGGACCGCCGCGACGACCCCGGCCCGGGACGACTCGACCGACCAGCCGGCGGCGTTGAGGTCGACGAGGCGCACGGCAAGACCCGGCAGGTCGCGCCCGATCGCCTTGGCCAGGGCCGTCACCGCGGCCGGCTCCGGCGTCGCGCTCTCGCCATCCATCACCGCCTGCGCATTGCCGGTGACGACGCGGAGCGTGACGCCGGTCTCGGCAAACCCGGCGTTGGCGATTGCCTTGGCCAATCTGAGGAGCGCGATGGTCGCGGTCTCACGCTGGCGCTCGTGAACAGCGACGTCGGCGGGAGCCTCTTCATCAGGGCGCCAGCCACCGAGGAAGACGATACGCGCGACCGGGCGCGGAACTTCAGCGAGCCAGGCCTTGAGCCGCTCCAGCCCATGCGCCTGGCGTCCGCGCATCATGAGCAGCACGGCACCCTCGCCGGCCGCGGCAACCAGTGCCGCGCCGAGACCGCCGTCGCCGTCGTGCGCAATGACCAGCGTGACACCCGCCTGCGTCGCCGGAGCCCGAGCCGCGACCTCGCGCCAGACCGGCCGCAGCATGCGCAGCATCGGCGTGTCGCCTGCCTCGATCCGCGGACGTGCTCCGCGCAACGTCAGCCCGTCCGTGCGCGCGACCAGGCGGCCGTCACGATCTATCAGGTCGATGGTGACGACGAGACGACCCGGACCTCCAGCAGTGCGGCGCGCATGAGCGAAGCGCGCCGTCGCCAACGGCCGCCACACGGTGAGCGCTTCGATCGACGCGGGTCGAAGGCCGTCACCCCCCTCACCCGCCAAGGCGAAGCAGAGCTGCATCGCCGCATCGAGCACGCCTGGCGCCAGGTCATCGGCCGCCCCCGCCTTCCGGTCGACGATCCGGCCGACCGCCTCGCCATCGCCGGTATGCACGGTTTCGAGCAACGCGTAGGACGGGCCATATTCGACACCGGCTGCCGCCAGCAGCGCGTACACGCGATCATGCGCCAGCATCGCCGGGCAGCGAGTCAGGAGATCGGCAAGATCGCTCGCCACTGTCTCGTGTGGCGCATCCTTTGCCAGTGTCAGTGTCGCCACGTTGCCGAGGTGAAGCGTGCGGCCGGCTGTCGCAAGGGTCTCGGTAACAGCGATCGTCACGCCTTCCGCCGGCACCGAGACCGGTGCGGTCCAGGCGATATCGGTCAATCGAAACGGTGTGCGGACGCCGGTATGGGCCACCGCCCGGGCGAGCAGCAGGGCACCTGCAGCCATGAGGCCGCCCGCGACCCGATGGTCGGCCACCAGCGGGTCATCGGCGCGAAGCGTGATCGCGTCGGCCTTCGCCGCTGCATTGACGGCCGGATCCGGCCGTGTCGACAGCCAGCAGCAGCGGCGCTCGAACGGATAGAGCGGCAGTCCCGTCCGGGAGAAACCGGCCTGGAAGTACCGCCGCCAGTCGACCGCAGCCCCGGTTACCCAAACCTCGATCGCGGCGTCGAGCTCCAGCGATGCCGACACAGTACGAGTACCCGGTGTCGCCTGGCCACGATGAGTGCCGGCGTCGAGGCCATCGGCAAAGGCCTTCAGGAGCGCCGCCGCATCGGTACGATCCGCGGCGACAAAGCCGAGTCGGTGCCGCATCGCCTCGCGGCCGAGCGCGAGCGTGCCGGCGATGTCCGCCAGCAGGTACCCATCCGCTGCGGCGAGACTTTCGGCGAGCCGGCCGGCCAGCGACCGCAACGCGGCCTCACTCCGCGCCGACAGCAAAACGGGTATCGGCAGGCCGTCCTCGACACTCGGGACGAGCGGCGGCGGCGCCTCGACGATCAGGTGGACATTGGCTCCACCCGCACCGAACGAACTGATCCCGGCCCTGAGCGCCTGTCCGTCGGGCGCGGTCCACGGCTCGGCGCTCTGCACCACGCGGAAGCCGCTGCCCTCGATGCCCATGTCTGGGTTCGGCACGGTGCTGTGCAGGCTCGGCACGAGAGTGCGATGGCGCATCTGCAGCACCACCTTGGTGAGCGCCACGATGCCGGCGGCCGACTCCAGATGCCCGACATTCGACTTGACCGAGCCGATCGGACAACCCGCCGCTCCGAAGGCGCGCTTGAGCCCGTTGATCTCGATCGGGTCGCCGCGCGCTGTCCCGGTGCCATGAGCCTCGACATAGGAGATCGATCCGGGTGCGACATCCGATCGCACCAACGCTTCAGCGATCAGCTCGCCCTGGGCCACAGGGTTCGGAACGGTGAAGCCGCTGGTGCGTCCACCATGGTTGACAGCGCTGGCGCGGATCACCGCGTGGATGCGATCGCCATCGGCGCGCGCGCGGGCGAGCGGCTTAAGCACCACCGCACCGGCACCCTCGCCCGGCACGTAGCCATCGCCGCCCTCGCCGAAGCTGCGGCAGCGACCGTCCGACGCCGAGAAGCCCGCCTTGCTCAGAACCCAGTACTTCATCGGATGCAGGCTGAGATTGACCCCGCCGGCGATCGCCACCGTGCAGTCGCCCGCGCGAAGCGCCTGCATCGCCATGTGCACGGCGGTGAGCGACGCCGAGCAGGCCGTGTCAACGGCGACGCTGGGTCCACGGAAATCGAGAAAATGGGAGACGCGGTTGGCGGCGTTCCAGTAGCCGGATGCGGTGATCGCGAGTTCGCCCTTCACTCGCGCCTCGGCGGCAAAGAGCGGATAGTCGGAATGCATCAAGCCGACGAACACGCCGCCGGCACGCCGCTCCGGACGTGCGTCGCCTGCGAACAGGCTATGGCGGCCATAACCGGCATCCTCCAGCGCCCACCACGCCACCTCGAGGAATTTCCGCGCCTGCGGGTCCAGGCTCTCGGCCTCGATCGGCGACATGTCGAAGAAGCGCGGATCGAACCGGTCGGCGCCGTCGATAAATCCGCCCCACTTGGCGTGGCTGGTCGACGGATTGTCGCGATCGGGATCGTAGAATCCAGCGAGCGGCCAGCGCTCCTCGGGTATCTCGCGGATCAGATCGGTGCCGTCCCGCAGCAGCCGCCAGAACGCCTCCAGATCCTCCGCCCCGGGATAGATGCCGGCGATACCGATGATGGCAATGGCATCGTCAACCGAGGCGGACGGCGTGATGACCGTGGCGGACGACATCACCGCCTGTACAGGGGCGGCCGGCGCCTCGGACACCCCTGCCCCGACCAACCGCGCCAGCGCCTCGCTGCGTTCGCGTTCTAGATACCCAGAGACCTCGCGCGGCGTCCGATATTCGAAGAACAGCGTCTTCGGCACGGCACCGAGGTCGCGCTCCAACGCAGCATTCAGGCGCGTGATCATCATAGAGTCGATGCCGTACTCTTCGAACGGAACCTCGGCCTCGATGCGGTCAGCCGGAAGACGTGCGACCTCAGCCAATACTCGTGCGACGTAGTCGGCTGCCGAAACAGCGCGACGCGTGTTGGGTGCATCGACACGACTGGCGTCTGCCAGCCCGAGACGACGAAGCCCGGCGGCAACGTCGCCCACGCCGTGAAGGACGACCTGCACCGGCGCCACCCCGCTCAGCGCGGCACTCAGCGCCGTGAACGCAGTCTCGGTCGGCAGTGGCACGAAGCCAGCCTCGCGCCGCAGCAGATCGGCAAGATCGACCGGCACGACCATGCCGCCGTCCTGCCAGAGCGGCCAGGCGATGGTAACGGTCCGGCCGCGACGACGGCCGGCGACAACGGCATCCGCGCGCCACGCCGCGAAGCCCGCGAGGAAGCCGTTGGCGGCGGCGTAGTCGGCCTGCCCGAAGGTCGGGAACTCGGCCGCGGTCGAGCCGAAGGCGCAGAACAGATCCAGCGGGTCGTCCCGGGTCAGCCGTTCCAGCGCCAGCGTGCCCGCGACCTTGGCCCGGAGCACGGCGGCGAGATCACTCGAGGATTTGGTCGCCGCGATGCCGTCGCGCCGCGTACCGGCCAGGTGGAAGACGGCGTGGATGGGACCGAAGGCACCACGTGCGCGATCGAGCCCGGCCTGGAGCGCGCGCGCATCGGCGACATCGCTTTGGATCACCAGCAAGCCGCCGGCCGCCTCCAACGCTGCAAGCCGGCCAACCGTGGCCACAGAAGGCGCTCCGCGCGACAGCAGCGCCACCCGGGCGCGGTGGTGATGGACTAGATGCTCGGCCAGGAGGAGACCGATCCCCCCGCTGCCGCCGGTGATGAGGCAGGTGGCGCCATCACGCAACATCGGGCTGGCCACGCTGGGCGCCGCTGCGAGCGTGCGGACCTGCCGCCTGCCGTCGAGGATGCGGACGTCGTCGGGCGCGTCACGGGTATCGGGTCGTTCGGCGAGGATCGAGTCGAGGCTCACCTCGCGTCCTTCGAGAGCGAGTGCTCGCACCCACCAGCCCGAGTTCTCCGCCGCCACGCAGCGCAACAGAGCGGCGAGCGCCCGGTGCCCGGGCGCATCGGCGAAACCGGGAGACACGAGCAAGAAACGAACGCCGGCGAGACCAGACATGCCCGCGAGCTGGCGGACGATGTCCAGCGTCAGGTCGAGCCCGAGTTGCGGGTCGATCCGCTCGATCGCCGTGTCGAGCGGCAGCGTATCCAGCTCCGACAGATTGGAGACGGCGTCCAGCACAAGCACAACATCGGCCTGCTGCCGGCCGGCCAGCGTTGCCGGTAGTCCGTCCAGCCGGTCCGCAGCCAACAGGACCGCGCCCGGCGCCGCCGTCATCCATCGATTTCTCGCCGTCGCGGGCGCGACGACGACCAGGATCCGGTCCGACACAGGTGTAGGTGCGATCGGCGCATCGACCCATACCGGCATCAGGCGCCGCGTGGCGACATCGGGCTCGGACGCGACGGCGCCCATGGCGCGCGCCACCAGACGCTCGAGGACGGCGACGGGGTTGCCCCCGACCTCCGCCAGCACGATGTCGAAGACGGCCCCATCGCGATCGATCCGCTTGGCGCGTGCATGGACCCAGGCCGGCTCGGCATCGGAAAGCCAGCGCACGGCTCCGAGCGCGACCGGCACGAACAGTCCGGCGGGCGCGCCGGCCGCCGTACCAATGCCGGCCGCCGCCTGCATCGCCGCGTCGATAACGCCTGCTCCGCGCGCCGAGAGACCGGGACGGGTCACGAAGTGTGCCAGCGCCTCACCGTCTCCGGACCACAGGCGATCGATCAGGCGGAACGCCGGGCCGTAGGCGATGCCGCGCTCCGCGGCGACCTCATACATCCCGGCTCCGTCGACGACGCGGCCGAGGCGTGTCTGAAGGGCCGCAACATTGAGCTTCGCAGGCGATGCGGCCGGCGGCGCCACGGCAAGGCTCGCATGCTCGACGCCGGCAAGCATGAGCCGCAACGCCATCCTGCCGCCCTTCGGTTCCAGGCGCAGGTCGAACGGGCCCGTGCCGGCGATCGGCCGCGTCCACATCAGGTCGGCGAGGCCGGCCGCAGGATGTCCGTCCCGCTTCATCAGCGCCGCCGCCGCCAGTTCGATCACGGCAGCCGCCGGCAGCATCGGCGCGCCGTCGACCCGATGCTGATCTAGTCGCCAATCGCCGCTGTCGACGCGGATCGTCATGCCTGTATCGCTTGCAGGGGTCGAGACGACTGTGGCGCGGCTCAGCGGATTCCAGTAGCGCGTTCCGTCGAACGGATAGACAGGCAGACTGACGATCCGCCGCGGCCTATCGAACAGGCGCGCGAATGGCACGACGGCACCGGCCTCATAGGCCGTGGCAAGATCCGCGAGGTTACGCGTCGCCACCGCGCGGTCCACGTCATCGGCAAGACGCTGGGCGGCGGACTGCGATCCAAGCGGCGTTTTCAGAGCGGTGACAAGCGCGGCCGTGTCGCTGGCGACCACCGCTGCGCGGTGGCGATGATGCGTGCGCCTGACGGCGAGCATCCAGGCGATGTCCGCGAGGTCCCGCTCCGCCCCCCTGCTTTCGACACGAGCCACCAGCGCCGCTCTGAGACGATCGAGCGAGGCGCGACTCTTGGCCGAGAGCGGGAAGATCCACGGCCCGGTCGTATGAGCGGCCACGGGTCGTCGCGGTGCCGCCTCCAGCACGATATGGGCGTTGGAGCCGCTGAAGCCGAAGGAGCTGACCACCGCCCGCCGTGGCACGTCCGTGGGCCAGGGCGCGATCTCGGTGGCAACGCGGAAGGGGCTGCGGGCGAAGTCGATATGACGGTTCGGCGTCTTGAAGTTGAGCGTCGGCGGAATGACGCCGTGTTCGAGCGCCAGCACCGCTTTGAACAGCCCGGCAGTGCCCGCCGCCGCCATCGCGTGGCCGAGATTGGTCTTGACCGAGCCGATGGCGCAGAAGCCGGCCCGGGCGGTGAACCGGCGGAAGGCAGCGGTCAGCGCG
>SXGR01128493.1_pt1 | contig 37317 bp, 34 predicted proteins | sample 3174711 | NCBI WGS metagenome assembly SXGR01 (sample SAMN11356860, study PRJNA531348) | freshwater metagenome | isolation source: freshwater sample F1-60 | place: China: Fuxian Lake, Yuxi | collected 2017-12-25
ACCGGCGCAAAGCACATCGTGGGCCGGCACTTGGACCGTCCCCTCGGTGAGGGGAACGATGTCCCCCGCTGGCTTGATGCCCCAGTTCCGCTCGTAGATGGCGGCGGCATGCCGGTCGATCTCGGAGGCGAACACGCACTCCCCACCGAGGCCGCTCATGACCTGATGGAACCCGCCAATGCCCGCGAAGAGATCAACGAATCGGAATGCCATTGGGGCCACGATAGCCGCCGGTCAGGACGGGGCGCTGACGCTGTCACCGCGCCGCAGTAAGGTGCGCAAAGACCCTCTCTTTCACTGTGGTGGTGAGCATGGCCACGAATGCCGTTCAGGAGACCGCGGAAGCGCGGAAGAAGTTGATCATTGCCGCGTTCTCGGAGGAACTCGATCCACTGAACGAACGCTCGTCGGCTCGCGTGCTCGCCGACATGATCAAGTCTGGCGAGCCCCGGCCGATCCTTACGAGCGGCGACATCGACGGCCTCCTGTCGGCCGCGATGCTGTCGTCTGTCTCGGCGCGCGTCGGCTCGACGGACGGACGGTGGGAGGTCGTTGCGATCACCCTCTCGACGCCTGAGGGTCAGGCGATCCTGACGCACCCTGCGGTCGCGGCCGAGCGGCCGCCCAACATCTTCGGCGTCGATGTGTTCTCAACCGAGTTCGACAATGTGAGCAACCACATCGTCCTCTTTGGCGACCGCCGCCTCTCCGTTGATCAAGTCCGGGAGGCGTTCGAGGACTGGGACGCCGCGGTTCGCGCCGCCGCCGCTAGCCCCGACCGGTTGATCGCGGACCCGAACCTCTGGGCCGAGATCTACGCCTCACGCAATGACGGCGCCTATCCACACGGCGCCCCTTACAAGTATCCGTTGGGCACTGCGCAGATCCTGCTGGCGCTCCTTGAAGCGGGGGAGGTAGCGCCGCGCTTCTTTGACGGCCACTACCTGCCCTGGCTCTTGGCGAACTGCGATGGCGGTGTCGCCTCCTACACCAGCAAATACTTCCCCAATGTGAGCCTTTGGTGGTCCTTGATGGCCGGGGCCGTAGGCCCCGGCTCGCTCACGCAGATGATCTATGAGCGTGTGCGAACCATGCTGCCCCACGACTTCTCGAACGCGGTCCATCAACTGAGCCGCGAGCAGTCAGCGCAGAGCCGGGCTCACCACTTGGACGACACATGGAACATCACGCCAAAGACCGCGGTTGCCATGGCCACGGTCTTTGACCTGATCGAACAGCTGACTGGTTGGGGCGACCCTGTTCGCGATGGCACAGCGGGCATAGTCGATTGGGTGCTCATTCCCGAAACCGACGGCATCAAGGTTCCGCTCGCGCGCGGGAAGATGGTGGCGGAGGCGACTGCCAGCGGCATGACCCTGGCCGATGTCGCGAACTCGATCCGACAGGCGGTGAGCGGGGCGACGAACGCCAACTTCTACATGGGCGGTCAGAGCGGTGATCGCTTCAACTGGTTCGGGGGTTGGTAGGGGGCCATGTCGGGGGGCCATCAGGAGCCCCAATGCCGGTCAAACCGGCACGCCTGCCATCGAGACAAATGCCCTGCTCGCGCTAGGGTTGCCCGAGCCACTCCAAGAAGCTGGACGAAGACACCAAGACAGAGTTCCTAATCCTGGTGTCGGAAGTTCGAATCTTCCCGAGGGCACTTAAGGTTGACCCCGTGTACCCCGGGGTGCAGGAGACGGGTCGGCACACCGACGCGACAGCAAAAACCTGTACGGGTCCCGCGGGCGGTATGTGGGGTGCGGTCGGGTGGCTGTCGGCCTCCAACCGCGAGGTTCATGAGCCCCGCCTCACTGTCGCACCGAGCGTTGTGGTCACCGGCGTGTGGGAGCTGGCGACCGGTCCAAGGTGGTTCCCGAGCAGAACTTCTGGCTGCAGGGGATGTCCACGGCGCCGCCCGCCGCGGGCTGAGAATCACCACACCCTGGCGCAGATTATTTCGCGCCAGGGTGTTGTCTCATGCGTGATACTTTAGTGCGATGGAGCGCGTGACTATCAGGGACCTGCGGAACCACGGCGGTGATGTGGTTGATCGCGTGACGGCGGGGGAGACCCTGATGGTCACCCGGGCAGGCACGCCTGTGGCCGAACTCCGGCCGCTCCGGCGCGATGCACTTGATGCCGCCACGCTCCTCGGGCGGTGGCGCAATCTGGCCCCCGTCGATCCCCAGCGGTTTCGTGCGGATGTCGACGCAGTCGTGGATCAGGCGCTGTGACATCTGGCGAGGCGGGGCTGCTGGATACCAGCGTGGTCATCGCGCTCCCCTCACTCGCCGATCCGGCCGTACTTCCCGATGAGCCGGTCATCAGCGCGGTGACCCTTGCCGAGCTCACCATCGGCCCGCTTGTGGCACGGAGCCCTGCCGAACGCGCTCGCAGGCAGGCGGTGCTGCAGCAGGCCGAAGCCGACTTCGAGCCCCTGCCCTTCGACGCTGCGGCCGCACGCGCCTTTGGGACTGTCGCGGCAGCGCTCCGGTCGTGCGGTCGAAAGCCCGCGGCCCGGGCATTCGATGCACTGATCGCGTCGGTTGCACTGGCAAATGGCCTCCCGCTCTATACGGCGAACGTCGCAGACTTTGCGGGTATCCCGGGCCTTCGGGTTGTGGGCGTGACGATCCCGTCTGGGGCGTCTTAGCCACGAGGGGAGCAGGGCCTGATCCGGGCCCGCACCACATCTGGTCTAGGCCACTCGCAGAAGCCAGTCGCGCAGGGCGCCAAAGGTGGCGTCGTGGTCGCCGAAGTCGTGGCCCACGCCATCCAGCATCCGCACCTCCACATCCGCATGGCCGTCGGCCCGCGCCCGTTCGGCAAGCCTGTCGGCATCCGCAGGCGCCACGATCACGTCGTCGCTCCCCTGCACCAGCAGTACCGGCGCGAGCACCCGGCCCACGTGCAGATACGCCTTCGCAGCCCCGGAGTCGGGCCCGCGGCTGTGCCACCACGTGCGCGCGGTGTACACGCCCGCCGCATGAGGGCTGTCGGCGGCGAGATACATGCGGTGGATAACAAGACTGATGTCGTCCTTCAGATCGGCATCGGCGTACGGCCGGCAGATCTCCAGGAGTTCCTCGTACGACGGCGATGCCCCGCATCTGTTCATACGGGCACGACTCGACTCGGGAAGGCTCCAAGCAGTGCCGAGCCCCACCGCGCCCACGATCGGAAGACCCAGATCGTGGGCAGCGCAGTAGAGCGCAGCCGTGGCACCGAGCGAGTAGCCCGACACCAGAACGTGGTCGTAGCCCTCGCCCGCGAGCCACGTGGTGGCCGCCCGAACGTCCTCGAGCACGTCTTCCCGCACGGCCGTTCCGAAGAGCTGCGACACGTTGCCCATGCGGGTATCCATGGTGAGAATCGGTACCCCGAGCCCCGCGACCGGAGCGCGCAGAAAGCGGAGCGCGCCCACACTGAGGTTGCCCTCGTCGCCGTGCAGGTGCACGACCGCCGTGCGCCGCCCCGTCTCCTGGATCCGGGCATCGGTGGGGACGGCGTGGCGCTCGAAGATTCCGTCATGCAGGCTGCCATCGGGGCCACGCACCGTCACCAGTCGCACGTTGCCGGTCGCCCCTCTGCGCGGCGGCACTGTTGCGCGGCGCTCCTCGGGCAGGAAGCCAATCCACGCCGCGGCACGATCGGCCACCTCGGGCACCATCCCCCAGAACGTGTGGTCGGCACCGGGCACGTATTCCAGATGCACCGGAAGACCAGCGGCCCGTGCGGCCTCGGCTAGGTTCTCGCCGTCGTCACCCGGCAGCACCGTGTCATCCCCCGCCTGCATGAGCGCGACGGGCACGCCGATGTCGCGAATGCGGTCCACCGATACCGGGTTCCGCGACTCCGGCCCGCGGCACTGCCACCAGGAGCGCAGCGACCACGCCTCAGCGTCGTACGGGGAGTCGGTGGGTCCTGCCCCCCGATGGACGACGACCACATCGTCCCCACCGTCGCGGTCCACCCCGGCCCGTAGCGCCATCCGCGTCACCTCGGTGTATGTGGGCTGCGCGCGCAGGCGGGTCCACCGCGCGCGAATCGACTCCGGGAGACTCCACGGGTGGGCCAGGGTGCACAGGCCCACCACCTCTGGCGGCCGGCGCAGCGCCTGGTAGTCGGTGACGATGCTGGCACCGAGGCTGTAGCCCATGAGCACCACGCGCTCGAAGCCGATCTCCCGGGCGAGATCCATTGCCCCCGCGAGGTCGTCGGGCGTGTTGTCAAACAGCCCCCGCCGTACACCACTCCAAAGTTGGCCATGCGCGTGTTGATCGACAGCGCCGCGTACCCGTGGTGAGCGAGTTCGAAGGCAATGCGCCGGGGAAACCCACCCATGTAGTCGCCGAGCGACCCGTGCACCACGATCACCAAGGTGCCTGCCTGAGGCAGGGTGTCGTCACGCGGGCGCATGAGCAGGCCATCCCAGTGCTTATGGTCCGCAGTATGGATGATCACCAGCTCGGTATCTGCTTCCAGATCATCGTGCCCAAACTCCGTGTGGGGCCGCGCGCCAGAGCGCATGGCGACGGGGTCGGGGCGCATGTCGTCGGATGGCGGTCGCAGGTCGGTCGCGGGCGCATTATTGCCGCGGCACAGTTACCGCGCCCACGTCTGCGGGGCCACGCGCGGCCCTCGGGTGAGCGACTGCACACGGGCGTGCGATACGGGGTTCGCCCGGGCAGTGGCGCGCGCAGTACGTAATGGGTTTCCGACCAGCAGATGGTCGGGTTGGAACCGAACCAACGCGCGCCGCTCGCGCGGATGACATCTATTTCGGCATGTACTCGGCGTGCATCCCGCCAATCGGAGAGGGGTGGGCTGCAAGTGGGCTCGTGGGCGAGGTGGGGGTACAGTCGTATCCATGACCGATCTCAACGAGTCTGGCCCGCAGGGAGAAGCGCCCCCGCCAACCTTCGGTGATCTCACCAAGATGCAGCGATCTTGAGCGCTCGCACGAATGATGGTGCGCACCCTGCTCACCGTCGCCATCCTCATCACCGTCTATGCGGTGATGTTGCCAAGCGACCTCGCCGATGGCAACGTCGGCGTGCGGCTTGTGGGCTCGTTGCTGGTGTTCGCGGGAGTGCTTGCCCTGCAGGTCGATGCCATCACCCGGGACCCGCTGCCCGACTTGCGAGCCGGGTCGTCCATGATCACCGCCGTCACCCTGCTCGTGCTCATGTTCGCGATGACTTACGCCACGCTGGCCAGCGCACACCCCGAGTGGTTCTCGCAGCCCTCGGACAAGTCGTCGGCCATCTATTTCACGGTCACCAATCTGGGAACCGTGGGATTTAGCAACATCACTGCCGTCAGCCATACGGCACGGTGGGTGGTCACCGCCCAGATTGTCGTCGACCTCACTCTGGTGGTGGCGCTCGGCCGCGTGCTGTCCAGCGCAGCCCGGGCTGGGCGTGTGCGTGAGGAGCGGCTGGCGTCAGATGCCGGACGCACGACGACCGACGACCACCCTACGACCTGACGGTGTTGGAGAGTGCCGAGGTGCTAGTGGGGGTGATGGCCCGCACCTGAACCTTGCCACCGCGTCGCACCGATGCCCGGATGGTGCCATTCGTGTGGGCCATGCGACCGATCAGGCGTCCATTGGCAAATACCTGGTAGCCGGTGGCACCCGGGCTCATCGTCATCCGAATTGTGAGGCCGCGGGGGGTCCGCACCACCGAGCGAAGGCGTGGGGTTGCCAAGATGTCGCGCGAATGGATCCCACCCGGGCGTCTGCTTACCGGTGGCGTGGATGGGTTACCGGGAGTGGGGCTACGTGAGTCACCATCACCGCGGGGATTGGGAGTGGGTGTGCTCGGTGTTCCCGGGGCGCCGGGGGTACTCGGGGCACTTGGGGTACTGGGTGCCGGGATGGCCGGGACGATCCCGGAGTTGATGTCAAGCAGGAGGTTGGGCGACTGCGGTCCGATACCGGAGATGACGTTCGTCGTGGCCCCTTCCCGGATTGCGGCAACCACGGTGGCCGGAGTGGCACCGGTGCTGCCCGAGAGCAGAAGCGCCGCGGCACCAGCCACGTGCGGCGATGCCATGGACGTCCCCGACAGCGAGCGTGATCCGGTGGTGGAGGTGTTGGAGGCCGACACGATTGCTGAACCCGGCGCGAACACATCAACGCACGATCCCCAGTTCGAATAGCTGGCCATCGCATCGTTCGCTGCTGTGGCCCCCACCGTGATGGCAGAGGGCTCCGCCGCCGGTGACGCGCCGCATGCGTCGGCATTGCTGTTACCTGCCGCGACGGCGAACGTGATGCCATCGGCAACCGCCGCCCGCACCGCGGCATTCAGCGCCTGCGAGTAGCCGCCGCCCAGGCTCATATTGGCGACAGCGGGCACGTCAGCCTGATGGTTGCTGATTGCCCAGTCAATGCCGGCAATCACGCCTGACGTACTGCCACTGCCAGCGCAGGAAAGCACTCGAACCGGAATGATGGAGACCGCTGGTGCGACGCCGAAGGTGGCTCCGCCCACGGTGCCGGCCACGTGCGTTCCGTGGCCGTTGCAGTCGGTTGCTGGATCAACGGCGGGATTGGCGGGGCTGGCGGCGTGCAATGCGTCGAATCCTGATTGCACCCGGCCACCGAAGTCCACGTGGTCGGCCTGCACGCCGGTGTCAATGATGTAGGCGGCCACCCCTCCGCCGTCGAGCGGTGCGGTGATGCGGCCGTCCAGCGGAAGCGCGCGCTGATCAATGCGGTCCTGCCCCCACGAGGTGACGGCGCGGTCCTGGGCGGCACCCGATCCCGGGGCCGCCGGAGGTGCTGATGGGGGCGCGGGTGCCGGGGCCGACGACGCCATGGTCCACGTGAGCGTGGGCGCACCTGATGTGCCGCCCCAGCCATCAATGGCGAACAAGTACGAAGTGCCCTCAGTCACTGGAACCACGATCTGGCTCCATGTTGCGGCTCCTGCCTCCGCGTCGTCGTTCTCGGCCAAAGTGGAGAGCCCGGCGACCGTGTTCCCGGTATACGCGCCAAGCAGCGTGTCGTAGGTGCTGCCACGAGTATCGAGGGTGAGGGTGCCGGTGGCGGGAGCCGTCCAGCGGTACCAGATGGATGCGCTCGCACCCGACCCTCCATGCGACGGCTCCCCGGTCTCGCGCGTCGCCTCCACGGTGGATCCGGTGGCGGTGCCCGAACTGCTCAACAGGGATGACGCACTCACAAACAGGTCGTTCGCCGGCGCCGCTGTGGGCACCGTGAGCGCCCAGGTCAGCGTGGCAGCGCCCCACTGTCCGCCCCATCCGTCAATGGCAATGCCGTATTTGGCACCTGCAGTGACGGCAAATGAGATGGCACTCGTGAGGCCCCCACCCGAGTCATCGTTCGCCGCCAGCAGCGTGAGCGAGTCAAGGGCGCTTCCGGAGTACGCGGCAAGCATGGTGTCGAACCCGCTCCCCAGCGTGTTCATGCGCACAGTCCCCGATGACGGAGCGGTCCATGTGAACCACACGGATGCCCGCCCGGTCGACGAGAAGTGCACGGGCTCGCCGGTCTCGCGCGTGGCCCCGTCGGTGGTGGTGGCGACACTGCCGCTGGTGCCGGTCATCGCCCGGCTGCTGGCAAAGGCGTCATTCGACGGCGCAGTTGCTGTGCTCATGGGCGGAACGGGTACGCCGGGCGATGCATCGATGCTCATTGGACGGTCGGGCTCCACCAGCAGCACATCGGGGTCACTGTTGAGGCGGGCGATGTCGGCCTTGTCAAGATCGGCGACAAACCCCTTGCCAATGGCCCTGAACGTGTCGCCCACGTCGTTGCCCCGGCGCTCCTCGGTGCGCACCTTGGCGGTCAGGTTCGCAGCTGGATCGATCATTATGATCTGCGGCGTCGCGGTGTCGGCCGCCGATGCCGCTGCCGTACCCAGCGCTCCCGCGATCGCGATGCCGCCGAGAAGGGCGACGAGTGCACGCGGAGTACGGAGGGTGGGGAGGGAAGACATGTCGTGAGGCTACGTCCGGAAACATTGGTTTGGGCGATCCGCACAGAAACCGCCACAACCCTTCACAGACTTCTCACAAACCGGGGAGAGCGGTACGAGGTCTAGCGGGGGGCGCGCACCATGTTCGACGCCTGTGATGTGCCCTGGGTAGTGACCATCTTTACCGTGATCTTCGCGCCCTTTCGCACCTTGCGCCTGATCGTGGGCGTGTGCGATGCCGTGGTCAGCACAAGCTTGCCGTTGACGAACACCCTGATCTTCGCGCCCTTGGGGGCGGTCACCACAATTCGCAGGCCCTTCTTTGTGCGCTTAAGCGACTTGATGCGGGGGACCTGCAGTGCGGTGACTCCGTTAATCGACTGGCTGTTCTTTTGGGCTGCTGGCATGGGCACCGATGAGGCCGCGGCAAACAGGAGAAGGTTCGGGGAACCGCCACCCGGGTTGCTCACGACGCCGGGAGTTGCTCCGTCGATGATCCCTTGCCTCACCTGCGCAGGAGTCGCGCCGGGCACGCCCGACAGCAGCAGGGCAGCCACCCCGGCCGCATGCGGTGCGGCCATCGATGTTCCCGACAGCACCTCGGTTGCCTTGGGATCGCTGCTCCAGGCCGACTCGATGTCCACGCCTGGGGCAAACACGGTCACGCAAGGGCCGTAGTCAGAGAACGGGGCACGGTCGTCCTGAACATCGGTTGCGCCCACCGAGATGGCGGTTGGAGCGGATGCGGGCGACATCGTGCATGCGTCGGTGTTGCTGTTTCCAGCGGCCACAGCCATGGTGATGCCATCTGCGGTGGCGGTATCAACGGCACGGTTGAGCGCCGATGACGACGGCGTTCCCATGCTCAAGTTGGCGACGGCCGGCGTGCCGGCCACGTGGTTGCTCACCATCCAGTTGATACCCGCGATGACGTCGGACACCGATCCGTCGCCGGTGCACCCGAGCACCCGTACGGGTACAACGCGCGCCATGGGCGCCACGCCGTAGTGCCCGCCCGCGATGCTGCCGGCCACGTGCGTGCCGTGCCCGTTGCAGTCCTCGGTGCCGCTCCCGTCGCCCACGCCATCCAGACCGCCGAGCACACGCCCACCGAACTCCTCATGACTTGCCAGCACGCCGGTGTCGATGACGTACGCGGTCACGCCGGTGCCGTCAAGTGGCACCGCATACCGGTTGTCGAGGGTTTTCCCGCGCTGGTCCAGGCGGTCAATCCCCCAGTCAAATGCCTCGCGGTTCTGCGGCAGACCGGGCCCGGTGACAGGCGCCTGAGTTGAAGGGTCGGTGGTTCCCGGTCCGGTGGGTGCCGGGCCGGGTGCCGGGTCGGTGGGCAGCGGGGTGATGGGCATGGCGGGCGTCACTGGGGCGCTGGCGGCGGATGCGCTGCCCTGGCCCACGGCATTGGTGGCGCGCACGGTAAACGTGTACGCCACCCCATTGGTGAGGCCGGTGATGCCGCAGGTGGTGAGCGCGGTGGTGCAGGTGGTGCGGGGGTTGCCGCCCGATGCCACTGCGGTGTAGTCGGTGATGTCAGACCCACCGTTTGAGGTGGGTGCGACCCACAACACCGTGGCGGCACCGTCGCGCGCGATTGCGGTGACGCTCTTCGGGGCGCCAGGCGCGGTGGGCATGACGAACCCCGATGACGCACCAGACCACTGTGAGGCGCCCTGCGTATTGGTGGCCATCGCCCTGCAGGTATATGTGGCCCCCGGGGTGAGGCTCACGATCGGTACCGACGTGTCGGTTGATGTACCGGTGCGTGTGATGCCGCCAGTACTCGACGAGCACGACACGGTGTAGGAGAGGATTGCCGATCCGCCGTCAGACACCGGGGGGGTCACCGACACGGTCACGGAGGTGCCATTGGGCGCCCCGGCACCGACAGCCAGCGGTGGATCCGGCGCCGTGATGGGTGCCACCGAAACAAAGTTCCACCCCAGCGCCACCGATCCGGTCGCCCCATTCGCCCCATCGATGGCGATGCGGTAGGTGGTGTTGGGCGTCACGGTGAACGACATGCCTCTGCGGGTGCTGCCGAGCGGTGTGGTGTCCGTGGCCAGCACTGGGGTAAGCGCACTTACCGCGGTGCCGGTGTACGCGCCCAGCAGCGTGGCGAACGAACTGCCGGTGGTGAACAGCGACACCACACCGTGATCGAGTGCGGTCCACGAGTACCACACCGATGCGGCGCCACTGCCGCCGTGGGTCGGCTCTCCGGACTCGCGACTTGCGAAGGCAGTCGATCCCGCCACGCTGCCCTGAGACCCGGTAATGGCCGTGGCCTGGTCGAAGGTATCGTTCACGGGGGCGGTGGGCGTGAGCAGCCAGTTGAGTTTCGTGTTACCGCTGGTTCGCCGGTATCCGTCAATGACGATGCGGTATGTCGTGCCTGCGGTCACGTTGACGCTCACGGAACTGGTGAGCCCGGTACCGAAGTCGTCGTTGGCGCCACCGGGCAGCACGGTGAGTGCTCTCACGGCCGACCCCGTGTAGATGGCGAGCATCGTGTCGTAGTTACTGCCCACGGTGGACAGCGACAACGTGCCCGTGTCGGTGGCGGTCCACGAATACCAGATGGAAGACCCGTTGTTACCCCAAACCGACAGCGGCCTGGGCTCGCCGGTCTCGCGCGTGGCGCTGCGCGTGGTGCCGGTGATGTTGCCGCTTGCCCCGGCAATGCCAGTGGCTGAGGCGAACGAATCGTTGCCCGGCGCAGCGTTGATGCTCACATGCTGGTCGGGCTCTACGCTGATAACCGACGGGTCGTTACGCAGCCGGGTGATGTCGGCTGGATCCAGGCTGGCCGCGAAGCCATCGATGGCGGCGGTGTAGACGTCGGTGACCTCGTTGCCGCGCATGGCCTCAGTGACGGCCTTCGCGTTGGCGTTGGCCGTGGGTTTGAGCACCACGATCTGCGGCGTGGGATCGGTGGTGGCACCCGATGCCACGCCCGCCGCCAGGCCCATCGCAACGATCGCCGCTCCACCCAGAAGAAGGGCACGGGACAATCCATGAGATGAGGAGGCACCGAGACGCATGGTGCATACAGGCTAGGCGGGTTCCCTCTTCGAAAAGTCGATCTCGGGTGTATCAAGGCCACAGTTCACGTTTTTCTCACACTTTGGCGGCCGGTAGCCTCATTGCGTGCCTCCAGCGCCTCCCGTCATCCTGCTTCCGCCATCCGAGGGCAAGGCCCCCGGTGGCGACGGACCCATGGCTGCCATCGATACCGGCGCCTTCCCGGAATTGGCCGGTGAGCGTGCCCGCGTGCGTGACGCCGTGCGAACCGTGCTTCGCAGCAGGGTGGCAGCAGAGAAGCTGCTCGGGGTGCGTGGTGCTCATCTCGATCGCGCCCTCGCAGAGTGGGCTGGCCTGGACACTGCCCCCACGCTGCCAGCGGCGTACCGGTACTCGGGCGTGGTGTGGGGTGCCGTGGGAGTGGACGACATGCCCGCCGCCGTACGCCGTCGTCTGATGGCCCGGGTGCTGGTTCCGTCGGGCCTGTGGGGCGTGGTGTCGGCTGCCGATCCCATCCCGGCCTATCGGCTCAAAATGGGTGCACGTGTGGCACCCATCGGGCTTCTTTCAGCCTTTTGGAAGCCGCGCGCGAGCCTGGTCGTCGCGGCCCGGGCACGCCGGGGCGCGGTCATCGATCTGCTGCCCATCGAGCACGCGGCCGCATTCGACTTCGCGCAGTTCCGGCCGGGCGCGAGGGTGCGGGTGGACATCGTGGACGACACCCCTGGCGGCCAGCGGTCGGTGGGGCACGCGGGGAAGTCGCTGAAAGGTGCGCTGGCCCGGGCAATTGTGATCGAGGACGCCCGTACGGCAGCCGATGTGGCCGACCTTCGGGTGGAGGGCCTCGAACCCGGACGCCTGGAAGACGACGGCAGCACCGTTGTCTTCAGGCGTCGGGTCCACGGCTGACTACTTCTTCTTCGGCGCAGCCTTTGCAGCGGGCTTGGCAGCAGGCTTCTTCGCGGTCGCCTTCGCTGCAGTCTTGGCCGGTGCCTTTGCAGCAGCGTTGACCGGCGCCTTCGCAGCCGGCTTGGCAGCAGCCTTCTTGGCAGCAGGCTTGGCCGTTGCCTTTCCAGCAGCGTTGACCGGCGCCTTCACAGCCGGCTTGGCAGCAGCCTTCTTGGCGGCAGGCTTGGCAGCAGCCGGCTTGGCAGCAGCCTTCTTGGCAGCAGCCTTGGCAGCCGGCTTGGCAGCAGCCTTGGCAGCCGGCTTGGCAGCGGGCGTCGCAGCAGCCTTCTTGGCGGCAGGCTTGGCAGCGGGCGTCGCAGCAGCCTTGACCGGGGCCTTCGCAGCCGGCTTGGGAGCGGCCTTTGCAGCCTTCTCTTCAGTGGCTTTCGCAGCAGCCTTCTGCAGGGCAGCCTTGGCCATGGTGGCCGCCGACGGTGGGGTTGACGACAGCGGCGGGCGCACGGCCGGGCGCATACCGGTGCGGCTCTGCTGGGCGGCAGCGGCACGGGCGGCGGCCGCGGCCTTCGGGTCGGCCTTGGGCGGCGGCTTGGGTGCCACACGCTTGCTGCTCGGCTTGTGCTTAATAACCAGCCTGCCGGCAAGGGCGTCGTCGATCAGCTGGCCGGCGCCCTCCTCGTCCACGCGGCGGGCGTACATCAGCTCACTCACCAACACGCGACGGGCGCGCTCAAGCATCTGCATCTCACCGGGCGACAGGCGGGCGTCCTGCTGACGGCGCTCGAGGTTGCGCACCACCTCCGCCAACTCCAGGATGTCGCCGCTTCGCAGCTTCTCCTGGTTGCGCTTGAACCGCTGGTTCCACTGCGCGGGCATCTCGCTGCCCTCGGCAGCGAGCACCGACAGCACCTCAGACACCGCACGCTCATTGATAACCGGGCGCAGGCCGGCGGTCTCGGCGTTCTCGGACGGCACCATCACGATCATCGGCGGCTGCAGGATCTCAATCGTCAAATACTCGCGCCGCTCACCACGGATCTCGTGAAACTCCTTGGCCAGAACGGTTCCCGCACCGTGGTGCGGGTAGACGACCTTGTCCCCAACCTCGAACATTCAATCTCCTCGTGCAATCAGATCGCGCCTCGGGCGGCGGACTCATTCACGCGCTCCGGTCGGACCCTCTGGGAGATCCGGTGCGCCGTCAAGTGTCCCCACATGGTACCGCCTGCCCGGGCGGCCCTTTCGATGCGGGGATCTGGTGCTGGCTACCAGTTGGCGGGCCAGCGCTCCAGCGAGTCCTTGTGCCGCCGCTCGCGCTCGCGTCGCGTGATCTCCTCGGGGTCAGCGGCTGCCTTCTTGGCATTCCGCAGCGCCTCGATCATGTCGTAGCGGCGTTGTTCCTTGTCCTTCGCGTCCTGCGCGGCCTTACGCTTGGCGCGGGCGAGGGTGCTGTCATGGTGAGCTCCGAACACGACTCCGCAGAGTAGCGCGATCTGAGGATCGTGCCTACGCTGATCAACTGATTACGCCCGATCCGGCGAGAATTAGGACGATCAGCCCCAGTGCCACGCGGTACACCACGAAGATGTAGAGGCTGTGCTTGGTGAGCCATTTGAGCAGGAATGCAATGGAGGCATAGCCCACGATGAACGACACGACGGTGCCCACCAGCACCGCTCCGACACCCGCGTCCATCGACCCCGAACCGCCAAGCTCCTTGGCCAGTTCGTACAGGCCCGACAACACGATGGCAGGGATGGAGAGCAGAAATGAGAACCGGGCGGCTGCCTCGCGGTCAAAGCCCATCACGAGGCCAGCGGTGATTGTGGCGCCTGAGCGGGACACCCCGGGGATGAGCGCCAGCGCCTGGGCCAGGCCCACCACGATGGCGTCCTTGCGGGTTACCGATTCCACCGGGCGCCTCTTCGATCCCAGCGCATCGGCTGCGCCAAGCAGCAGGCCGAGCACGATGAGCGTGATGCCCATCAGGTACAGGCTGCGGGCACCGGTCTCGATCTGGTGCCGGAACAGAAATCCGATGATGCCGATAGGGATGGTGCCGATGATCAGATACCAGCCCATGCGCGCGTTCAGATCTGAGCGCAGGCGCGGGCGGGTGAGGCTCCTGAACCACGTGGTCACCACGTTCCACAGATCGCGCCGGAAGTAGATGACCACCGCAGCCATGGTGCCCAGCTGGATGATGGCGGTGAACTCGGCGCCAGGATCGGACCAGCCGAAGAACGCTGGGACGATGCGCAGGTGGGCGGAACTGGAAATGGGAAGGAACTCGGTGAGCCCCTGCACGATTCCAAGCACGATTGACTGAAGGAGTGACATCGGGACGGCACCCTACCCGGCGTGACGGGTGCACCCAGCCGCCGCCGCGGCCGCGATCAGGCCGTTATCAGCCCTTGGGAATGCGCGCCAGCAACACGTCGCAGGCGGCATGCCGCGACAGGTGCAGCGCAAATGATCCGAGCAGCAGGCGCTCAATCTTGCCGCGTTCGGCTCCGGCTACCACCAGGTCAACGCCGTGCTCCTCGGCCCACAGGCACACGGCATCAGGCGGATGCCCCTGCAGCACGACCGGCTCTGCGCCCGGCACCCCGGCCACGGCCTCGGTGAGCCACTCGAGCGCGGCGCCCTGCATCACCTCGGGGTCCGGGATAAACACCCCGCCCTCCCCCATGTAGGGAGGTGGCATGGAAATGCTGGTCACATGCAGCACGGAGAGGCGTGCGCCCGTGAGCGCGGCGATGCGCGATGCCTCACCAAGGGCCCTCTGCGACCCCGGGCTGTCCTCAATTGCCACGGCGATGTGCTGGTAACTGTCCATACGGCAATCGTAGGGTGTGCAACCGGGCGGCGGTAGGATCGGCACGTGACGGATCTCGCACCCCTTGCAGAGCGCTACGACGGACTCATCCTCGATCTGGATGGCTGCCTGTGGGTGGGTGACCGCCCCGTTGGCGGTGCCGCGGCCGCAGTGGATGCGTGGCGGGCATCTGGCCGCCCACTGGTGTTTCTCACCAACGACCCGCGGTCGGCGCCCGACGAAGTGGTGCAGCGACTGTGGGCCCATGGCGTGCGTGCATCGCTTGACGAGGTGGTGACCTCCGGCGTGGTGATGCAGGAGTACCTGGCCGAACGCTTTGCCGGTTGCACGGCGGTGGTGGTGGGAAGCCAGGCCATGGTGCGACATGTGCGGCTTGCGGGGCTTCGCGTCATCGCCGATGTGTCGCTCGTTCCGGATGCCGATGTGGTGGTGCTGGCCAGCCATCCCGGCCTTGCCGACCCCGAACTCACGTGGGCGGTGCGTGCTGCCTATGCCGGTGCCGCGGTGGTGGCGACCGGTCGCGACCCGGTCGTGCCGTCGGATGCCGGGGTGATCCCCGGAACCGGTGGTGTGGTTGCGTATGTGGAGTACTGCTCAGGTGCCGAGGCCGTGGCGGTGGGTAAGCCGGGCGCCCATGCCTGGCGAATTGCCCGTGAGCGCCTCGGGGTGGACGGCCCGGTGCTGGCGGTGGGCGATCGGCTGGACAGCGACATCGGAGGCGCGGCGGCCGCGGGCATTGATGGTGCCCTGGTGCTCACCGGGGTGAGCGATACCGCAGATGTACAGGCATGGGATGGTGCCCAGCCAGTGGCGGTGGCCGCCGATCTGGGCGCCCTGCTTCTGGCCTAGCTGGGTGGCTCCAGCGACGCGCTCTCTCGCACCACCCGGCGATTGACCTTTCCGGAGGCAAGATGCGGCAGCTCGTCGCGCCACTCCATTGCGGGTGCCGCATGAATACCCAGTTCGTGTGCCACGGCCGCGTGGATCTCCTTCGCCGCCGCCTCGGTGTCGGCGCCGTCCACCGCCACGGCCACCGCGACAGGCCGCATGAGCCCACGGTCGTCGTGGCGTCCCACCACCACCACCTCGGCGACCGCTGCATGCGAGAGAACCACGTTCTCCACGGCCACCGGGCTCACCCACTTGGCGTCCACTTTGAAGAGATCATCGGCACGGCCCACATGCCGGTAGATGCCCTGCTCCTCAATCACCATGTCGCCCATGCGGATCCACTCGCCCATGAGCAGGTCACGGGTGAGGTCGGCGCGGCGGAAGTAGCCGGATGTGTTGCTGTCGGACTTGATCCACAACTGACCGGCAGTGCCGCTTGGCACGGGCACGCCGTCTGCGTCGCGCAGGGAGACCTCGGCACCCGGGACGGGTCGCCCGAGGCTTCCGGGCAGGTCATCGCCCGGCCGGGTGGACAACACCACGTTCGAACACTCCGAGCAGCCGAGGCCCTCCACCACGTCGAGCGAGGGCATCACCTCGCGCAGACGCCTGAGCACCGTTGCGGGCAGGGAGTCGCCTGATGATGCCCCCATGCGCACGGTGCTGAGGCCCTCGATCTGATCCGGGTGCCGGTTGACGAACTCGGCCAGCTGCGACCAGAAGGTGGGAACGCCGGTGAGCACAGTCACTCCGTGGTCGCGGCAGGCGTGCATTACCGTGCGCACGTTCGGAGTGATGCGCGTGTGGATGACATGGGCACCACATCCGAGGGGGCGGAAGAACCCGTTGCCGAATCCGAGTGACGTGAAACCGCGCGAGACTGCGTGACAGGTGTCGCCGGGCCCGAGCCCCAGCACCTCGGTTGCGTAGCCGTCCACCGAGGTTCGCATGTCGCGATGGGCATGGACCGCCCCCTTCGGGCGTCCGGTCGAACCCGACGAGAACACGATGTACGCCGGGTCCTCGGGGTGTACCGCGGCCACGGGCACCGGTGTGCCCTGCGCCAGATCATCGGAGGTCATGGTGCGCCATGGGCCCTCTGGCACCGGTACCTCGGTCACCACGATCGCCGGCGCGGCGTCGTCAAGGATTCCTGCCAGCATCTCGTTGTTCCCATTCGGATCGAGGGGGATGGCCACCCCGGCTGCGGCTGCGGTGCCAAGCACGGCCTGCATCCAGTGGCGTCCATCGCGCAGCACCACGGCAACGCGCTCGCCCGCGCAGAGGCCCGCTCCGCGCAGTGCCCCGGCCCCGGCCCCAACGGCCGCCGAGAGGTCGTCGTAGGTCCACGTGCCGTCTTCGTCGGTGACCGCCGGGGTACGTCCGCGTCCATCGCGCCGGTGGCGCTCCACCAGCAGGTCCACCAGATTTGCCTCGCGGGTCGCGCTGGGAGGAAAGGGGGTGGCCGCCAACGGTGTCGCCATGACCTCGGCAAGCGCATCAAGCGCATCGGGGGGAACCCGGTTGGGCATAACAAGGATGGCGTCGGTGGCACCGGCATCGGCAAATGCGCGCAGGCGGGATGCAATGTCATCTGGGCTCCCCACAAGGCCCTTGTGCTCAAGCCAGCGCAGGTACTTTTCAGGCTCGCTCTCGAGCGCGGTGGCCTCGGGCGTGACCCATGCGATGGCCTCTTCGGGGTCGCGCATGGGAAGCGCGTAAAGGTAGGTGGCCACCCGGAGGGGCGCCTCGATTCCAGCCGCCTCCCGCGCGGCAACGGCGATGGCCACGCGCTCTGCCAGGTCGTCCGGCTCGAGGAATGCGGCGAAGATCCCATCGGCACGCTCACCGGCGATGCGCAGCAGCCGGGGGCGGTGCGCGGCGATGAGGATGGGCGCCGTGGTGGGCCCGGGCGCGCATGGGGCATCGATGATGAGCCCGTCCACGGTCGCACCGTCGGGGTTCGCGAACATCGCGCGCATCACGTCGAGTGCCTGCAGCAGCCCTGCAGTGCGTTCCTTCGGCGGCACGAATGGATACCCGTACGCGTCGTGTTCACCCTTGTCCGATCCGGTACCGATACCGATCACCAGACGGCCGGCCGAGATGTGCTGCAGCACCGAGGCCATCTTGGCCCCGAGCGCCGGGGGGCGGTAGGCAGCCGACAGCACCGCGGTGCCAAGGGTGATGCGGTGTGTGACCGCGGCGATGGCAGCGAGGCCGGTGAAGGCGTCAAACGCCGCGTCCCGGTGCAGCCGTCCCGGGGTCCACAGGTGGTCGTTCAGCCAGACGGAGTCAAACCCCAGCGACTCGGCACGAATGGCCGCGTCGCGAAGATCAGGCCACGACGATGCGTACTGCGGCAGCCTGACGCCCAGCCTGAGGCCGGGCCCATTGCCCAGCGGGGTCATCCCCCGAGGACGAGCACCACGTCGACGTCAGGCTGCACCGTGACGGCCTCCGATTCGATGGTGCTTCCCGCGACCAGGGCATCTTCCGACTTCGCGCCCAGATCTGCAGCAACCTGCTTGGCGGCGACGTCCTGACCGGTGCGGAAGTACGCGATGGTCGTCGGCTGCGCGGCAGCGTTGCCCTTGCCCACATTCACGTACCCGATGGCCTGCGCCTGCGACTGCGTCTTGGCAGCCAGGCCCTTGGTGGCGGTGCCGTTGAGCACCACCAACTTGATCTGGTCACGGGCCGGTGCACCGGAGATGGTGGAGCCCGTTGTACCGGTAGTCCCCGTGGTCCCTGTGGTGTCAACGGTCGCCGTAGTGCCCACGGTGTCGATGGCAGCGCTGGTGGCGGTGGTATCGGTGGGTGCAACGGTGGCGGTGGTCTCAATCGCCTGACCGACCGGCGGCAGCGTAAGGCCGCCACCGTCGCCACGGGCGAACCACCCGATGACAAAGCCGATGACGATGCACGAAACACCTAGGAGCACAGGACGTGCCCAGCCGTTGGTGCTGCCGCGAGATGAGTCGTTTGCAGCCATAACCGTCGACACTCTACCCCAACATCACGATGTGTGTGTCACGGAGCCCGTTGGCAGTGCTCGGCGCCGGGGGCTGCTGCTATGTTTCCAGCAGGTCGCAGGGCCATCTGGCGCCAGCAATTGTTGATCCGCGCCGATCGCCTCCGACCTCCTTGTCCGCATCGGTTCCCCCTTGGGGCCGACGCCCGTAATGCCCCACAGGCACGGGCCGAAATGTGCGAGATGGCATGACTGCATCCTCAGAGACCACCGAGGTCCTCGCCCCCGCCGAGCGGCTTCTGGCTGCGCTCGCCGATCCGGCGAGCTGGTGGCCCGACGTCGTGCTGCGTGAGCACCAGATAGAGGCCCTCGACGAGCTCGCCGTGCGGCTGCGTGCAGGTGAATCGCGCACATGGGTGGATGCCCCCACTGGGTCGGGCAAGACCATCACCTTCTGCGCACTTGCCGCAGCGCTCGACGGATCAGCACTCATTCTCGTTCCCCGCCGCAACCTGGCCGAGCAGACCGCCACCGCACTGCAGACCTTCTTCCCCAGCCTCAAGTTCACGGTGGACGGGGTGGCGGGCATCGGGACCCCGGGGGTGACCATTTGTACGTATCAGGCGGCGCTCCGCCATGTAGATGAGGCCGATTGGGAGTCGGTGACTTTGCTGGTGTGCGATGAGGCCCACACCACGCTGGGCCAGCAGACCCGCAAGATGATCGACAACGCGACCAACGCGATCGTGGTGGGATTCACCGCAACTCCGGCCACCACAACGGGCCATGTGGAGCAGGTGTTCGGTCCGGTGGCCACCACGCTCGACCGCCAGGCGGCGATCGACCGCGGAATCCTGTGCCCGCTCAGGTCGCTGCGCGTGGAGCGGGCCGTCGACCTTTCCGACGTCACTCGCGTGCGCGGTGACTTCGACCAGGCCAGTCTGGGTCGCGCCCTCGACCGTGCGTTGTGGCACCGCGCCTGTGCCGATGTGTGGTCAGAGCACTTCCAGCCGCTGGGGCTCGCCGGCGTGGCCTACACGGCAACCGTTGCGCAGGCGCATGCCCTGGCCGACGAGATGGTCGAGCGGGGCGTGCGCGCCGCCGCGGTGTCGGGGCAGACGCAGAGCAGGGAATTGCAAAAGGTCCTCAGACAGTTCGGGGCCGGCGAAATTGACGTGCTGTGCAACGCCGACCTGCTCACCGAGGGCTGGGACGAGACCCGTGCCGCGGTGGTCATGCATCTGGCGCCCACCACGTCGGAGCGTGTGTTCGTGCAGCGCCTGGGCCGCGTGATGCGCCCGGCCCCCGAGAAGGAAGCCGTGTCGGTGGAGTTCCTGCCGGTGGGTGACCCCATGGGCGTGCAGACCAGCCACGACCTGTTTGGTGAGGGCTGGTACAAGCCGCTCGGTCGTGTTGCCGGGCCCCCTGAGGGCGGCGAGCGGGGCAAGCTTGCACGGGCGGCCGCGGTGCTGGCCGAACAGGACGGCGGGCGTGCGAGCCTGGTGAACCCACGTGCCAGTGCCAGCGCGCTGGTGAAGGGGTTCGTCGATGGCGGCTGGCGCGAGGCTGACCCCGGCGACATCCCCATGGGCGTTATGGAGGAGTGGGTGGAGGCCGCCGCCAACGACACCGATTGGTCTGAAGTGGCCGAGCGGGTGTCGGCCGGCTTCGACGTGCGCGGGGCGCATGCCTGGTGGGCACTGTCCGGCGTGGTGGCACGCAAGGCGCAAAACGGCGACGAGCAGCCGCTGTGGCGGGCATGGGCGCTGGCACTGCTGGTGCACCCCGAACTGCGTCAGGCACTGCCCGAAGATGCCCCACGCGCGGTGCTCGACCGCCTTCGCATGACGGCCCGCGAACGCATCCGCGCGTTGTGGTTCCACGCCGATCAGGATGGCAAGTGGGACAGCGTGGCCTCGCTCGAGCAGCAGGGGCGATCGGCCGAACGCCGCCGCCGTTGGTCGGCCCTCGACTCGGCATCGGCGTGGGCGCCCTCCTGGGCCTGGGAGGTATCTCGTGGGTTGGCTGATGTCAGCCGTCCCGGTCGTAATCAGGAGCTGCACCGCATTGCGAAGTGGGAGTCGCAGCACCTGATCGAGAACGGCGGCGACGTGGGCCTCATCGGGCTGTGGTTGCGCGCCGTGGGCGCGCCGGCCCCCGATCCCATTGCCCCACCTGACGGTGAACTGCCGCTCAAGCCGGGCGTGGCCGGACGTCTGGTGCTGGCCCTTGGCCCGGGCGACGTGCCGCAGAAGAGCGAGGACATCCGTATCGCCAGCCGTGCCGCGGGTGCCTGCGGCGGATGGGCGGCGCTTCGCGGCGCGCTGGATGCAATCGACTGGACAACGCCCGACGGCCGCCGTGCGCTGCGCGCCGCCGTGGGCACCCGCAATGCGCGTGCCCTGCAGAACCGGCGCGCGTGGAACCAACTGCGCCCCAAGTGTCCGCGCTTGCCCCCGGCCGAGGATGTGGGAATCGGCGAGCCGCCAAAGAGCGGAGGCGATGACGCCGCCGGAAAGCGCCGTCGCCGCCGTCGCCGCAAGTTGAGTACCGCCGATGTGGCCAATGGCACCTCGCCGCCCAAGGAGACGGCGAAGGAGAAGCCCGCCGCCGCCCCGGCTGCACCGCAAGGTGCATCGGCACCGGGCGATGGTGCGCCAGCTGAGGCACCGAGCTCCCCACGTAAGCGCCGCCGCCGCCATCGCAAGAAGGCCGCAGGTGCGGGCAGCGGTTCGGGCGCAGCCGATTCCACGACCGGCGCTCCCCCGGGCGAATGACTGACGGCTCCTCCGCTGCACCGCCCGGGGGCGCGGGCGCCGTGGCCGATCGCCGGTGGGCCCGGGTGCGCGAGATCGCGGCCGATATCACCCGGCTGGAGGCCGCGGAGCGTGCAGATGGCCTGAGCGATGGTGAGCTCACAGAGTTGGCCCGCTTGCGACTGGCGGCCGAACGCGCGAGCGCCCGGGCGATTCTGGCCGACGAATTGGCGGACAGCATCGCAGTGGCCGAGCGTGTGAAGCGCGCCGCTCCGGGGGCATAGTGATGGCGCTGGTAACTGTCGGGCTCGTGCTGGGTCTGCGATCGCACCGGCAGGCGCATGGCATACCGGAACCTCGATTCTTCAGCGGATCTTAAGAACCCTTACCACGGCCTTCACATTGACGACCTACGGTGGCACCCGTGCACGATGAAGAAATGACAGGCGCACTCCCGCCGCTGAGCCCCCGCCCCGCATCCGGTGACGGCCTTCCGCCGCTCGCCCCGCGGGCATCGCAGGGCGCGCAGGGACTTCCGCCGGTCGAGTCGGTTGCCCGCACCGGCGCCACGGCCTCACCCGATGCCCCGCCGCCGCCGAGATCGACGACACCGCCGAAGGCACCTGAGACGCCGCAGGCGCCACGCGAACGGGCCGTTCGCATGCGGGTGGTCACGCTGGTGGTGGTGGCCGCAGCCGCAGGTGCCATCGGCGGTGGGCTCGCCGCATCGTTCCTTGGCGGTGATGATCAGGGTGCGGCCTCTGGAGCAACCGGCAGCAGCCAGGCGGTGCCCACCGCCTCGGCCGCCGATTCGGCGATCATGCCGCTGCAGGACGCCATCTCCAGCGTGAGGCCATCGGTGGTGCAGGTACGCACTGCGGGGGGGCAGGGCAGTGGCGTGGTCATGCAGTCGCGCGGGCTCATCATCACCAACAATCATGTGGCCGGTGCCAAGGGCACCAAGGTGACGGTGGTAACCGCCGATAACCGCGAGGTGCCCGCCGTGGTGGTGGCGAGCGACCCCCAGCGCGATCTGGATGTACTGAGGCCGCAGGGGTCGGTGGGACCGGGTGCCGCGTTGGCGGCCGAGCCGGATGCCGGTCTGCGTGCCGGCGACACGGTGTTTGCCATCGGTAGCCCATTTGGGCTCATGAACACGGTCACAGTCGGCGTGGTCAGTGCCGTCAACCGCCCCGGTGATTCGGGTCAGCCCATGATCCAGACCGATGCGCCCATCAATCCCGGCAACTCCGGGGGTGGTCTGTTTGACCTCCGCGGTCGTCTGGTGGGAGTTCCCACATCAATCAACAGTCCGGTGCCCGGCAACGTGGGCATCGGCTTTGCCGTGACCTCTGCCGAGGTACAGCGGATGCTTAAGTCAGTGAAGTGATGAACGATCAAGGAGCAGTGCCAGTGAACGACGATCCCATTCCCGTGCCGGACGCCGACGCATCGCCGCGCGACCGGCTTGAGGCCGTGCTCTACGAGCTGCGCCGCGTGGTGGTGGGGCAGGACGAGCTGCTTGACCGCGTGCTCGTGGCCCTGCTCGCCCGTGGCCACGTGCTGCTTGAGGGCGTGCCCGGCCTTGCCAAGACCCTCACACTCGAGACCGTGGCCAAGGTGAGCGGTGGCGACTTCCATCGCATCCAGTTCACGCCCGACCTGGTGCCGAGTGACGTGGTGGGCGGGCAGGTGCTCACCCGTGACGGCGACTTCACCACGCGGCTGGGGCCTGTGTTCGCAAACTTCGTGCTGGCCGCCGAGATCAACCGGGCACCCGCAAAGGTGCAGAGCGCGCTCCTCGAGGTGATGGCCGAGGGCCACGCATCGATCGCCGGCGAGACGCACGCCACACCGACGCCATTCTTCGTGCTGGCCACGCAGAACCCCATTGAGAGCGAGGGCGTGTCCGCACTGCCTGAGGCGCAGCTCGACCGATTCATCTTCAAGCTGGTGGTCGACTACCCGCCAGTGGCCGATGAAGAGGAGATCGTGCGCCGCATGGCCAGCGATCCGCCGGCCGCCCGCAGGCTGCTCGACCCCGCGCAGATCATGGAGCTTCAGGCGATCGCCGACGAGGTGTTTGTAGACCACCGGGTGCGCACCTACGCCGTGCAGCTGGTGACCGCCACGCGTAACCCGGCTGAGGCCGGGTTGCCTGACCTGGCCCCGTATCTGGAGCTGGGTGGGTCGCCACGCGCAAGCCTGTCGCTCATCCGCGGTGCCCGCGCACTCGCCGTGATGCGCGGCCGGGGGTACGTGTTGCCCGAGGACGTCGCAGCGCTCTACCACGACGCCCTGCGCCACCGCATCGTGCTCAGTTACGAGGCCCTGGCCGCAGAGGTGAAGCCGGAGCAGGTGCTCGACCGCATCCTGGCGGCAGTCGCACAGCCGAAGGTGGAGATCGGTGGCGGGCGCAACGTCGCCTGACATGACCCGATCTGACGCCAGCGCCGAAGCACTGCTTCGTCGCGTGGACGTCAGGGTCGGTCGCCGTCTCGACGGCCTGCTGCAGGGTGAGCGCCAGGGGCGCCGCCCCGGGCCGGGTGGCGATGCGTCGCTCACCCGTGCCTACGAGCCGGGTGATGACGTGCGGTGGATCGACTGGCCGCTGACCGCGCGGTCGGTTGATGCCATGGTGCGCGTCCCTGAGCTCGAGCCGGTGCTCACCGCGTGGGCCTTGGTGGACATGTCGCCGTCAATGATGTTCGGCACGCACGGCGGCACGAAGATCGCCCAGGCCCGTGAGGTGCTGGCGGCAATGGGCGTGGTGCTGCGTCGACGTGGTGACCGTCTGGGTATTGCGGCCACCACCACCGGCGCACTCGATCTGATCCGGCCCCCACGCGGGGATCGCCGGGGTCTGGTCAACGCCGTGGCGGCTGTGGATGCGATGCAGCCCGACCTGTCGCCAGGACGCACCGACCTTGCACACGCCATCACGCTGCTCGGCCGCGTGGCCCGCCACAGGGGCATGGTGGCCATCATCAGCGACATGCCGTGGTCGCCGGGTCTGGAGCGCGCCATCGGGGGTCTTGGCCGTCGTCACGACGTGGTGGTGGTGGAGGTCCGCGATCGCCGTGAACGCGAAATGCCCGAGGTGGGAACGATCCCGCTGCGCGACTTGGAGACCGGCCGCACGTTATTGGTGGACACCAATGACCCGGCATTTCAGGCGCGATTTCGGGCTGCGGTTGCCGATGCCGAGACGCGCCGCAAGGGCATGATCGCCCGCACCGGGGCGCGGTACGTCGCCATTGAGCCCGGCCGCGACTGGCTGCTCGACATGGCCCGTGCGCTGTCGCAGAGATCGCGCCGGAGGCTGGCCTCGTGAGCTTCGCGTACCCGTGGCTGCTGCTGTTGCTCGTGCCGCTTGCCGTGGGCGTGGTGTGGTGGGTGTGGCGCGACCGCAGGGGCGTGACCAGCCACGCAGCCATTCCATTTGCCGACCTCGACCTGATAGCCATGGCCACCCCGCGCCGCCGCTCGACCCGTTGGCTGCCGGGCATGCTGTTGGTGCTGGCCATCGCCGGGTCAACCGTTGCGCTCGCCCGCCCGCAGACCATGACCAGTGTGCCCCGCGACGAGGGCAGCATCATGCTTGCCATTGACGTATCGGGGTCAATGGCAGCTGACGACATCCAGCCATATCGCCTTCGTGCCGCGCAGGATGCCGCCGTGGCATTCGCCGACAAGGTCCCGCGACAGTTCCAGGTGGGGCTGGTGGCATTCAGCGGTCAGGCCAACGTGCTGCTGCCGCCGAGCACCGATCGCGATGCCTTCAAGCGCGCGGTGAATTCGCTGATAGCTGACGGGGCCACCGCCAGCGGTGAGGCCATTGTCAGTTCGCTTGACGCCATCCGGTCCACGCAGCCGGGTGCCACCAAGTTGCGTAGCGCGCGGATCCTGTTGCTGAGCGATGGCGCGAACACCGTGGGCACGCTGCCCCAGGACGCAGCCCAGCAGGCCAAGGATGCCGGGGTGCCCGTGTACACCGTGGCGCTCGGCACAGCTGACGGCCAGCTGCCCGACGGCCGCCGGGTTCCGCCGGATCCCGAGTCGCTCGCCGCCGTGGCTGAGATCACCGGCGGCCAGTCATTTGAGAGCCAGGACGCCGACTCGCTGGATCAGGTGTACGGCGACCTTGGCACGTTCATCGGCACCCGCCAGGTGATGGGCGAGGCCACCTCGTGGCCCGCCGGCATCGCCGCCCTTCTGCTCATCCTCGCCGGCATCGCCGCCTGGCGCGTCAGCCCGAGGCTTCCCTGATGTTCACGTTCATCAATCCAATGTGGCTCTGGGCCCTGTTGGTGGTGCCCGCGCTCGTGGTGATCGCCGTGTTGTGGGAGCGCGACCGGTCGAAGGTGGGCCAGGCATTTGCCGACCCGTCGGTGATGGCCATCGGGTCGGACCGCCGCGCACGCACGCTGCGCCGAACCGCATTGGCGCTGGCCATCCTGGCTGCGGCCATGGGGCCAATCGCGCTTGCCCGCCCAGCGGTGGACACCACCGAGCAGAAGCACCAGGGCGCCGTGATACTTGAGATCGACACCTCGAAGAGCATGCAGAAGACCGACCTGCTGCCCAACCGGCTGGATGCCGCCAAGGTCGCAGCAAACCAGTTCCTCGACTCCGCACCGGAGGAGGTTCTGGTGGGGCTGGTGACCTTCTCGGACCGCGCCGTGGTGCAGGTGGCACCCACACTCGACCGCATCGCGGTGCGAAACGCGCTGGATCGCCTGCAGGTGAAGGAGGGCACGGCACTGGGCGATGCGGTGGCGGCCGGGCTCGGGTCGCTCTCGGGTGCGGGGGTGCTGAACCCGCTGCCGGCATCGCCCGCGCAGTCGGCCGGGCGCATCATGATCCTCACCGATGGCGCCGGAAATGTGGGTCTGTCCACCGACGACGCCATCGCCCGCGCGCAGGCGGTAAAGGTGCCGCTCTACACCGTGATGCTGGGCAACGACGCCGGCCGTCCCGATCGTCCTCCTCCGCCGCAGGTGCTGGCGGGCATGGCGACGCAGACCGGCGGCGTCTTTGCACAGACGACCTCAACGGCCGACCTCACCAAGATCTTTGAGGACCTGGGCGGAGCGCTCACGGTCGTGCCCACGGTGCGAGAACTCACCGTGCTGGCACCCCTCATTGCCTTGATTCTGCTGGCCATCGCCGGGGTGTTGATGGCGTTCTCGCGCCGCCGCCCCATCGCCACCGGACCTGGTGCCGTCATGCCGGGGCTGCCTCCGCTGGAGGGCTGACCGCGGGGGGCTATGGCCCCTCCGTGCGTAGTGGCTGGGAAACCCCCGCGTCGGGTCGCGGCGGAACGTTCCTTGGTGGGGATAACCCCCGTATTTGGCTCGAAATGGGCAGATCCGTGCGTGAATCCACGGGGCGGCACCATCTCGCCGCAGGCCGGTGCCGCTGCCATCGAGAAGGACATTCAGCCTGCGCGCGCCGACACGCTTGCCCGCCTACGCGCGCTCACGCCACCACCTTCGCGCCTCGCGCACCTCAAGCACGAGGTGTTGTCCGCGTTTGCCGTATCGCTCGCCGCCGACAAGGCCACTGCTGGCCACCTCCGCGCGGGCGGCATGCCAACCAACGACCCCAACTCACCGCTGCACGTGCGTGCATCGGCAATCAAGTCGAAGATGATGGCCGATCTTGCCGCAGCCGCGAAGCCCATTGCCATCACGGTGCCGCCGGCGCGCAACCTCTGGCCCTAGCCCAGAGTCAATCCAGGCGGGTGAACGCCTCGACTTTCGCGGCTTCGCCAACCACGAGAAGCTCATCGTCGACCTCGATGACCGTCTCTGCGGCAGCCGGCGTGTAGTCACCACCCGGTTTCTTCACGCACACAACGGTGACGTCGTGGCGGCTGCGGATACCAGCCTCCCCAAGACTCTTTCCGGACACGCTCGGTGGCACCATCGTCTCGCCCATGGCGAAGCGGGGATCAAGCATGACGAAGTCAAGGGCCCGCCCCACGAGGGCGTGGGCCACGCGGTTTCCCATGTCGCGCTCCGGGTAGATGACGCGGTGCACGCCGATGCGTTCGAGGATGGCCCCGTGGCGGCTTGTCACCGCCTTGGCCCAGACCCGTGGCACGCCGATCTCGAGTATCACCGACGTGGCGAGGATGCTCGCCTCGATGTCACTCCCCACCGCGATGAGCGCGGTCCCCACGTCCTCGGCGCCGATCTGGCGTATGGCGTCGATATCGGCGCCGTTTGCCTGCACCGCCTGCCCGATGAGGTTCATGTGGTGCTGCACGCGGGCGTCGCTGGCATCCACACCGATGACCTCCTGCCCGAGCGCCACGAGGCCCTCTGCCGCGGCCGACCCGAACCGGCCGAGTCCGATCACCATGAAATCTGCGCGCTTAGCCAACGATGGGCCTTTCCTCGGGGTAGTGGTACGACGTGCTGCGCTCGCGCAGCACCAGTGACGCGCCCAGCACCTGGGGGCCAAGGCGTCCCAGGATCATCAGCACGATCAGGATGGCATCCCCGGCAACCGGAAGCGACGAGGTGATGCCCGTGGACAGCCCCGTGGTCGAGAGCGCTGAGGTGACCTCGAACAGCGACTGCTCAAGGCCGAATTCGGTGAGCGACACCATCAGCAGCGTGCCGAGCGCGATGAGGCTGGTGAACACCACCGTCACGGCGAGCGCCACACGGATTGCTGCACCCGGAAGCCTGCGGCCGAGTAACTGCACCTCGCGATCGCCACGCAGCGACGCGATGGTGGCGATGGCGAGCACCAGCATGGTCGTGACTTTGATGCCGCCTGAGGTCGACACGCTGCCTGCGCCGATGAGCATGAGGAAGTCGGTAACCATGAGCGACTCGGGCTTCATCTGCGCATAGTCCACGCTGTTGAACCCGGCAGTGCGGGGCGAGATTCCCTGGAACCCGCCGTTCAGGATCTTGTCGCCCACGCCCATTGGTCCGAGCGTTCCCGGGTTGCCCCACTCAAACAGCAGCACCAGGCCGATGCTGAGCACCAGAAGTACCGCGGTGCCGATGAGCGTGAGGCGTGTGTGCAGGCTGAACCGGTGCACGCGGTCGTGTATGCGCTGGCGCCGGATGATCTCGCTCCACACCGGCAGCCCCAGACCGCCCGCGATGATGGCCACTGACAGCGCCCCGAGGATGACCCAGTCGTCGGAGAACGACATGAAGTTGTCCTGAAACAGGGCGAAGCCGGCGTTGTTGAACGCGGTGACCGAGTGGAACAGCCCGTACCAGAGCGCCCGCCCAAACCCCTCACCCAGTGACAGGAACCGCAGAAATAGCACCAGCGCGACCAACGACTCGATGATGGCGGTGAGAATGGCCACACCGATCAGGATTCTGCGCACCTCGCCGGGCGCGATGAGCCCTTGCTCTGCCTGCGCCGCCTGACGTCGTCTCAGGCCGAGGCGTCCGCTGATGATGAGCACGAGGATGGCCGTGAAGGTCATCACCCCTAGGCCACCCAGTTGGCACAGCACGAGGATGACCGCCTCGCCGAAGCCGCTCCAGTAGCTGGCGGTATCGACCACTGATAACCCGGTAACGGTGACGGCGCTGGTGGCCGTGAAAAAGGCGTCGCCGATGGCCGCCGGCCCCGGGGCCGAGGTGCTGATGGGCAGCATCAGCAGGAGTGTTCCCCCCGCGATGAACGCGAGAAACGCCAGTGCAACCGATTGCGCCGGGCGAAGGCGGGCAAGCGGACGGCTGCTCATGCGTCCAGTGCCAGAGCGAGCGGCAGGAGCCCAGTGCGCGTGCGTGTGGTGTCGGGGGCTGTCGGTGTCGTCACGGGCGCAACTTTAGGCGTACCATCGCGCGGTGGGCCACCTCGCCTCCCTCATGCACAAGGGTCATGCCATTGACCGCAAGGCGCTCAAGCACCTTCTCGGGCGCGTGGTCGTGTACGTGCTCATGCTCATCATCGTGCTGGCCATTATCAAGTTGGTGCCACGCATCTGGAAAGACGTCAGCGAGGGCAACCCGCTGTATGTGGCGCTTGCGATCCCATTCGAGATTCTCTCCATCGCCGGCTACGTGCTGCTGTTCTGGGCCGTGTACGGGGCCGCCGCGAAGCGCAAGGATCAGGGCGCCGATACCGCCCGCCCGCTGGGGCTGAAGAAGAGCATGCAGCTCACCACCAGCCGCCTGGCGCTCGGCGACACGCTGCCGGGCGGCGGCGCCACTGGGTTCGCTGTGCAGTTCTGGGCACTCAGCCGCGCGGGATTCAACGCCGCGCAGATCTCGCGCACCACCACCGCATTTCTGGTGCTGAGTAACACCGTCATGACGGTGATGATCTTCGTTCTCGGCATTCTCATCGGCGCGGGGATCACGCAGGGGCACCTGCACCCGGCCATCACCTGGATTTCGGCCGGCGTGGCGCTGGCGGTCATGATCACGCTGCTGCTGTTCGCGAGGAAGGGCCGCGACTTCGTGCCGCCCGACCCTGCCGATGAGAAGCCGATCACGGGCCGTTTTGCCAAGACGCGAACCCTCATGCGTCAGGTGGCCGACCGCTTTCCCCCTGGCGCCAATGACGCCATGCACATCATCCGCCGCCCCTGGGCCATCGTCGGAATGCTGGCCAACCCGGGCTTTGACTTCTGCGCCTTTTATCTGGGAATCGCGTCGGTGGGTGATCCACTGCCCTTGTCGATCATGCTCATGGCGTACTTCATCGGCCAGGTGGGCTCGCTCATCCCGTTGCCCGGTGGCATCGGGGGCGTGCAGGGGCTGGTCATTGGGGTGCTGGTGGCGGGCGGCGCCGATGCGAGTGCGGCGACGGCTGGCGTGCTGGTGTGGACCGGCGTGGCACTGGGCACACAGATCGTGTGGGGCATGTGGCAGTACATCGGTCTGCGGAAGTCCATCAAGCAGTGGCAGGCAGAGGGCGACACCCCGCCCGCGGCACCCGCCTAACTGGAGACCCCGCAGGTGTCGTGTGTGCCCAACACGACGCACCTGTGCTCATTTGTAACGGGGTCTGACCCCACCCGGGGTCAGACCCCCAATGCGCACCCCGGCGTGCACTCGGCCGTGGCAAAGCGTGCACATTTGTAACGGTGACTGACCCCATCCAGGAGCGGATTCCACTTGGGATCTGGCGCACTGCTGGGGCGTTCGTAGGGCGTGCACATTCGTCACGGTGACTGACCCCACCCGGGGTCCGACCCCAGGGGTCAACCGTTGCGTGCACCTACGTGTGCGGAAGCGCGCACATTTGTGACGGCGACTGACCCCACCCGGGGTCTGACCCCGGGCATGCCGGGGGTGCACGCTTCGGCCTTCCCAGGTCCATTACGCAGTGGCAGTCAGAGGACGTCGCCCCGCCCGTGGCGTCAACGATTTCAGCGTCTGTGGTGGGGCCCGAACTGAGGACGGTGGGGCGGTGCTAGCGGGCGCCCACGCCTGAGGGCGGGGTTTTGATGGTCTTGGGGGCTAGCAGCGCGATGAGGCCACCGAGGAACAGCACTCCGGCACCCACCAGCACTGCGGGGTTGAGGCCATCCACAAGTGCCTGGGCGCTGCTGTACGCCCCCGCCCCGGTGAAGATGGCCGTCATCACCGCGATGCCCAGCGCACCACCTACCTCGCGCACGGTGTTGTTGGCGCCCGATGCCTTGCCGATGTCCTGCTCGGGTACGGACTCGATGAGCATGTTCGAGACCGGTGCGAACACCAGCGCCATGCCGAACCCGGCGAGCAGGAAGCCGCCCACCAAACCGCCGTATGAGATGTCGGGCGTGATGATGAGCCCCATTCACAGGAACCCGGCGGTCATGATGAACAAGCCCGATGCCATGAGCGGTCGTGACCCGATGCGGTCGCTGTACGCGCCGGCAAGTGGTGCGATGAACATGGGCATGATCGTCCACGGCAGGACCTTCAGACCTGCATCAAATGCGCCGTCGCCCTGCACCGTCTGAAGGAACTGCGCGAGAAAGAACACCGCCCCGAACGTGCCGAAGTACAGGCACACCGAGACGGAGTTGGCAACGGCAAAGCCGCGGATGCGAAACAGGCGAAGCGGCAGCATGGGGCACTTCGCGCGCGTTTCCCACCACAGGAAGAGCGCGAGAAACACCACTCCCCCGATGAACGTGGTGAGGATCTGCGGCGACCCCCACCCGACCCCGGGGCCGCGCACGATCCCGTACGCCAGCCCAAACAGGCCGACGGCCACCAGCACCAGGCTCCCCAGGTCCAGGTGGCGGTCGGGGCCATACGACTCCCGCAGCTTCCACAGCGCGATGGGGGCGAGGATGAGGCCGATGGGCACGTTCACCCAGAAGATCCAGGGCCACGACAGGGCGTCCACCAGGCCGCCACCAAGAAGAGGCCCGGCGGCAACGGCAAGCCCACTGATTCCCGACCAGATGCCAATGGCCAGCCCCCGCTTGCCGGGAGGGAAGGCGTCGGCCAGCAGGGTGAGCGACAGGGTTATTACCGGAGCGGCACCCAGCCCCTGTATCACGCGGAAGAAGATGAGCCAGTTGATGTCGGGGCCAGCGCACAGCCGGCGGATGCCACCGCGAAGATGGTGATGCCGATGGCGAACACACGCCGACGTCCGAAGCAGTCGCCAGGCGCTGCGCCCGTGAGCAGCAGGGCTGCGAATGCCAGCGTGTACGCGTTGATCACCCAGCCGAGCGTGGTCACCGAGGCGTCAAGGTCACGACGCATGGTCGGCAGCGCGGTGGTCACCACCAGGTTGTCGAGCACCAACATGACAAGGGCGAGGCCGGTGATGACAAGCGCCCAGATCTGGGCGCTCTTGGATCCGGCATTTGGGGGGTCGATGGCGTGCGGGTGTCTCGTCTTTACGGCCAATCTAGGTGTCGCCGTGGGTGTACCGTTGTCGGATCTGCATCCGCCCCGATGCTGTTTTGATGCGCCCGCAATTAACAGATCGGCGACCGCCGGTGAGATCTTATTTTGGGAGGAACCCCATGGCCGACGGTGTCAGCATTCAGATCAAGGACGGTGGCCCCGCCGTCATCAGCGGTGAGTTCACCGTCACGGGTGCAGACGGCAACGTGATTGAGGGGCTCAACCCCGTGATTGCCATCTGCCGCTGTGGCAGGAGCCAGAACCAGCCGTTCTGCGACGGATCGCACTCGCAGGGCTGACTACGTGCCTGAATGAGTGTGTGAAGGGCCCGGGGATCCGGGCCCTTCGCGTTTCTAGGCTGAGTGCGTGAGCGAGGCGAGCGAGGCGAGCGAGGTGAGGCCCTCAGCGGCCACCATGGCCATACCGATCTCGTCCGGGTCGCTCACGGCGATCTCCTCGTGCAGCACCGCACGGGCCAAGGAGAGTGCTGCATCGATCGCCCGGAGGTGATCGGCGGTGAGCTGCACGACGAGAGCCTCGTCATGGTCGCGCTGGATGGGTTTCATGATCGTCATGTACCGAATGATTGCGCGGCCTCCTGCCGTTGTCAGGGGGGGATCGGTGTCACTGTGACGTCGGCTTGACATGTCCGAATCGGCACGAATCCCGTAAGGTCGGAGCATGAGCATCCGACGCGAATTCGGCAGCACGGGGCTTCAGGTTTCTCCCCTGTGCCTTGGTGGCAATGTGTTCGGCTGGACGTGCGATGAGCAGGCCTCGTTCGGCGTCCTCGATGCCTACGTGGAGGCCGGGGGCAACTTCATCGACACCGCCGCGGTGTACTCCACTTGGGTACCCGGCAACGTGGGTGGTGAGTCGGAGGCCATCATCGGCCGCTGGTTGAAGGCGCGCGGTAATCGTGCCGACCTGGTTATCGCCACGAAGGTGGGGTACCCCGGCGACCCGCACATGCGCGCCGGACTCGACCGCGCGAACATCCGTGAGGGCATTGAGAGGTCGCTCGATCGTCTGGGCATCGAGCAGGTCGACCTGTTTTACGCCCACAAGGACGACCCGGCAACGCCGCTCGACGAGACCATGGGTGTGCTCAGCGAGCTGGTGGACGAGGGTCTGGTGCGCACGCTGGCAGCCAGCAACTACTCCGCCGGGCGCCTGGCGGAGGCAATCGACGTGAGCGACACGCACGCACTCGCGCACTTTGAGGGATATCAGCCGCACTTCAATCTTCTGGAGCGCGCCGAGCTGGAGGGCGACGCCGAGGACGTGTGCGTGCGCGAGGGTCTGGGCGTGGCGCCGTACTTCACGCTGGCCCGTGGGTTTCTCACCGGCAAGTACCGGCAGGGGCAGGATCTTCCCGCCACCCCTCGTGCCGGGGGCATTAAGAACGAGTACCTCAACGACCGCGGGTGGGCACTGCTTGCCGTGCTCAACGAGGTCGCGGCCGCGCAAGGAGCCACCCCGGCTCAGGTATCGCTTGCATGGGTCATGAAGCGCCCCAGCATCAGTTGCGCCATCGCCAGCGCAACGTCGCCCGCTCAGGTGGCCGAGATCATGGGCGCCGTGGGGCTCGAGCTCACCGATGCTGAGTGGGCAAAGCTGGACGCCGCAGGGCGATGAGCACCGGGTCGGCTGAGACGCAGGAGCAGGCACCTCTCACCGTGCAGGTGTGGAGCGACTACATATGTCCGTTCTGCCACATCGGTCGCGAGCGGGTCACGTATCTGGAGCGCGAATACGGCGCAGAGGTGCAGTGGCTTCCCTTTGATCTGCATCCCGAGTACCCCGACGAGGGGATCCTGCGCGTGTCGCTGGTGGCCACCTACGGGCAGGAGGCCATTGACCGGGTGGCGGCATTGGCCGAGGCGTCGGGGCTCCCACATAACCCCAACCCGGATGTCGTTCCGCGCAGCCGCAATGCGCTTGAACTCGCTGAGTGGTCGCGCGGGTTTGGCCACGATGCACACCAGCGCATGCATGAGGCCTTGATGGATGCCTACTGGCGTGACGGCCGCGACATCGGCGATTGGGCGGTACTCGAGGATGTGGCACACAGCGTGGGGCTCGACGGAATGGTGGGTCGGCAGTCGGTGCAGCACGGGGCATTTGGCCCGGTTGTCGACGATTCCACCACTTGGGCACACTCGGCCGGCATCACCGGTGTTCCTGCGATGGTGCTGAATGGCAGACTCCTGGTGCGCGGTGTCGTGCCGCATGAGGAACTCGACGATGCCGTGCGCGCAGTTTGCGATGCCGATCCGGTCGAGGGTTGAGACCCCTCCACAGACCGCTCTACAAGGGGCATCCGGGCCCTCTGAACCTTTCAACGGAGGCCATGTGGTCGCGCCGCTCGAGGCTCGTGGCAGCCGATGCAACCGGTGGGGCGTTGACGGGGCCTTCGCGGTCATGTACCAATCCCCATCCTTCCGCGCAGGGTGCCTTCCGGCATACCTCGCGCGGTAGTGCATTTCGTATATGAATATTCGTCCGACACCCACCTCGAAGATGCCCTCCGGCGGAGTCACCGCCGAGCATCCCCCGGTGGCGCGCGCCTAGCGGCGCGGGCCCGGGAACGGTAGATCCGGAGACGTTGATGGCCGATACCGACACGCCGCGCATTGTGGTGGGAATTCCCAGGGAAGAGCGCGCGGGCGAAACCCGCGTGGCGCTCAGCCCCACGGCGCTTCCCCAGCTGACCAAGGCCGGGTTCGACATCGTGATCGAGTCGGGAGCAGGCGACGCCGCCGGCTATCCCGACTCGACCTTCGCCGAACGAGGTGCCCGGATCGGTTCACGCGACGACGTTTTTGCGGCCGACATCGTGGTGCAGGTAAACGTGATGGGCGCAGATGCCGCGAGCGCCGACCTGGCGCGGTTGCGCGAGGGGCTGATCGTGGTGGGTGCCGTGGCACCGTTCGCCCGTCCGAAGTTGGTGAAGGCCGTCGCCGACACGGGGGCGGTGCTGTACGCGCTGGAGATGGTGCCCCGCACCACCCGCGCGCAGTCGATGGACATCCTCTCCTCGCAGGCTGCCGTGGCCGGATACAAGGCCGTGCTGATGGCGGCCAATGAGCTTCCCAAGATGTTCCCGCTTCTCACCACTGCCGCTGGCACCATCGCGCCAGCCAAGGTATTTATCGTTGGAGCCGGTGTGGCCGGCTTGGGCGCCATCGCCACCGCGCGCCGCCTGGGTGCGTTGGTGGAGGCCTACGACGTGCGCCCGGCTGCCCGCGAGGAGGTGCAGTCGCTCGGGGCCCGGTTTGTCGAGTTGCCCCTTGAGACCGACCAGAAGGAGGGCTCGGGCGGTTATGCCACGCAGCTCTCCGATGAGGCCATCAAGAAGCAGCAGGAGCTGATGGCTAAGACTGTGGCGGCAAGCGATGTCATCATCACGACCGCGCAGGTGCAGGGCACCACGGCGCCGCAGATCATCACCACCGAGATGATCAAGGGAATGGGCGCCGGGTCGGTCATCGTCGACCTGGCCGCCGAGCAGGGCGGCAACTGTGAGCCCACCGTTGCCGGCGAGACCGTTGACATTGACGGCGTGATGGTGATTGGCGTGGTGAACCTGCCCGGCGAGATCCCGGTACATGCCAGTCAGCTGTTTGGCAAGAACGTGGCCAACTTCCTCGGCCTGATGGTGGTGGATGGCGCGATCGATCTGGATGTGGATGACGACGTCATCCAGCAGAGCGTTGTCACCCGTGGTGGCGATGTGGTCAACAATCGCGTGCGTGAGGCCCTGAGCCTTGTGCCGCTTCCCGAGCTCGAGCCGCCGGCCCCTGAGCCTGCGCCCGATGCCGAGTCCGAGTCCCCTGAGGAGGCTGCCAAGTGAACGTCAGTACCGAGTTCATCATCACGGGGCTTTTCGTCTTCGCCCTTGCCGGTTTCCTCGGCTTCGAGACGATCCGCCGGGTCCCGCGCCTGCTCCACACGCCCCTGATGGCGCTTACCAACGCGCTGTCGGCGATCTCCCTAGTGGGTTCATTGGTGGTGCTGGGTCGCCAGTACTCCACCTACGCCACCATCCTGGGGTTCATCGCCGTGGTGGCTTCCACCATCAACGTGGTCGGTGGCTTCCTCATTACGGACAAGATGCTGCGCATGTTCAAGACGCGTCAGCAGAAGCCCAAGAAGGTCGCTGAGGCGGAGGTCGGTTCGTGACTGATGCCGTGCATTACTTCCTTGACCCGAGCAGCACACGCGCGGTGATCATCGGGCTGCTGTACCTGGCCGGTGCCATCGGCTTTGTGCTGTCGCTCAAGTGGATGTCCGACGCGAAGACCTCGCGCAAGGGCATTTTCGCGGGCGAGATGGGATTCCTCCTGGCGGTGATCGGCACGCTGGTCATGCCGGGAATCACCAGCACCGGATACATCTACATCGCCATCGCGCTGCTCATCGGTGCGGCCATCGGAGTGCCGCTGGGCCTGCTCGTTCCCATGACCGCCATGCCCCAGCGCATCGCGCTGTCGCACGCCTTTGGCGCCCTCGCCGCCGGCCTGGTGGGAATCGTGGAGTTCTACAACTACACGCCCGAGATCAGCGGCTTTGTGATGGCCGTGCTGGGAATCGAAATCGTGCTGGGGTGTCTGGTGTTCACGGGCTCGCTCATGGCGGCCGGAAAGCTGCAGGAGATCCTGCCGCAGCGGCCGTTCGTGTACCCGGGACAGATCTTCGTCAACTTCGGCGTGCTGGGTGTGGCCATCGGCTTTATCGTCGCCCTGGTCATCAACCCAGGCCTTACGTGGGCCATCCCGATCATCATCGTGTGTGGCCTGGTCTTCGGTGTGTTCCTCATCATCCCCATCGGCGGCGCGGATATGCCCACCGTCATCGCGCTGCTCAATGCGTACGCCGGTATTTCGGCTGCACTCCTCGGATTTGTGCTCTCAAACAACCTGCTGATTGTCGCGGGTGCGCTCGACGGCATGTCGGGCCTCATTCTGGCCATCGTCATGTGCCGCGCCATGAACCGCTCATTCAGCAATGTGCTGTTCGGTGCCTTTGGGCAGATTGAGGAGGCTACGGGCGAGCACGGTGAGATGGGGTCCATCCGCACCGCGTCATACGACGAAGCCGGCGATATCCT
>SXGR01477943.1_pt1 | contig 37284 bp, 36 predicted proteins | sample 3174711 | NCBI WGS metagenome assembly SXGR01 (sample SAMN11356860, study PRJNA531348) | freshwater metagenome | isolation source: freshwater sample F1-60 | place: China: Fuxian Lake, Yuxi | collected 2017-12-25
CCACGCGCATCTTCCACCCGCCCGAGAGTGCGCCCACATCCCCATCAATCCGTGCATCGTCGAACCCGAGACCGTGCAGGACTTCACGAGCCTGGCTCTCAAGGCCGTAGCCCCCAAGATGGTCGTACTCCTCCTGGACCACGCCGAACCGCTCAAGGATGCGGTCCATCTCATCGGCGCGCGCCGGGTCGCCCATGGCGTTCTGGAGGTCCTCGAGTTCGTGGTGAAGGTCACCCAGGCGGCCGCTGCCGGCGATGGCCTCGTCCAGAACCGAACGTCCCGACATCTCCTCGACGTCCTGCCGGAAGTAGCCCACGGTGAGCTTCCTGGGCACCGTGACCTCGCCCTCTTCGGGGCCTTCTTCGCCCACAATCATGCGAAAAAGAGTGGTTTTGCCCGATCCGTTCGGCCCGACAAGGCCTACCTTGTCGCCGGGATTGAGCTGAAAGTTGGCCTCCACGAACAGGAGCTGCTTGCCGTACTGCTTGGAAATGTTGGAAAACGAAATCACGACCGTGATCCTATCGGAGTAGCGAGGAACATGTCGGGGGCCCGGGGTCCTGGAGCCGGCTTTGCTCTTTCCCCCGTACCCTGTTACGCTGTCGTTGCCGCTGAAGGTTGGCCTTCGAGCTATGCCCGCGTTGGAAGTCCTGGTTTCAGAACCCCCACGTGATCGCCTACGCAAGAGGAACGGGAGTCCGTTCCGGCTGTTCTTCCGCGAGCAACTGATCGGGCATTCAGCCTGATGAGGCGCCCGGCCCGCAGGGGTCGTCTTGGCGCAGGAGTCGATCATGGGTCGTAAACTGTACGTCGGTAATCTCCCCTACACCACCACCGAAGACGAGCTTCGTGACTTGTTCAGCCAGGCTGGTGCCGTTGACACCGTGAATGTTGTCCGTGACAACGCCACGGGCCGTGCGCGCGGGTTCGCGTTCGTCGAAATGGCGACTGATGCGGATGCGCAGAAGGCCATTGAGCAGTTCAACGAGCAGCCGATGGGCGGCCGCAACCTGGCCGTGAACGAAGCGCGTCCGAAGCCCCAGTTCGGTGGCGGCGGGGGCGGCTACGGCGGCGGCGCCGGCGGTGGCGGCAACCGTCGTCGCGAACCGCGCTGGTAACACCACGCGGCATATTCGGAGACCCGGTCGCCATGGGCGGCCGGGTCATTTGTTTTTCAGGCACGACCCAGCAAGCAGTTTCCGGAGGTCCTCAGTGAAGGTGTACTCAAAAGGCGCGCGAGTGTCACAGCCAAACTACGGACCGGGCACGGTCACTGATGCCGACACGCATCACACCGTGATCGATTTCGACAACCACGGACTCAAGCGATTCGTGACCACGATGGTGGCGCTCGCCCCCTCGAGCGAACCTGCGCCGGAGAAGGCCAAGGCCACCCGCCGCAAGAGGGCCACGAAGGCGACCAAGGCCGCCGAAGCCTAGTGCCGTGAGAGCCGCCTACCGGTAGCGCTCTTCGAGCGGTGCGGGCGGCAGCATCTCAGACTCCCAGGTGGCCAGGCGGCCTCGAAGGTCGGCGGCGGCTTCGGCCCTTGCCCCAATCAGATTTGTGCGCTCGCCAGGGTCGGCCGCCAGATCAAACAGGTACGCCCCCTCCTCGTTCTCCACGTACTTCAGATCGCCGTGCCGCACGGCCTTCTGCTGACGCCGCTGCGACACGCGCCAGAACAACGTGCGCGGAACTGATGGCGCGCCGGTGAATGCGGGCAGCAGGCTGATGCCGTCAAGCGGTCGCGCGTTCGCCGCGCCGGCAATCGCAGCAAACGTCGCGGTCCAATCCATCGTCACCGCCACCTGATCAGAGTAGCTGGCGGCCGCAATCCGCGCCGGCCAGCGCACGGCGGTTGCCACGCGCAGCCCTCCCTCGCCCACCGTCATCTTTGCGTGGCTGAACGGACCCATATGCGAAAACCGCTCGCCGCCGTTGTCACTTGTGAATACGAGCAGCGTGTCGTTCGACATTCCCGCAGCGTCAAGCGCCGCCAGCACGCGGCCAACACCGTCATCGAGACTGCGCATCATCGCGGCAAATACTTCCGGCGACCCGCCGGCCTTCCAGTCGTCCACGGAAGGACGATGGTGATCGGCGGGGCCTTGCCATGGCCAATGGGGCGCGCTGTATTGGAGGCTGAGAAAGAGCGGCGCCTCCGAACGCGTCGCGATGATGCGTTCCGCGCGCGCGGTGAGCAGGTCGGTCATGTATCCGTCGGTCGTGACTGGCTCGCGATTGTCGAAGAACAGTGGGCGCCGGTACTCTGAGTCTTCCTTCGTGAAGTAGTCGCCGCCTGCTCCGAGGAATCCATAGAACTGATCAAAGCCGTGTTCAAGCGGATGATGTTCGGGCGCCGTACCGAGGTGCCACTTGCCCACAAGCGCGGTGCAATACCCTGCGTCCCGTAGCAGACGCGGCAGTGTCGGTGGAGAAGCCGCCAGGCCGACCGGATGGGTGGTGAGCGGTTCGTGTAATCCGGCTGGGTCGCGGGCCGGGTAGCGGCCGATCATCAATGCCACACGCGTCGGAGAACACACCGGCGCTGCGGAGTACGCCTGCCGCAACACCATCCCCTCGCGTGCGATTCGATCGATATGTGGAGTCTTGTACGCCGTCGCGCCGGTGAATCCGACATCGCCGTATCCGAGGTCGTCGCACATGACGAGGATGATGTGGGGACGACGGCTCAAGCGGCGCCATGCGCAGCCGGCCCACGCTCCCACGGCGGCCAACGTTGTTGAGATCGCAAGCGCCGACTGGAGAAACTCACGCCTGGTGAAACTACCCATGACCGGTGCCGGGCATTGTGCCATGGGGGCACCTAAGCCACAGACCTGGTCCGCTCTGTCGCGAGAATCCAACAATCGGACAGATCGGAATTCTCCCGGACGTCGTGGCAGAAATGCCGTACCCGCCGGTCATGGTAACAATGCTCGCCATCGCGTCGTCGACCGTGGTTGCCGCCAACGCCTCGCGAACGAACCGGGTCGTGCCGCCTGTATAAAGCGCGATCGAGGCCCCCACGCTTCCGAAGGGGCCGTTCGCCGGTCGGTAGGCCAGCTGCGCTCCGAACGCCGGTTGGCCATCGGCGCTGCCGAGGCCGGCCGTCGTGTTTCCCATGCCAACACCGATACGGAAGTGCCCACTCGAGAATGGTGCGGCTCCGCTACAGACCTGAGCCTCTGCGGCACGGCTGGTCATCGTGATGGCCAGCGCGAGGGCCAGCGAAAGGGCCACAGGCGAGGTCGGCATCACTCACCGCGCAAAGAGGGGAATCGACTGTCGACGCTAGATGCCGCCCCCCGCCTTCTTCTTCGCGTCCTCAATATTTTTCTTCTCGTCCTCGCGCGCCTTCAGGCGACCGTCGAGATTTTCCTGCATCTTGAGGCGCGGGACGCCGTCTTTCCACCAGTCGGGCGCGTCCGCACCCTTCAGGTGATGGTCGAAGAACTCTTTCATGCGCACCGTGTAGTCCTGCATGTTCGCCGGACGCGCAAGACCATGGTTCTCACCGGGATACTCAAGCATGACCACCGGCTTATCGAGGCGGCGCAGCGTGTTGAAGTACTCCACCCCCTGCGTGAAGTCCACGGCGCCGTCCAGGTCGTTGTGCAGGATGACGAGCGGCGTCTTCACCTTCGCGGCGTGATACACGGGTGAGTTGCGCGTATACGCCTCCCAGTTGGCCCAGGGCCCCGTGGTGAAGCGGCCCTGGCTGCTCTCGAAGATGGAGCCGTTGGTGCCGCCGCTGTTCTTGTAGATGATGCTGTACATGCTGATCATGTTGGTCAGCGGCGCGCCGGCGATGGCTGCGGCAAACACATCAGACTGCGTGATCGTGAACGCTGTCTGGTACCCACCCCACGAGTGGCCGTGCAGACCCACGCGCTTCGCATCCACGACACCAGTCGCCACCGCCGCCTTCACGGCCGCCGGCAACGTCCACGCGGCCGACATGCCGGGGTCGTTGATGTAGTACTTGATGTCGGGCTGCAACACCGCATACCCATTGCTGGTGTACGCCTGCCGGCTGAAACCGCTGGTCGTCGGCCGGCCGTACTGGTTGTGCCCCCGGGTCAGGCGCTCGTAGATGTAGACGATCGTGGGATACGTCTTGCCCTTCTCATAGTTGGCCGGCAGGTACAGCGAGGCCTGCAGACGCTCGCCCTTGTCATTCTTGAACTCGATGAGCTGAGCGCCAGCCGACCACGCCAGTGACTCGGCCTCTGGGGCCATGTCCACAATCTTGCGACCGGCCGTCAGCGTCGCATCCGTCACGAACACCTGCGGTGCCACCGTGGGGGTCTCCTTGTGATAGAGCCAGGTGTCACCCTTCTCAGCCTTCTGCAGACCCGCGATCAACGCGTCTTCCCACAATAGCATCTTGAGACCGGTCTTGCCGGGCTCGAGGATGCCGTAACCTGCGCGCTTGGTCCACTCGCCCATCACTGAGAAGTACTGCGGCTTGGACAAATCAATGCCGCGCTCGTCCTGGTAGATCCCGGGCACCCGACCCTGGTAGCGAATTGAATCCTTCTTGCCGTTCACCGTCAGGTTCACGGCCGCCTCCGTGCCAGACACCGGCACCCTCCAGATGTCCCAGCGATCCGAAATCAGGACGTACTGGTTGTCGGACGTCCAGCCCATCGCCTGCGTCGGCGGGTCAATGATGTTGTGATCGTCTTCGACGTTGATGAATGACGTCGGCACTTTCTCCGTGATGTTGCGAGCCACGCCGGTGGCCACGTCGAACACATGGAAGTGTTTGTTCTCGTAGTAGAGGAACTTCGTCGTGTCCGGCGACGCCGTATTGGCCCAGCGCAGGTTCTTCTTCACCACGGTCTTACGGCCGGTCTTGGTGTCGATCGCGTAAACATCGCGGAAGCTCTGGCCGTTGAGGTTGGCCATCAGTTCGTACGCGGCATCACTCGTGCCGATGGCCCACTGACCGCGGCCCGTGATCTGAATATCCGGCACCTCATCGTCAGCGATGCGCACCATGGTGTTGTCGCCTGGCCGATACATGGTCACGTAGTTGAAGCTGCGGTCCTGACTCTCCTGGACGCGCTGCGCCGACTGCAGACGCGGATCCTTGTAGTGCCACACCACGAGATTCGGCCTGGCTTCGGGGTCCGGCGCCGTCGCCGGACCGGCACCGCGCGCACCTGGCTCGGCGGCGTCGGCGCTCTCGGCGGGAGCCCCGTTGCCACGACCCGCGGGACGCGGCACCTTCGTCAACTCGGCAATGCCGAAGATCAGGGCATCACGGCTTTCGGTCCACATCGGCGCACGGTTGCCGCTGATTGACATCTCGGCCGGGAACGTCTTGTCCTGCTTGGGGTCGTACATCACTTTTTTCGGAGTGCCGCTGCCAAAGCCCGTGAAGCCCATGACCGAGAAGAGCCGCTCACGATAGGCGCGGTCGTCGGTGCCCTTCAACATGGAAACGGCGTCGCCTTCCTCCGTCCAGGCCATGCGCTCGTAAAAGGCCTTGTCGGTTTCGAGCGAGGTGATCGTGCCCGCCGACATGTCGCGAATCTGCAGGCCGTTGCCCGCCTGATCGGCGGCGTCGATGTTCAGCGCCAGGTACTTGCCGGACTTGTTGAAGCCAAACTCAAACACGTTACCGACGTTCAACTCGGTGCCCGTCTTCAGTTCACGCAGAATCATGTCTGTGCCGCGCGGCCGCGTGTCGCGGGGGGCATCCGCGGCCGGCGCCGGGCCGGCGCCACGTCCTGCGGGAGCCGCACCGGAACCAGCAGCGGCGTCGGGACCGTACCGATGCATCGCAATCCAGCCGCCCATCTCACCGTTGAAGGCGAAGCGACGGACTTTGGGTACGCTCACGTGTTCGCCGTTCGACAGGTTCACAATGAGGGTCGACGCCTGAATCGGCCGTCGCGCCCGGCGGGCCGCCTCGGCTTCCTGACGCGTCAGCGACGTGGACATCGCAAACCACATCGAGTCGCCTGAAAAAGACATCTGGCCGGCGGCTTCGCCCGCCGGGAACTTCCACTCCTGCGCGCCGGTGGTGCTGCGTACAGTCACTTCGCTGTTGCCCTCAAGCGGCGCCACGCGATAAGCAAACCACTTGCCGTCGGGCGAGAGACTTGCGGCGGACATCGCGCGGAATGACAGGATGTCGTCGAGCGACATGGTACGTTTGCTGGTGTTCTGCGCCGAAACCGGCACGAACACGGCAGCCACAAACACCAGGGGAAGAGCGAGAACGACGCGGCGGCGCATCCGTTGCATGACTGGACCTCCAAAAAGACGTTCGAGACGGGAAACCGGTGGAATAGTAGCAGTACTCGGGCTGGTTAGCCGACACGTCGACCGCCGAGTTTCTTGAGCCGGCGCAGAATCCAGCGCACGAAGAATGTCAGCGTGACGAGCATCACCAGCACCATCGCGGCCGCCACAAACGGATACTGGGTAGCGAACCACACAAGGATCAGCGCTGCGCTGTCTTCGACGAGGCTCAAGCCGATGTTGGACGCCGGCTCCGGTGAGGCGCTCACCGCCGCGCGCATCGCGGTTTTACCTGAATGCGCCAGCAGCGCGAGCGTGGAACCCGCAGCCCCGGCGGCCAGCTGCCAACCCGGGTCAAGCGCCGGCAACGCCCCATAGGCCAGCAACCCCGCAACCGGCACCCGGACGAATGTCTGAAGGACGTTCCAGACCAAATCGACCAGCGGCACCTTGTCGGCCACGAACTCAATTGCAAACAGGGCAGTGCAGGCGCCAATCAGCCACCAGCTCTGGATGATGCCCAGGTCTCCGGGCAGCACCACGAGGCCGGCGCGCGACACCAGGCCAAGCGTCGCCACAGTCCCGTACACGTTCAGGCCTGCGGCGAAACACACCGCCACCAGAAAAGCCGCTACGTGTTCCGGGGACATCAGCGGCGTTCCACCTTCAGGTAAATGGGGCCCACACCGAGTGTGGCCACCAGGGCGTAGGGGCCCCACCCGGCACGGTTGGTCACAAGGAAGCGCGCGTGTTCACCAGGCTTCAGGTCGATGGCGACGTTTTTCCAGACGAGTGTGTTGTGCAGTCGCATGCGGTGCTCGCCGGCAGGCACGTCCTTCGTCACGGCCTCGCCGTTGACCAACACCGCAAACGGCTCTCCGTCGAGCGTGGCAAATACCTGGCGAATTCCGATGTCGTCCGGCGACTGACGGGCAATCGTGAGGGCCGCGTTCACCTCACCATCCGCGCTGCCGTGACTGCATCACCCATCTGCAGTCGATCAACCACGTCCATGCCACGGACCACGCGGCCAAGCGCCGTGAAGTCGCCCTCGTTGTGCGGCTGTGGCGTGCTGCCCAGCGTGTAGCCCGCCCGGCCGGTGTCGAGTCCAGACGACGCCCACGCGAGATTGGCGCGCGTGAGCCCCAAGCGGCTCACTTCGTCGCGCAGCCGATTGGCGCCGCGAATGGTGGCCTGTTGCACCACGAAGTTCGGCACCACGCGACTGAACACCGTGCCGACGATGGCTCCGGACTCGGTGAGGCGAACGAACTCCTCCATGCCCAGCGGCGATTCACCGGGATACAGCTCCAACTCGATCTCGCCCCTCGGTGTGGTCCACACCGCGCGAGGCGCTGACGCACCGCTGTACGCGGTCACAATCCAGCGTTCGGCGATGGCGCGATAGTCGGCATCGGTGCGCGCTGGAGCCGGCTGCGAGGGCGTCGCAGGGCCGGCCTGACGTCCACCAGCAACTGGCGGCGCAGGAATGAGCAGGTCTTTCATGGTCGGGTCGGCCACCAGATTGTCGAGGAACTGCTGGCCGATAGGGCCCATCCGCCGCAGCGCCTGAGTGGCCGATGTTCGGATCGCGAGACTTGGATCCCGCACGAGTGTGGCGGCGGCGTCGAGCGCCAATGGCGGCGCGAGTTGGGTCAGCGGAGTGAACGCTGTCAGGCGAAGCGCGGCAGGCTTCGACGCTGCGGTTGCCGCAGCGAGTCGCGGCGCCACCTGACCTACACGACCTTTGTGCCGGCCAAGAATCTCCGCCGCTGACACTGACAACCACGTGTCGGGGTCGTCGAGTGCGGCCAGCACCACCCCAAACGACTCCTCATCGTCGTACGCATCGAGCGCGCGCAGGGCTTCGGTGCGCACACGACGGTCGGTGTCCTTGGTGCCGGCGCGCAGCCGTGCGGCAGTCGCCGCGCGGTCGACGACGACAGCGGCTGGCTCGACGGCGGGGGTCACTCCCGGTGGCGGCGTCGACGTGAGCGCGGGTGGCAGCGCCAGTCCACGCATGGCCCAGAACCTGACGTCGGGTGACGGATCCTCACTGAGTTTCAGAAGGTGCGGCACGGCGGCAGAATTGCGCGGTCGGAACAGGGCCCACGCGGCGCGCCACCGGACTTCGATGCTTGGCGAAGTCGTCCACCTCACAATCGGCGCAATGTCTTCGCGGGTTGTATAACGCCCCATCGACAGCAGCGCCTCTCCCACCACACCCTCTGTGGCAGCCGCACGAGTAGCGTTCGTCAGATACTGGGCCAACGCCTTCCAGGCTTCTGGCGTCCTGATTTTGCCGAGCGCGCGCGCGGCTTCACACGCTACGGTCGTGTTTGGGTTGGCCAGAAGCATCTGTGCCAGCCAGGGGATGCCAGCGGGGTCCTTCAGTTGCCCGATCGCGAAGGCGACAGTCGCGACAATGTCCGGGTTCTCATCACGCCGCAGTGGGTGGAGCAGCACGCTCCCGCGCGGGTCGGCGATGCGGCCGACCGCCACCACGGCCCGGCGTTTGACCTCGGGATGTTTCGACTGAAGAAAGCGCGTGAGCGCCACTTCATCAAACTGCCGGGTGTCTTCGAGCTTCACCAGCAGCGCGATATCCACAATGTCTGCCTCGGCGAGAGGCGGCCGCTGGCTCGCGGCGGTTCCCATCAGGTGGACGAGCGCGACGATGGCAAGTAGCAGCCCGAGTCGAATTCGTGTCATGTCACTTCATTTCTTGTTGATGAAGGGCACACCGTCGGTCATCCACTTCGGCGCCGGCGCGCCCTTGAGATAGTGGTCGAAGTACTCAAAGTACCGCACGGTCAAGTCCTTGCGATTGGCCATGCCTCGCAGGCCGTGTCCCTCACCGGGATACGCCAGCATGAACGCACGTTTGCCGTTGTAGCGCAGAGCATTGTAGAAGTTCATGCCTTCGGTGAACGAGACCGTCGGGTCTGCCGTGCCATGCATGATGAGGAACGGCGATGGTGCATCCTTCGCATGCGTGAGCGCCGACTCGAAACGGTAGAGTTCGGGGTTGTCCCAAGGGGACACACCCCAGCGGCCCTGGCCATAGATGTAGTAGTCGTTGCCGTTGGCGCCGCTGCCGCCGTTCACCTGATACGTCCAGCCCCAGCTCTGGCTGAAGTCCGATGTGAGATCGGTCACGCCGGCGCCCATGCCGACGGCGGCAAACATTTTGGAACGCGTGCCGATGAATGCGGCGCCTTCACCGCCGTAGCTGTGGCCGTGTACGCCGATGCGTTTCGAGTCGGCGTACCCCATCTCAATAACCTTCTTCACCGCGGCTTCCACGCACTCGAGCATGTCGCTGTGTGATGAGCCAGTCCTGAAGTGGATGTCGGGCAACATGGTGATGTACCCGTGACTCAGGGCCTGGGTCGGCATGCTGCCCATGCCGGTGAGATACGACGGCGCGCTGTAGCGATGCATGTTCTGGGAGTTCTTCTCGTAGAACGTCACGAGCATAGGCCGCTTCTCGCCCGTCTTGTAGTCGTCGGGAAGCGCGAGAATGCCCTGCAACCTCATACCGTCGCGGTTCTTGTAGTCAAACAACACGCGGCGGCCCCACTGGTATTCGGCCTGCTGGGAATTAACGTCGGTGATCTTCTTCGACTCCTTGAAGTTCGGGCCAGACACGCGCAGATCGGGGAACTCCGTGAACGTCTGCCGCGTGAACAGGAACGTGTCGGCCTTGGCGGCTTTGGCTGGTGTGCTGAACACGGCATCCTCAAAGATCACCTCGTTCAGTAACCCGTCCGGCGTCAGTTCGTAGAAGCCGGCCTTCTTCGTGTATTCACCATAGGCCGACAGGGTCAGTGGTTTGGCGAGATCGATCGTGCCGCGCGGTCCGACGGCGAGCGGATCGATCGGCTCGGTGCGCGCGTATCGGAAGCGCACTTCACCTTTGCTGCCGACGCCGTTCGTCAGGTTCTTGGGCGTACTACCGTCGAGGGGAAACTGCCACAGGTCGTAGCGATGCTGCACGAGTACCGATTTACCGTCGCTCGAATAACCGGCCAGCCCATACGAGGGCTTCGGGCCGGGGTAATCAAACTCCATGTCCATAAAACTGACGGCGTTTGAACCGCCGAGTGTGCGGGTGGCGGCAGCGTCAAGGTCGTACGTCTGGAACTTGTTGTCCTTCCAGTACAGAAAGTGATGTCCGTCTGGAGAGATCCCGAACACGTGCGCGCCGGTCAGTTGGTTTTTGAGGATGAGCGCGCGCTCGCCGGTGGCCGTGTTGACCCGGTAGAAGTCTGCGGCCGGGCGCTTGTAGTCGTGGATGTACCCGCGCGTATCGCGCCCCACGGCCCATCGGCCATCCTGCGCCACCTCCAACTCGCGCATCGTCTCGTCGGTCAGCCTGATGACTTTGGCTGCCGGCACATCGAAGGCCGTCCGGAAGGTGAAGTTCCTGTCGGCCTCGGCGCGAATCATCTGCTGCGACTGGATACGTTCGTCCGTGCTGTTCCAGACATCCACGTTGGCGAGTTCGTCGGTGCTTTTGCTCGTGGCCGAGTCGGCCGCTTCCACCTGATCCTTGATCCCGAAAAATACCCGCTTGTTGTCGTCGCTCCACGCGAGGGCGGCACGATCGCTCACGACCCAGTCTGTCGGCAGACCTGCGGTCTTGGCCGGGTCCAGGATCACAGGCACGGCGACAGTGTCACCCAGCACCGTCTGCACGGCCGGATACGCCACAAGCACGTTCGTGCGCTCACGCATCTTCTCCACATCGGCGCCCTTGAGCACCGCCAGTGCTGAGCCATCCTCGCTCCACGTCAGCCGGTTGTAAGACTTCGCGTCATTATCCAAAGTCGTGATGCGCCCGCTCCTGGTGTCGAACACGAACAGTCCGTTGCCGTCCTTGACGGCGGCGTCCACCGTGTAGGCGAGCAGGTCACCCGGGCGATTAAACATGATGTCGCCTACGCTACCCAGAAGCTGATCGCGACCGGTGGTGAGATTGTGCAGGACGACGTCCACGCCTCTCGGGCCAGACGGAGCAGCTGTGGCACCCGCTGCCGGTGCGGCGGGATCGGCGGCATCGCCACCTGCGGCACCCCGACCGCCAGCCGGCGTGGGTTTCCGCCGGCGCAGAATTAAATGACTGGAATTCGCAGCAAACGTAAACGACTGAATGTCCTGCCACGATTTGATCGCGCCCGTCTCTAGATTCCTCAACTCGACCCGGCGCGGCTCCGCAGGCGGCGCCGCGGCATCCGACGCCGGTGCGCCACCGATAGCCCCGCCCCGTCCTCCCCGACCGCCGCGGCCGGCGGTGTGATTCACGTGATAGGCAAACCACCGGGAGTCGGCCGCAAAAGCTCCGCCCGTGCCGTTCGCGACTTCAACGTTCTGACTCGTAGCCAGGTTCAATAAGTGCAGGACCGGCTTGGTCTCAGTCGGCGCGATGTTCGTGAGTGCTACGCCGTACGTCACCCACTTGCCGTCGCCGGACATTTCCTGGCCGCTGATGCTGCGCCAGCGCGTGTAGTCTTCAATACCCAGCGGCTTTTTTGCGGGCGCCTGCGCACCCACCCACCCATAGGCCGAGACGAAGGTGAGAGCAAGAACGAGAGCGGTACGTCTGGCGGACTGAGTCACTGGCATCTCCTTGCGCCAGATTATAAGTCCAGGGTCCAGGGTCCAGGGTCCCCCAGTTTCCACCTTCGCTCCTTCGGAGCTCCGGCGGACAAGCCCCAGTTCCCCAGCTATCTACGGTAGACTCGACGCGAGGGGAGACTGCTATGAACACGAATGCTTCGCTGGTCGGCACATTCGCACTCGCCATTACCCTGTCGGCCTCGTCTGGGATGCGTCCCACGGCACAAGTACCAGACCTTGGCGTCTCGGCGAAAGATGGCGTGGTTGTCTCCTCATCGGATATCGCGTCCGATATCGGCGCAGCCGTCCTGAAACGCGGCGGCACGGCTGTTGACGCGGCCGTGGCCACGGCATTTGCCATGGCCGTCACGTACCCAACCGCCGGCAACATCGGTGGCGGCGGATTCATGATCGTGCGCACCGCCGATGGCGCGGCCACTACGTTTGACTATCGCGAGCGTGCGCCCGGCAAATCGACTCCGACGATGTATCTGGACGCGAAGGGTGAAATCGTCCGCAATCTGACGGCCGCCGGCTATCTCGCACCCGGAGTGCCCGGCACCGTGCGCGGCATGGCACTGGCCCATTCCCGTCTCGGCAAGTTGCCATGGAAGGACGTGGTCCTGCCGGCGGCAACCCTGGCACGCGACGGATTCGTGATGTCGGCGTCGCTCGCCGGCGGCCTGAATCGCGAAGTGGCCGGAGCAATGAAAGCGTTCAAGGGATCGGTGGCCGCGTACGCGAAGCCGGACGGCACGCCATGGAAGGCGGGCGACCGCATCGTGCTCGGGGACCTCGCAAAGACGCTCACGGCCATCGCCGTTGAAGGCCCCGACGCGTTCTACAAGGGTTGGATCGCCGATCTGATCGACCAGGACATGGCGGCAAACGGCGGCCTGATCACCAAAGCGGATCTCGCGTCGTACGAAGCCAAGGAACGCCCGGCGGTGCGCGGCACCTTCCTCGGATTCGACATCATCTCAATGCCGCCGCCCAGTTCAGGCGGTATCGCGCTGATCGAAATGCTCAATATGCTTGAGGCCCTGGAAATCCAGAAACTGCCCAGGCTCTCGGTCGAGGCCATTCACCTGACGACCGAAGTGCGCCGGAGGGCGTTCCTGGACCGCGCCCGCTTCCTGGGCGACCCCGACTTCATCCAGGTTCCGATCCCAACGCTCATCTCAAAACCCCACGCTCGCGAGCAGATCGCCACCATCAGCAAGACGAAGGCCTCGTCTTCGGCCGAGCTTGGGAAGGACATTCTGACAATGCCCGCTGGTGAGTCGGAAGAAACGACGCACTTTTCGGTGGTGGATCGCGCCGGCATGGCGGTGTCGAACACGTACACGCTTGAGGGCGGCTACGGCTCGCACCTGGTGGTGCCGGGCACGGGCTTCATCCTGAACAACGAGATGGGCGACTTCAACAAGAAGCCCGGCACGACGAATCTGACAGGCGACATCGGCACGCCCGCCAACATCATTGCGCCGGGCAAACGCATGCTGAGTTCGATGACGCCTGTCATCGTGGCTCGTTCGGGCAAACTTGTGCTCGTCACGGGTTCGCCCGGGGGACGCACGATCATCAACACGTCGCTCGACGTGGTGCTTGGAGTGGCGGCGTGGGGACTGACCGGCGTTGAGGCCGTGGCCGCACCGCGCATGCACCACCAGTGGCTGCCCGACCGGCTGTCGATTGAAGCCAACGGCGTCTCACCGGCCACGCTCGACGCGTTGATCGCGCTCGGGCACGACGCACGCATGGGCGGCACGCAGGGGTCAGCGCAGACCATCTGGGTGCATCCGAACACGGGCATCTTTTTCGGCGTGCCTGACAAGCGCTCTCCCGACGCAAAAGCCAGCCGGCGGGAGTAGCCCTCATGGGTGTTCGAACGGGCGCGTGCCTGATGGCGCTGTACGTGGCGGCAGCCGTGGCCACCCCGCTCTCGGGCGCCCCATAACTGGGCCAGGCCCTGCCCGAACGGCAGTTGCCCGTCTTCAGGACCGACTCCCACTTCGTGCGTGTGGACGCCTTCCCCACCGAGAGGGACGGCTCGATCACGCGCGGCCTCGCGGCCGAAGACTTCGAAGTCACCGAAGACGGCAAACCGCAGCGCCTGGATTCGGCCGAATACATCGAATACGAACGATGGTCTGCCAGGATCGATCCGCCGTCCGTGGAAACCCAGCGTGAATCGTGCCGCCTCGCGACCGATCCCCGGTACCGGGTCGTCGTCGTCTACGTGAACCGCCTGAGCCGTTCAGCGCCCGACACATTCAGCAGCCGCTGGTGGATATGTTGACCCGTGAAGTGGGCCCCCGCGATCTCTATGGCCTGTTGGTGCCACACCACGAGGCAAGCGATCTGGTGCTGGGCAAATTGACGCCGGCCGAACAGGCGCGCCTCAGCCGGTTCCTCTCGATCATGGATCACAGCAGCCCGTTTGAAATGGACCCGGTCGAGCAGAAGCTCTTCGCGTGTTTCGGGACGGGCAGCGTCCAGCGGTGGCGCCTCGACAATCTCTATCGCGACCTCGAGGCATCATCACCATCCTCGGCACGTTACGAGACGAACGCAAGGGCCCAGTGTTTGTCTCCGACTCCATGCCGGGCGTCGGCGGTCAGCGGGATGGTGCGAGCGGCAATTCGTCTCGCTCCTCGATGCCGCAGGGCCAGCCGCCAATTTCGCGTGTCATGCCCGGCACCACCGGGCTTTCACTTCGTACCTACAATCCCACGCAAGGGGTGAATACGTGCGAGCTGCTGGCGCGCGAAATGCCCATCCACAGTCCCGATCGTTACGACGATCTGATCCGCCTCGCCCGCCGCATGAACGTGGCCATCCATCCCGTCAGCCCGATTCGACTCACCGCCTCGTCCAGCGTGTTCAGCTGGTCGGTGCTGCGACCGGTGGCCGACGAGACGGGTGGCATCGCGGTGGTCAACGTCAACGACATGCCGGCGTATTACCTGCTGGGCTATCACACCAGCAACACGAAGTGGGACGGGCAACGCCGCGAGATCAAGGTGCGCCTGAAATCCTCAGGCAAGACTGTGCGCGCCCGCCGCGAATACCTGGCGCCGAGCGCGGCCGACATAGCGGCCATCCGCGCAGCCGCTGAAGCGCCGCCTCGGCCGACCAGTCCCACACCGATTGAGCGAGCGCTGGGAGTCCTGGCGCGTCAAAGAGACGCTGTGGGGGTGCATCTGCAGGCAGCCCTGCGGGAGCGTGCGCTGGCTGTCGCCGTCGAAGTACCGCTGGGCACCGCCACATCGGGCGGATGGTACGACGGCGCAGACGTGGAAGTCTCTGCAAGCACCGAGGGGAGCCCGGCCGCAGCGGTCCCGGTTAGCGCCAGCATGACCGCGACCACAACAATGCGAACCGGGGCGCGTGGTGCCGAAGTCCACCTACCAGCTACCAGTCGCAGCCGGTGATGTGGGGCCCTGGCAAGTACGAGTACTCGTCAAGCGCGGCAACGAGACGCTGGAGGATCGCGCGCGAGTCGTTCTAGACCTAGCAACGGCGCTTGGTGAGCCGTTGCTGTATCGGGCGGCGTCACCACCCGCGGCGCCGTACGTGCCTGTGGCTGATCGCCAGTTTCAGCGCAACGAACGGACGCGGGTGGAGTGGCTCGTGTCCTCACCCACACCCATCAGGCTGAAGGCGCGACTGTTGCAGACCACCGGCCACCCACTCACCTATGCGCTCCCCGTGGTCCCTGAAGAACGCAGTGGATCGACACTGGCGCGAGTGGACATGACGATGACGTCGATCGCGGCCGGTGACTACCTCATCGAGCAGACGACCGAATCGAACGGCCAGAAGCAGACGACGCTGCTGGCGATACGCGTGTTGGGATAGCGAAAAAGACGTCGGGTGTCTTTTTCGCGGTCACCAACCCCGACGCTGCCTCAACCACCAGCGTGCCGCTCTCGCCAAACCGTACGCGGATGAGCTGCGGCTGACGGTAGCTGTAGAACACCCAGGCCGTCGCGGACTCGGCGCTCAGGGCGACGGGCGCGGTGGGCACGACGCGGAAACCCGCGAGTCGGCGCGGGCCCCAGATGTACTGCAGCACCGGGCCACCACGCTCAAAGCGCAAGCGGATGGTCACGGCAGGGTCATCCTGCACGATGGCGGTGCCCAGCAACTCTACTTGCTGATATTCGCCAAACTGGGCGCGCCACTGCTGCCAATATCGCGACTGGTTCATCTCCACCGTGGCGAAGGGCCGGCCATCTTCGAACTTGAAGGCTTCGTAGATGGGACGGAAGTCACCTTTGGCTGCCGACTCGATCAAAAGCAGCGTCCGTTTTTCAAAGTCAGCAAATCTGCCGCCGGCCGGCGTGAACGTTCCAACAGACCCGAACAGCGTGGGGTCGTCAGCTTCGATGTCGATCGCCGCAGCGGTGGCGCGCACCACAAACCGTGCACCGCTATCGGTCATGTAGGTTCCCGTGAGCGCGTCGCGCCGCACCTTGGATACTTCAACAGCCACAGGCGGCATCACCACGGGCGCGTCGTTGAAGTACAGCGCCTCGAGTTGCCGTGGCGCGAGTTGGGTGGCTGGAATCACTGGCTGATTCGACATCGCAATGATCACCACACCCTCATCGACATAGCGGCGGAAGTCTGTGAAGAAGAATCCGTTGCCGCCGTTGTGTGTGACTACAGTGCCACCGCGCCGCGACGTCTGCACACCCCAGCCGTAAGCGTATCGCTCGCCGCCAGCGGACGGCACATAGCCCGTCAGATACTTGGTGCGAGCGTCAGCCGAGAGGACCTTCGAGGACTCGAGTGCCAGGTGCCAGCGATATAGATCGTCGAGGCTCGCGTGGATGCCACCATTGGCGCGCAGATACCAACCTGGACCATCCGGCAGCCAGCCATTCTTGTAGGTCCGCCCCCACACCTGGCCGTCGGCGCGGTACCCGATCGGGAGCCGCGTGAGGGGCCACGCCGGTGCCTGATAGCCAGTGTCGGCCATGCCGATCGGCAAAAACAGGTGCTCGCGGAGGAATGCTTCGTATCCCTGCCCTGATACCCGTTCGACAATCGCACCAGCGAGTGCGAAGCCTTCGTTCGAGTACTCGAACTGTTCGCCAGGCTCCGCCACCACCAGTGAGGCAAGCACTCGCGCAACGAGCGCGTCGCGTTCGATCGGTTCGTCGTCCATCCCACCGAGATCGCTCGAGAACCCAGCGGTGTGCGTGAGCAGGTGATGAATGGTGATGCCGGCTTTGTCTTCGGGCACGCCGGGCAGGTATTTCGAGATCGGATCTGACGTGTTCAACTTGCCGGCCATTTCGAGTTTCATGATGGCCGCGCCCGTGAACTGCTTGGTCACTGACCCGATGCAGGAGACCATGGCCACCGTGTACGGCAAGCCTGTTTCTCGATTCGCTAAACCATAGGCTTTCTTCAGCACTATCTTTCCGTCGGTGGCCCAGTTGCCGCCCTTGGGGACCGAGGCGATCAACACAGCGCCTGAAAATCCATGGGCGGCAAGACGCGACAGGTAGTCGTCCACACGCGCGGCTTCAGCGCCTTGCCGGACTTCGTCAGTGCCCAATGCCGACAGTTGACCCTGTGCCTGCACATGGGCGGCCGCCGCCGCGAGCCCAAGTGCCACCGCCGTCGCTGCCACAATCGTTGTGATTCTCGCCATAACTATTCGTTGCGTATCCCCTTCATGGTATTCTGCTCGCCCGAATTCTCCCGCGGAACTGTCATGGTACTGAGCAAGACTGAACTTGTCGCGTCTCTGCACAACGAAGCCCGCATTCTGCTAGATCTGGCGGGCACAATTCACCGCGCGAAGCTGGATTACCGCCCCACGCCGAAACAGCGCGGGACGTTTGAGTTGCTGAAGTACTGATCGATGATGGGACCGACCATGGTCGATATCGTCAAGGCCGGCACATTCAATCCGACCGCATGGACAGCTGCGGAGGAGACGACCAACGCGCGGGACTTCGATCAGGCGCTCGCGGCGATCGCGGCGCAGTCTGAGGCTTCTGCCCCGATGCTGGTCGGCATGTTCGACGCCGACCTGTGGTCGGAGATGGAGTTCTTAGGCGCCAGGGGCACGCGGGGTGCGGTCCTCGTCAACCTCGTGCTCTCCAGCTGTGCGGCTTACCGGACGCAGCTGTTCCTGACGGCCTGCGGCCGCGAAGAGTTGAGCACGATGCACCTCTGGGGCGGCAAGGACTCATGACGTCACAGCCGGGGCCTCCCGGCAGCCTACTGAACCTCGACGCCTCGCGTCCACCTATCGAACCGGTGGACGCCGCGACGCTCGTCTTGCTGCGCGATGGTACCGACGGTATCGAGGTTTTCTGCGTCGAGCGCAATCGCAACAGCCGCTTCATGGGCGGAGCGCTGGTGTTCCCAGGAGGGAGAGTGGATGCGGGTGACCGCGATCCAGCCTGGGACCCACTGCTGTTGGCTCCCCATGCGCGGACGAGCGCCATCAGTGGGTCGAGCGGGCTGCGACGGGACCTGGCGGTCGCCGCCTGTCGCGAGTCGCTGGAAGAAGCGGCGATCCTTCCCGTCAACGGAGTTCTGTCCCACAACGAAGCGCTCGAGTTGCGAGTCGCGCTCGCGTCGAGCGTCGAGGCTCTGCGCGATGCGCTGACCATGCGCAGGCTTTTGATCGACATCGGATCACTCATCCCCTTCGCGCGATGGGTCACACCGGCGGCTGAAGCGAGGCGATTCGACACGCGGTTCTTCATGATGCGCACGCCGCTGTGCCAGGATGGCGCGCATGACGAGTACGAAACGATGGCCAGTGTCTGGGCCACACCTCGCGAGGTGCTCGCGCGTTGGGAGGCTCGAGAGGTGCAGATGGCGCCACCGACGCATCACACGCTGCTGCGGCTCTCGAGGAGCGGCACAGTCGATGACGCACTTGCTCTCGCAGAAACTGCGCCGCTCGACCCCGTCTGCCCTGCGCTCATGACCTACGACGGCACGCTCGCGCTGACGCTACCGGGCGATCCCAGTCATCCGCAAACCGGCCGCATCGTCGAGGGAAAGACGCGGTACGTGCTGCGTGATGAGCAATGGCGTCCTGAGGAGCCGTCGGCGATCGTATAGGCCAGCATCATCTTTGCAATCACTCAACCGCGCGTGAGCGTTCCCTTCGAAAAGGGCACGATCGCCACGATATCCGAGAAGCCGGCAAGTGCGATGCCGTTCTCTTGCTTTTGCAGACATCCGAACAATCACGCATGCCGAACACACAAATAGAGCCGACGCACCAATCGTCTCGTGCCATCGTGTCGCCGTTGCGAGCGGCTCATCAGTGTGTCAGACTCCGTTTGTATCAATCGCACGGAAGGTTTTCTGCATCGAACGGCGGCATAAGACGTCCTATTGGCAGAACTCATCACGCAGGAGGAACGAGCCAATGATGAGCAACATAGCTATCCAAGCGAAACTATTCTTTGAAGCATGCGAGACTGGGAAAGGATGGGAAGGCTGTAAGGGTTACTGCCATCCCAACGCCTCATTTTCAGCGCAAACTGGTGCCCTCTCTGGGATTCGCTCCATCGAAGGTTATTGCAACTGGATGAGGGACAGTTTTACGCCAATCCCTGATGGCCACTACGACCTGCGCTTCTTCGGCGTGGACGAGTCGCGCAACGCGGTCGCTGCGTATGCAGTCTTCCACGGCACGCAAACAGGGCCGGGCGGCCCAGGTGCCCCGACGGGGAAATCGATTGCTGCGGACTATGTATATGTCATGAAGTTTGAAGGTGATCGAATCGCCTCTCTGACCAAAATCTGGAATGACACAATCAGTCTGCAGCAACTTGGTTGGGCCTAGCGCACGTGACGCTCAACACCACGTTTGGCGTCACAGCAAGGAGACCGAGAATGAGATACGCACGGTTGGTGCTAGCCACGCTGCTGTTCTGGCCCATAGTGTCTACGGTCAAAGGGAGCCCAAATGTTCAATACGTGATCGCCGATATCCAGGCCAAGCTGTACTACTCACACAGCGGTCGGTTCAGCGCGAATATCGTTAACAACCCGAAGATCGTCCTGTGGAACGTAATCATCGGAGAGGGAAATGCCCCCGGGGGGGCCTCTGAAACTACGCTGATCGACATCCGCGTAAGTGGCGCGCCGAAGTCATTTTCAGGACAGCTGAAACTGCATGTAACTGCACGCACTAAGGATCAGGTTCTGCTAGACAAGAGGGCGTCCATTGGCGTCATGAACACCAGCGGCCACTACTATGCCGCTTTTCTCATAAACGACACGGGGTGCACGCCGATTGACGTAATTGCGGAGCTTGTCGGGCCTGGCGCCGGGCCACCAGTGAAAATATCTTTGCCATTCCAGTGCGGAGAGTAGGCGTACTACCGCCCAACAAGCCGTTCCAGCCGACGAATCCGCGCGGCGCGCGCATTTGTGGCTGAGCGGCGGCGTGAGCCGGACAACACACGATAGGGGAGTCGGGTGCGACCAGGGACATCGTGTCCGTGCAGCCGTTCCCGGCGATCGGCTTGCGGGCGTAGATGTTGACAAACGTCGAGACCGGCCATCATCCAGTGTGGTCCTCCGGTAGCAAAGAGCTTTACGATAATCCCGGCCCCGGCTGCAGGCTGGTAGCCGTGACGGTGATGGCCTCGCGGGGACTCGGGTTTGGCCCCGCGCCACCGGTGGCTAAAGTGTTCGCCAGCAACTCGGGCATGGTTGAGCGCACCTCCGACGTAGCGCGCGACGGCAAGCGGTTGCTCGGCCTCCTGTCAGCCAGGGCGGCAGCGACTGAACCGGTGCGGCCCGAACTGCGCGTCCTTCTCCACTGGTTCAACGAGCTGCAGACCCGCGCGCCGGAGAAGCAGAGGTGACTACTTCTCTTTGAGTAGTTGCTCGATCAACTTAGACAATCTCGCCTCATTCACGTCGTCGTAGCCGACCATGATCAGACGGATGCGGCCCTGTTTGTCGATGATGTGAATCTGCGGGATGCCGCCGACCTCGTAGGCCTTGTCGTTCGGATTTTCGAAGTAGGTGAACTTGCCGTCGGCGCCTCGGACTGGAGCCTTGCGCTGGTCTTCCACCGCCACCGGCACATTGAGCCCTTCGTGGGCCCAGTACTCGCGGTCGCGTTCGACCTCCACTTCGGCTGTCAACGAGCGCTCTGTGCCGAAGTATCCGTACAGCTCAGTGGCAAGGACGACGCGGAAGCCGCGCGACCCGTACTTCGCCAGAAGCCGCTTCACACCGGGATAACTTTCCTTGCACGGCCCGCACCAGTGCGCCGTGAACTCCAGCAGCGTCACCGCTCCAGGCATGGCGATACTCGTATTCGGCGGCGCATTGAGCCAGCGTGGTGCGCTAATGGGCGCCGCAAGAGTGCCGACCAGCGCGTAGCGCGCCATTGCCGGCGCGAGCATGAGATCTGCGTTCGGGACGTCGCTCCAGTTAGTTTTCGCAGCCGTCAGCAATTGCTGCGTGCGGGCGTTGTCACCGCGGCCTGCCACAACCTCGGCCATGTTGATGTGGGCGCTGACAATGATGCTGCCGTACTGGGTGCGTTGTTGAGGCGTGAAGGTCTTCGCGCGCTCGATCAGCCACGTGGAGTGCTTGATGATGCCGTCGTCAATATCGTCGCCGCGGTAAAAGCCGTTCATGCGCGCATGGGCGCTCAGTTGCGTTTCGAGCAAGTCGCCCTTCAGTCGATCGAGCTGGTCCACATACCCTTCGAGTCGCGCGTTTCGTTCCTGGGACTTCGGCTCGCGCAACCCTGTCAACACGGCTTGTGCCAACACGTCGGCACGCACGTTCACGGGAAGAGTCTTCGACCCGAGCGCACGATCCAGCGCGGCTTTCGCGTGAGCCGGCTGCTCAGCCTCGCCGTAGAGTGCGATCAATTGCGCCAGGTCGGCCTCCGCAATGGTCGCAACATTGAACTGGACGGCACACTTCTGCGCCAGTGCGACTTTGCCGGCCTCGATCTTCCGGATCGCATCGCCCGTAATCTGCTTGAGAACCCGCTGCTCGCTCTGGACAAAATCACGCGCGGCCTTGACGCAGGCCGCCGGTGTGGTGGGCTGCGCCGTCGGCGCCTGGGCGAGACCAAGAAGAAGAAAAGAAAGCAGGAGGCTCATGGGCGTCTCACAATCCGCGCTGGAGAAACGAAATGAAGAACGACGCGTCGCGGGTCAGACCGCCAAAGGCCACCATCGGCTCGCCACGCGGGTCCAGCGCAGCATAGTATGGCAGCGCCACGGTGCCAAAAGTGTCTCGTTGGAGATTCTGGAAGCGGAGGTATTCCTCGCCCCTTCCGTCGGTATAGAGGCGCAAGCGCACATAGCGCGATAGCTCCCGTGAGACCTCGGGCTTCGTGAACATGTTGGCCTCCATCCACCGGCAATTCGTGCAGGTGTAGCCGGTGAAATCCACCAGGATGGGCCGGTTCTCTTTCGCGGCCTGCGTCAGCGCGCCCTCATAGTCGTTGACGATCCACGCCAACTCCTCGCCTTCGCCACCACCGAGGTCGCCTGGCGGAAGAAACGATTCGAGTTCACCAAGGCGCTGACCCGCCAGGCCCGTGCCCAACCAGCCCGTGAACACCACGGCGGACACCATGAACGCCCAGCGCAGAAGGCCGGGTCGCGAGAGCCGCGGTGCATGGCCCAATCGCATCCCGCCAGCCAGATACACAACCAGCGCGACGCCGATGACGAGCCACAATGCGATCACGACGTCGCGCGTGAAGATGCCCCAGCCCCACACCAGATCCACATTGGAGAGGAACTTGAGCGCGGCGGCCAGCTCCAGCAACCCCATCATCGCCTTGACCGAGAGGAGCCATGCGCCGGAACGTGGCAGCGACGCCAGCGCCTGCGGCGCCCACGCCAGCAACACAAACGGCGCGGCGAACACACTCGAGAACACAAGCAGCCCGGCCAGGGGCCATTGCCAGTCGCCTTGTGCAGCCACAACCAGCAGCGTGCCCAGGAATGGCGCCGTGCAGGTGAACGAGGTCAGCGTGAACGCCAGTCCCATCAGCAGCGTGCCCCCATATCGGCCACGCCCGGAATCCACTGAGGCCGCACGCGTCAGGAACCTGGATGGAAGCGCGAGCTCGAATGCGCCGAAGAGGTTCAGCGCAAACGCCACGAAGAGTGCGGCGATCCCGAGGTTGAGCCAAGGGTTTGCGGCGAACTGATTCAGCCCAGACGCCCCAAAGCCCACAGCAAGCACCACACCGACTGCGGTGAACGTCAAGACGATGCCGATGCCGTAGACGAGTGCCTGGGTCACTGCACGGCGGCGGTCTCTGTCGGCACGGCCCGTGAAGTACGACACGGTGATGGGCACCATCGGAAAGACGCAGGGCGTGAGCAGCGACAACGCGCCCATCAGTGCGGCAAGGCCGAGATACGCGCTGAGCGTGCTCGCCGTGGTGGATGCGGCCATATCTTCCACGAAAATCTTCGGCGCCCCGCTGGCAGCCGCACGGGGCCGCACCACGGCCGTGGCATCGGCGCCGGTGCCTGGCACCACGAGCATCAGGCTCACGCGTTCGGTGGCTGGCGGAAGGCAGAAGCGATCGGTGCAGGTCTGAAAGGTAACGTCGAGGTCCAACGTCACGCGTCCCGCCGCTCCTGCAGGCACCGTGAGCGGCACATAAAACGTGGCTTCTTCCGCGTGGTACTGGGTATCGATGTTGAAGTTCGCATCGGGCGCGGTGATGGGAAGCGGCGCAATGATGCTGCCAGCGAGCTTGAACGGCGACTCTGGCGGCACGGTAATCACGAGCGCCTGCGGCCCGCCGCCCTCCTGCGTCAGCGCATACAAGTGCCAGCCCGGATCGATCTTCGCGTCAATGACCGCTTCAAAATCCGCACCTGCCTTGACGACCGTCGCCGACTCGACGCGGGCAGACCATTGCACCACGGTCTGAACCGGCGCCGCGTGTGTCGCCCCGACGGCGAGTAGTGCCGCAAGAACGGCCATCTGGACGGCTCGAAACATCAGCATCAATATAACCAACCACAGATGCGGTAGTAACCTTGAGACCCAGGCCGCCCTACGAAATGCGTGGCCCAGTTCCCCAGTTTCCGCCTTCGCTCCTTCGGAGCTACGGCGGACAGGCCCCAGTTCGTGTTAGCGTCCGGGGGTGCGATGTGTCCTCGCCGGTGGATCGGGGTTTCTGGGCCGCGCCCTGTACGCGGAACTCATTACACGCGGTCATGAGGTTGTCGTTCTGACCCGTGGCGCGGCGCGCGACGATGGCGGCGTGCGATTTATGACCTGGCCTGGAGAAGATGCTCCAGGCGACTGGCAAACCGAGCTGGACGGCGCGGGCGCGATTATTAACCTTGCGGGTTCCGGCATTGCCGACAAGCGTTGGACCGATGCGCGCAAGGCGGACTTACGCGAGAGCCGCGTGCTTACAACCCGGGCGCTCGTGGCGGCCATCCGCAAGGCCACGAACCGGCCGGCTGTTTTTCTGAGTAGCTCGGCGGTCGGGTTCTACGGCCCGCAAGATGACAAGGGGCCGGAGCTTGATGAAGCGGCGCCGCCGGGATCCGACTTTCTGTCGTCGCTGGCCTCTGATTGGGAGGCGGAGGCCCATGCCGCCACCGCGCTGGGTTGCCGGGTGATCATTCTCCGCACCGGCATTGTGCTGGACCGCAGGGCCGGCGCCCTGGCGAAGATGATCCCGCCGTTTCAATTCTTCGTTGGTGGCCCGATCGGATCCGGCCGCCAGGTGATGTCGTGGATTCACCTGCGTGACTGGGTCGCGCTGGTCGTGTGGTTGCTTGAACATCCCACGGCCGCCGGCGCCTTCAACGGCACCGCACCCAATCCGTCCACCAATGCGGAGTTCTCCAAGGCGTTGGGCGCCGCGCTTGGCCGGCCGAGCTGGCTGCCGGTGCCGGGTGTTGCACTGAAGATTCTCGTTGGGGAGATGGCCGGACCGGCATTGCTGGCCGGACAGCGTGTGGTTCCTCGGCGCGCTCTGGACGCGGGTTTTTCGTTCCAGTACACGAACATCACCACCGCAATGGCTGATGCGGTGCGATAATCCTGCCACCCGCGTCCTGCGGGCAGGAGAAGTGACATGACGAATTGTTGGCGTTCGCTGCTGCTTGGTGGTCTCAGTCTTGGCGTGGCCTGTGTCCTGTTGTCGGGCCTGTTGCCTGCGCGAACCGACGCGCAGGCGGGGCTCAACGGCGCGCCCGATCGGCGGGCCAGTGAAGGCTCGGGGCCGTTCAACAGAATGATCATCAGGAACGTGATGGTCATCGACGGCACGGGTGCTCCGCCCTACGGCCCGATGAACGTCATCGTCTCGGGCAACCGTATTCAGTCCATCCAAGGTGCAGGCACACCTGGAGTGCCCCAGCCTGCCGCGCCTGCGGGACGAGCGGCAGGCGGCGGACGCCAGGACGGCGCGCCGCCTGCCGACCACGTCATCGACGGCACCGGTATGTATTTGATGCCCGGCTTTGTGGATATGCACGTCCATGCGGGCGGCGCGCCGAAAAACGCCGATGCCGAGTACGCCTATAAGTTGTGGCTGGGCCACGGCGTTACCACAGTTCGTGGCGTCGCGTTGGGCGGCAACCAGTGGAGCGCCACCGAGCGTGAGAAGAGCGAGAAAAACACGATCGTGGCGCCGCGCATCTTCAACTACCAGCGGCCGGGAGGCCTCGGGGCCCCAGAATCCGCTCGCACGTGGGTGCGCGAGAATGCGCACCTGATCGACGGCCTCAAGATCGGCGCGATGGAGCCGGATGTGATGGCCGCCGTCATCGACGAGGCGCACAAGAACGGCCTGGGCACGACCGCCCACCTGCAACAGGGTGGCGTAGCGCAGATGAACGCCATTGACTCAGCCCGGCTCGGTCTGGACACCGTCACGCACTTCTACGGCCACTTCGAATCGTTGCTCAAGGACACGGTGGTGCAGGACTGGCCCGTGGACATCAACGCAAACGACGAACAGCATCGGTTCGGGCAGGTCGCCCGTATGTGGAACAAGATTCACCCGCAGGGTTCGCCCGAGTGGAAGGCGTACCTTGAAGAGCATCTCAAGCTCGGCACCACATTTGATCCGACGATGACCATTTATTCGGCAGGCCGTGACGTGATGCGCGCGCGCGAAGCGGACTATCACGCTAAATACACGCTGCCGTCGCTGATGGACTTTTACCAGCCGAGCCGCGTGAACCACGGCTCGTACTGGTACGACTGGACCACACACGACGAAATTGCGTGGCGCAATTTTTATCAGGTCTGGTTCCAGTTGATGAACGACTACAAGAAGATAGGCGGCCGCGTCACCACCGGCTCCGACTCGGGCTTTATTTATCAGACCTATGGCTTCGGCTACATCCTCGAACTCGAAATGCTCCAGGAAGCCGGCTTCCATCCTCTTGAGGTCATCCAGGCCGCTACGATGAACGGCGCATTGACGCTGTCGGAATGGCGCAAGACGCCCGTCGAGTTCGGCGTGGTGAAGGCCGGCAAACTCGCAGACCTGATCCTAGTCGACCAGAATCCGCTGCAGAACCTGAAAGTGCTCTACGGCAACGGCGCCGTACGGCTTAACGACGCCACCGGCAAGCCCGAACGCGTCGGCGGCGTCAAATGGACGGTCAAAGATGGCATCGTCTATGACGCGAAGGCCCTGATGGCTGACGTGGCCGCGATGGTGGAAAAACAGCAGGCGGCCAAGAAATAGGGGGTGCGCCCGTGACGTATCGGTTTGACGACGCGTTGCCGATACTTGAGCGCAGGCCTGTGGTGCTGCGTGACCTGCTGTTGGGCCTGCCTCCCACGTAGACTGACGCCGTGGAGGGCCCGGACACGCGGAGTCCGTTCGATGTGGTCGGGCACCTGATTCACGGCGAGCACTCGGATTGGATGCCGCGCGTCGAGCACATGCTGCAGCACGGCGAAGCCGTGCCTTTCGCGCGCTTCGATTGTGAAGCGATGTTCACCGAGTTGGAGGGCCAGTCGCTCCCCGAGTTGCTCGACACCTTCGCGCAGCTCCGGGCACAGAGCCTCCACCGGCTGGCCGCGCTTCAGTTGACGGAAGCCGACCTGGCGCGACGCGGCACCCATCCCGAGTTTGGCGCGGTGACGAGGGGGCAGCTTCTGGCGACGTGGACGGCCCACGATCTGGGCCACATCGCGCAGGCGGTTCGCATCATGGCGCGGCACTACAGCGATACCGTCGGACCGTGGCGGGCGTACCTGTCGCTGCTCCGGCCCGCCTGACGCGGCAGACAATGAACCTCGTGTTGTTTGAGCGGTCAGAGGTGCGTCCGGACGGTCACGTTGACGTTTCTGGCCCACGCGCGCCTCACCTGCTGAACGTGCTCAAGGTGGCCCCGCGCCAAACCGTGGCCGAGTCGCGGCACACATGAACACTGCGAGGATACCGGACAGGAAATCGATCGCTATGTATGCGGGAATCGCTGATTCGGCGACGGCCGAGTCGCTGTTCCGCGCCACGTTGACCGCATCGCACTGGGACTTCATGAGCACATTTTTCATCACGACATCGAGCGCGTTCATGCCGACGCCGGCCACGAGGCCGCCGGTGATGACTTTGTCGAAGTTAATGGTTCCCCACACAAAATGATGACGGCGACGAGAGAGCCGGTTGCGAGATGCAGCTTCATACCCACCTCCAGATTGGAAAGGACGACGGGCGTTCCAGCTGAATTCTTGGTCTGATGATCAAGAGATGGCGTGCCTGTTGTAATCCGTATTCACGGATGACGCGCGCTTCCCGTTCGGCTCGGACCTATGCGACACTCAGCTATGCGTAAATATGTCCTCTCGGCCTTGTGGTCCCTGCTCGTCCTTGGCGCACCCACACCGGCGCTCATGGGCGTCGCGTCCGGCCAAGCCCTGACGGCAGACCAGATCATCGAAACACATCTGACGGCGCTGGGCGGTCGAGCGGCCCTCAGCAAGGTCACCTCCCGCAGAGCCACAGGTACGGTCAGCGTGGCCACGCCCATGGGCCCGCTCGGAGGGCCAGTCGAGATGATCGCCAAGGCGCCCAACAAGATGCGAGCGGACATCCGCATCGACCTGACGTCCGTCGGCGGACCCGGCGAAATGTTGATCTCTTATTTTTTTGACGGCACCGACGGCTGGTCCATGGATTCGATGCAGGGCGACACGCCGATGTCGGGCGACCAGCTCGCCGGTGCGCGCAACAACTTCTTTCCGAGTCCCCTGCTCAAGTACAAGGAGCTGGGCATGACGCCGGCGCTCGAGCCCACGCAACAGGTCAACGGCAAGGCTGCGCACGTCGTGCTGTTTACGCCCAAGACCGGACCAGCGGAGCGGATGTTCTTTGACGCCGAATCATTCCTGATCGTACGCACCACCAGCACGTTGACGCTTCCGCAGGTGGGCACGGTCGACCAGGTGTCTGAATCGTCGGACTACCGCGTGGTGGACGGCGTCAAAGTGGCCTTCGTGCTCTCGCAAGTTGCCGGCGAGCAACAGGTCACGATGACCTTCACGAAGATTGAGCACAACGTGGCGCTCGACGACGCCCGCTTCGTGAAGAAGTAGCGGCCAATACGGCTCTTCCAGCCCAACCGGGGGGCTACTTCTTCTTCATCTCATCGGCCAGCAACTGAATCCGGCCGACAAGCCCGCCGAACATTGTCGGCGCTGTTGCGGAATACCCCGCCGCGACGTACTTGTCCGGCGTTTTCCATTCTGCGGCCGCCTGTTCGGCCGTCTTGCCGGCCGCCAGCTGCGCCTGCGCCCAGGTCAAGAACTCCTGATTGAAGTCCGCGAACATCTTCAAATCGTCGAACGTCGTCTGCGCGGGCGTATGACCGTTGATGATTGTGTCGACATCCCGGATGCCGGCATGGGCCTTCTTCAAGGTGTCGGGATACTGCAACTGGCTGCCGCCGTTGTTGCGGTCCACGAGCGGCAGGCCCCTGTTGGCGAAGATGTCACCCGAGTGCATGGTGCGCAGGGCCGGGAATACGACCCACGCGTCGCCGTTCGTGTGGCCGGGACCAAAATAGTAGAGGTCGATCTGGTCGCCGCCCCGGCCAATCGACATGCGGTCCTTGAACGTCCGCTTGGCTATCCCTACGCCGGAGGCTGCCGCAAAGGCCGGCATTCGTTCCATATTGGCCTTGGTGTTCTCCTGCGTCACGATGTCGATCGTGGCCGGGAACTGGACGTTGCCGCCGACGTGATCGCCATGTGTATGGGTGTTGATCAAGGTGGTCACGGGCTTGGGCGTGAGTTCCTTGATCTTGTCGAGGATGGGCTGACCCATCCCCGGGTTTTTGGCGTCGACGACGACTACGCCGTCCGTGGTCACAAACACGGCCGTGTTGCCACCGCCGCCCCGCAGCACAAAGAGGTTGTCCTTGACCTTCTCCACCGTCAAGGCAGGGGGCGTCTGCTGCCATGCCGCCACGCCGATTGAAAGAGCACCAACTGCCACAAGGGCGCCGAGCACCAGACTGCGTCGCATCACAAACCTCCGCTGTAGACAATACGCTGGATGAACCAGTATGAGCCACCCAGGATGACCGTCACCGAGCCGGCGACCGCCAGCCGACGGGCGGCCGCGGGGCGTCGTACGCGGAGCGACGCCAGGGCGGCGGCGACCGGCACAACAATCACCAATTGGCCGGCCTCGACACCGAGATTAAACGAGACCAGCGACCAGCCTAGCGCGGGGGCGGGCAGGTGCATCTCCTGCAGCACCGTGGCGAAGCCGAAGCCGTGGATGAGACCGAAGACAAACGCCACCCACACGCGCGTGTCGCGACTGCCGTCACGCACCAGGAGGTTGTCCACGCCGACGTAGATGATGCTCAGGGCGATGGCCGGCTCGATCAGGCGCGCCGGAAGGGCCACCAGGCTAAGCGCGGCGAGCGAGAGTGTGAGGCTGTGCGCCAGTGTGAACGCCGTCACGATCAGCACGAGTCGGCGGAGCGTATTTCCTAGGAGCATGAGGCCGATCAGAAAGAGCACATGATCGGAACCGATCAGAATGTGCCGCGCGCCCAACGGGATAAACCTACCAACGACGGCGACGGTGCCGGGGCGGGTTCCGGTGAAGTACTCGAAGCGGGCATCGGCCTGATTGATCATCGCCTGCATCAGGGCGGCACCGTCATAGATATTGATAAACGTCTGATGCTGCGGATCGTAGGGGAAGATCACGCCGTCGATGGCTACAACGCCCAGCGGCCCGTCGAGGGTTGTCCTGGAGCGGAGGCGGAGCGACTGTCGATCGGCCAGAACCTCAACGTCGGTCCAGGCGCCCCTGATCGCGTGTCCGTCCACCGAGACGTGCAGACGACGGTCGAGGAGACCGGCGAGGGCGGCCATCTGCCCCCGCGCCACCTCGGGAACGAGCAGGCGCTCCATCGGCGCAACCTCGAGGTCGTGGGCCACATCGTAGATGTGAAGCACGATGGTGACGTCGAGCGCCGTCGGCGCGAGGCGCACGTCCATGTAGCTGAACGGCACCGGATGTGCGGCCACGGTCGTGCCGCAGACGAACCAGCCGAAGGTGGCCAGGCTCAGCAGGACGAGACGCCGCGCGATCATACGGCGCCGACGCCTGGTGGCGCATCGTGCGGCGCGCCTCGCGCAGCGATGACCCGTGAATCCATCACCTGCCTCCAGAGCGGGGGCACCAGCGCGAGCAGCAGCATCGTGCCGTATCCGGCCGGCAACTGTGGCGCCTGCTCACGTGTAGACAGCGCGGGATATCGGCGACTGGCGGTCAGATGGTGATCGGAGTGGCGCGCGAGATTAATCAGCAGCCAATTGCTGAGGCGGTGGCTGGAGTCCCAGGAGTGGCGCACGGACACGCGCTCGTATGTGCCCGGCGACTCCTCACGCCGCTCCAGGCCATAGTGCTCCACGTAGTTGATGGCCTCGAGCAGGATGAACGCACCCACCCCCTGCAGGAAAAACACGGCGAGTCCGCGCGCCCCCCAGATGCCGTACACGCCGCCGTACAGCAGTGCCATCGTTGCCGCATACCGCAGCATCGTGTTGCCCACGCTCCAGACACCACGGCTGCGCCTGGCAAGTCGTTCGCGTTCGATGCCCCAGGCGTGGACCACGCTGCCCCACAATGTGCGCGGCAAAAATTGATAAAAACCCTCGCCCATTCGCGCGGTGGCGGGGTCGTATGGCGTCGCCACGTGTCGGTGATGACCATGGACATGCTCGATGGCAAAGTGTGGGTAGCTCACGAGCGCCAGAAGTACATCGCCCAGCACACGTTCCCGCCGACCGCTGCGGTGGACAAGCTCATGCGCAAACGTGATCCCGATGGCCCCGCCGACGACCGCCACTGAGAGCACCAGCCCGGCGAGTGACCAGCCCATCGGCCGGTTCGACGCCATGTCCACCGCCCACACCACAAGCGCCACATGCACGGGCACCCATAACCAGGTCACGGCCCGAAATGAGAGCCGCTGCTCCAGGTCCCGAATCTCTTGTGCGGACGGATGCAGCAGGTGTGGCCGCATGAGGGCGTCCGCCACAGGGACACCGGCAAGCATGACGACCACCGGCAGCCACGTCCAGGCGCCACCCATCAGGGTTGACCACACCACTAATGGCGGCGACACAAATCCGATCGCGTATGGCACGGCAGACTTGAACGCCACGGCGCGCCGACTCTAACACGGCCCGCCACGAGTCAACCCGCGCTCGATTTCATCCTGCTTCAAATTGCGAGCCACGTATTGCATAAAGAGCAAACCAGATTTGCATTAAGTGCAAATATATTCTCGCTACAGGAAAAACGTGCGAGCCTGTATTAGGAGGTCAGGCCGTGCGACAGATAATGCTTGCGGGTATGTGTGCGGCGGTGGCGGGGATGATGGTCACCGTCACCTTGATCGGCGCGCCGACTGAACGATCGACCTGGCCCCAATGGCGCGGTCCCGACCGTGATGGCACGGTGACGGGCCCGGCGTGGCCCGGCACGCTGCAGACGTCGGTCACCTCGCAATGGTCACGGGCGCTCGCGCCGAGTTATTCCGGCCCCATCGTGTCCGCCACGCTGGTCTACGTGACCGAAACGAAGGCCAAGACCACGGAGGTCGTGCGCGCCCTTGACCGGGCGACGGGCGCCGAACGCTGGGTCGTGGAGTGGCCCGGGGCCGTCAACGTGCCGTTTTATGCCAAGTCCAGGGGCGACTGGATTCGTTCGACGCCGGCACTCGACAACGGCGTCCTGTACGTGGCCGGCATGCGTGACGTGCTCGTGGCGCTCGATGCGGCCACCGGAGCGCAACGCTGGCGGATGGATTTTGTCGAGGCGTTCAAGGTCGCCGTGCCGGAATTCGGGTTCATCTCGTCGCCGCTTGTCGACCGCGGGGGCGTCTACGTGCAGGCCGCCAACAGTGTGGTGAAACTCGATGCGCGCACCGGCGCCGTCGTGTGGCGCACACTCGGGGGCGGGGCCACCGTGTTTGAGAGCGGCGCGTTCTCCTCGCCCGTTGTGGCGACGATTGCCGGCGTGCGCCAGCTCGTCGTCCAGACGCGCGAGACCCTCAACGGCGTGGATTTGTCGACCGGCCGGGTGCTCTGGTCGCAGCCGGTGCCCTCGTTCCGCGGCATGAACATCCTGACGCCGGTGGTGGTGGGGGATGCCGTGTTCACGTCCAGCTACCAGAACGGGTCGTGGCTGTATCGCGTGGGCCGTGACGGTGCCACATGGACGGTGACGGAAGGCTGGGCCATGAACGCGCAGGGGTACATGTCCACGCCGGTCGTGATCGACGGGTATGCGTACCTGCATCTGGCCAACCAGCGGTTCGCATGCGTCGACCTCCGCACGGGCCAGCGAATGTGGACCAGCACGCCCTACGGCAAGTACTGGAGTCTGGTGGCGCACGGAGATCGACTGCTCGCACTCGACGAGACCGGACACCTTCGCCTGATTCGTGCCACACCAAAGGCCTTCGAACTCATCGACGAGACCGTCGTCGGGGAAGGCGAGGCCTGGGCGCACCTCGCGGTCGCGAACGACGAACTGTTTGTGCGCGACGGCGCCGGCATCAGTGCCTATCGCTGGCGCTGACGACCGCTGCGAGCCATGCGTGGGCTGTCGTTCATCCGTCAGCGTTCTGCAAGGAGCCGCTTGACGATCTCGGTGAGCCTGGCCTCGTCGCCAGCTTCCCATCCAAGATCCACCCGGCGCACCATGCCGTGGCGATCGATCACCACGAAGTGCGGGATCGGCTGCACGAAATAGGCGGCAGCGTTCGCGTCGGCAGCTTCCCCCTGGCCGGCCCCAGCCTGGGCGTCGGCGATCACGATCGGAAACGGCAGGCGGTCTTCCTCGATGAAAAGCCTTCGGACGGCGGCGAGTTCGCGCTCCGGCGACATGTTCTTTTCTTTTCCAAGGTAGCCCCACAGGCGCGTGGCCAATACGATGCGCAAACCCTGCGGCCCGAACCGCTCATGCAGGCGAAGCAGTCCGGGATAACTGTCCTTGCACGGCGAGCACCAATGCGCTGTGAACTCGATCACTGTCACCGCGCCGCCCAGGTCCATCCGGGTGGTCCCGGGTGCGAGGTTGAGCCATGTCCCTCCGATGAGCGGGGGCGCGGGTCTGCCGACCATCTCGGCCCGGTCGAGCAACTGCTGCACGAGTTGACGCTCGCGCGCGTCTCCAGGATCGGCGGTGAAGATTCGGACGGCATCACGCAGCAGGCGCGTTTCGAGGTCCGCGTCGTTGTGACGATGGGCGTCGGCGGCCAGGATTTCGTAGACGAGGTACCGACCGAAACGGAATGGGGCGCGCTGGGCCTGGGGCAACTGATCGTACAGCGCGAGGAATCTGCGGAGCAGCTTCTCGTCCGGATCACTGCTGCCACGGTTGAGTGAGACGAGCCGGTTGTAGCCCGCGCACTTCTGCGTGAGCACTTCCGAACCCATTCGGTCCAGTTCAGCCAGCTTGGCCGCGGCCACACGCCGTCCCGCATCGGTGACCGGCCGCTCGAGGGCCGCCTGAATCGCCGCGACCAACACATCCGCCCGCTCGCCCGGCGTCTGCCGCGCCAGCGCCACAGGCGACGACGCGTGCACTATCCACAACGGGCATGCGACGACCAGGGTCAGAGCGAAGAGGGGTCCGCGCACGCGGCGGATTATCTCACCGACGACGCGAACTTCCACAACTTCCGGGCCTGGCCGGGGGCTCCAGTTCATCGAGTGTGCCGATTCTAGTAGGATGTGCCCCTCTGCCATCCAGCCCACGCCTGGCCGGACCTCGATCGGTCGTGGTCCGGATGCAGCGGTTCGCATGAAAGAAGGGATTGACTCAATGAGTACGTTTTCCGATGCTGCCGCAAAGACCGCTGTCCGCCAGCGACTCGAGCGCCTGACTCCGAATACACCGCGCAAGTGGGGCAAGATGACTCCGCATCAGATGGTGTGCCACCTCACCGACGGCTACCGCTCGTCGGCGGGAGAGCGAACGGTGGCGCCGGTCCACAACGTCTTCACCCGAACGGTGGTGAGGCTCATTGCGCTCCACACGCCGATGACATGGCCGAGGGGCGTCAAGACGGTTCCCGAAGGCGATCAGGAACAGGGCGGCACCAGGCCGGCGGAGTGGGATCGGGATCTGGCGGAATTGCTTCGCAGGATCGACGCCTTCACCGCCATCGACGGCCGCCCGCACGCCATCTTCGGTCCGCTGACCGGGAGCGAGTGGAACGTGTGGGCCTTTCGCCACGCCGATCACCACTTGCGGCAGTTTGGCCTCAAGTGACGAAGCGGACGTGTGTCCAGAATTTACAGACCTGTAACACACCGGACTCATCCCGGCCGCACAGTGTGAGTAGCATGAAAACAACGTGTACGCGACTCGCCTGATGGAATCAGCCTCTGCCACACCATCGTCGATCCTGGCTCACCCAGATGGTGCTGCGTCCGTCGCCATTGAGGTGGAGTCTGTCAGCTTCTTCTATGGTCAGAAGCAGGCGCTGACGGACATTTCGATCGACATTCATGCCAATCGCGTGACGGCGTTCATCGGTCCCTCCGGCTGCGGGAAGAGCACGTTCCTGCGGGCGCTGAATCGGATGAACGACGTCATTCCAGGCGCACGGCTGACCGGGTCGGTCCGCATCGGCGGCGAAGACGTGTACGCGCCGACTGCCGACGTCGTGGCGGTGCGGCGCCGGGTCGGCATGGTCTTTCAGAAGTCGAATCCCTTCCCCAAGACAATCTTCGAGAACGTGGCCTATGGCCTGCGTGTGAACGGCCTGGCCGGCACGCGAGGGGAACTGGCGAACCGGGTCGAAGAGAGCCTGCAGGCGGCGGCGATCTGGGATGAAGTCAAGGACCGGCTGCACACGTCGGCGTTGGGGCTGTCGGGTGGCCAGCAGCAGCGGCTGTGCATCGCGCGGGCGCTGGCGACCCGGCCCGCCATTCTCCTGATGGACGAACCGGCATCCGCGCTGGATCCGATCGCCACGCAGCGGATCGAAGAACTGGTCTATCAGCTCAAGAATGACTACACGATTGTGATCGTGACGCATAACATGCAGCAGGCGGCGCGGGTGTCAGACACGACGGCATTCTTCTGGCTCGGTCGGTTGCTGGAATGCGGGCCGACCGAGAGAATATTTACCGATCCGGCTGAAAAACTGACTGAAGATTACGTAACGGGCCGGTTCGGCTAATTTCTCGAGAACAGCGATCATGGAAACTCACGTCCGGCACTTTCAAGATGAACTCGACGAACTGAAGCGGCGCCTGCTCAAGATGGGCGGCCTTGCGGAGGAGCGCCTCCAACTGGCGGTCAAGGCCATCGTTGACCGGGACCTCGCCGCCATGGACGTGGTCCTTAGCGGCGACTCCGATATCAACAAGCTTCATGTCGAGATCGACGATCGGTGTGTCAAGCTGCTGGCGCTGCACCAGCCGATGGCCGTGGATCTGCGCTCCATCGTTGCTGCCGTCAAGATCAACAGCGATCTCGAGCGCGTGGGTGACCTGGCCGTCAACATTGCGGAAGCCGGGCAGCGTTACCTGCAGCACGCGCCCGTCAAGGAACTGATCGACATTCCACGGATGGCCACCATCGCGCAGACCATGCTGCGAGATGCGCTCGATGCATTCGTGCGACGGGATCTCGACCTCGCCCATTCCGTGCTGACCGCCGACGACCGGCTCGACGAACTCAAGAGCCAGGTGTTCCGCGACCTGCTGGCGCACATGCTGAACGACCCGTCCACGATCGAGGCGGCGCTCGATCTGATCCTGGTGTCGCGCCACCTGGAACGGGTGGGGGACCACGCCACGAATGTTGCCGAGGACGTCATCTTCATGGTGTCCGCGAAGGACGTCAGACACCAGTAAATGAGGTCGCTGATTTACCCAAAGCGCCCTGTGATGTAGTCCTCGGTGTGCGGGCTCTTCGGGCTGGTGAACATCTCGGCGGTGTGTGAGAACTCCACCAGCTTGCCCATCCAGAAGAACGCCGTCTTATCCGACACCCGCGCCGCCTGTTGCAGGTTGTGGGTCACGATCACGATCGTGTACTCGGCCTTGAGAGTGTGAATGAGTTCTTCGATCTTCTGGGTCGCGATGGGGTCGAGCGCGGAGCACGGCTCGTCCATCAGAATGACCTCGGGTTCCGTGGCGATGGCGCGCGCGATGCACAGGCGCTGCTGCTGTCCGCCTGAGAGCGAGAGCCCGCTCGTGTCGGCGCGGTCCTTGGCCTCATCCCAGAGTGCGGCACCTTTGAGCGCACGTTCGAACGCCGCGTCCAGCACCCGCTTGTCCTTGATGCCGGCCACGCGCAGGCCGTAGACGACATTCTCATAGATGGACTTTGGGAGCGGGTTGGACTTCTGAAAGACCATGCCGATCCGGCGCCGAACATCGATCACATCCGTCTTCCGGGCGTAGATGTTGGTGCCGTCCACGATGAAGTCGCCGGTGATCTTGACACCGTCGATGAGGTCGTTCATCCGATTGAGGCACCGCAGCAGTGTCGACTTGCCGCACCCGGACGGGCCGATGAACGCCGTCACCTGCTTGGCGGGCACCTGCAGTGACACATCAAAGATCGCCTGCTTTTCTCCGTACCACACGTCCGCGTTGCGAATATCGATCTCGATCGCGCCGTCGTGCGCAGCCGCCGGCGCCGCAAACGTGACGTCGGTCTTCAATCGAAGGCGATGATCCGTGGTGGAGGGTCGTGAAGGATCCATGTGTGTCTTCAGAACGCCGACGTCAGATACTTGCGTCGCAACCGGCCCCGCACCACGATCGCCGTCAGGTTGAGCAGCAGGACGATGACGAGCAGCAGAATCGACGTGGCATACACCATCGGAATCGCCGCTTCGACGTTCGGGCTCTGGAAGCCCACG
>SXGR01194308.1_pt1 | contig 37269 bp, 31 predicted proteins | sample 3174711 | NCBI WGS metagenome assembly SXGR01 (sample SAMN11356860, study PRJNA531348) | freshwater metagenome | isolation source: freshwater sample F1-60 | place: China: Fuxian Lake, Yuxi | collected 2017-12-25
CGGCGCCGGTGCTGGTCGGCACCATGTTAACCGCGGCAGCGCGGGCCCGGCGGAACTGGGAATGCGGCGAATCCAGGAGGTTTTGGTCCATGGTGTAGCTGTGGATGGTGGTCATCAGGCCGTGCTGAATGCCCACCAACTCATTGGCCACTTTGACCATAGGAGCGAGACAGTTCGTGGTGCAGGACGCATTGGACACGATGTGGTGTTTTTCTTTGTCGTACAGATGATCGTTGATGCCGACGCAGAAGGTGGCATCGACATTCTCGCCGGGAGCCGAAATGATCACCTTGCGAGCGCCAGCATCGCGATGAGCCTGCGCTTTTTTGCCGTCGGTGAAACGACCGGTGCAATCCAACACCACGTCAACACCCTTCCAAGGGAGCTTGGAAGGATCTTTTTCGGCAGAGGTGTGAACCAGTTTGCCGTCGATGGAAATTCCGCCCTCGACCGCTTTCACATCGGTGCCCCAGGTGCCGTGCACCGAGTCGCGATGCAGGAGGTACGCCAACATGTCGTCGCTGGTGAGATCGTTGATGTGAACGAACTCGATCTCTTTGCGGTTCCAACCGGCGCGGAGCACCATACGTCCGATTCGACCGAAACCATTGATGGCAACGCGGATGGCCATGTCAAACTCCAGGCGGGCCCATGCGGGCGGGCGGTCGGTCGTATCCCCCGCGCGGGGTGGGGGCAACCGGTGTTACAGCAGGGCGCGAGGCGGTTCGGAGCGACCGTTCCGGGAGGCGGGTTTGGCGCTGTTGGTAGGCAATTTGGAGTGGACCGAAGAGGCGGATCCGGTCCCCGGTATTCTGCGTCGGCTGGGCATTCCTCGCGATCAGCTGCGGGAGTGGAAGCTGGTTCGCAAGAGCCTGGATGCCCGCCACCGCAAGCAGTTCTGGATGGCGACCTGGAGAGTCGAAGTTGCTGATGAAGCCCGAATTCTCAAAAAGAACATCCACTCGGTGCGCCAGTGGACCGAGCGGGACGACGGTCGGTATGGCCTTGCCGATCAAGGCCCTAAACGCCGAGCTTGGCCGGCGGCGTCGCGGCCTATCATCGTGGGCGCGGGCCCGGCGGGACTCTTTGCGGCGTTGTACCTCGCGGAAGCGGGTGCGCCTGTTCTTCTTTTGGAGCGCGGTGGGCCGGTGGAGGATCGCGTTCCGGCGGTCAACCAGTTTTGGCAACGAAAGGCCCCGCTCAACCCCGAAAACAACCTCATATTTGGAGAGGGCGGCGCTGGTACGTTTTCCGACGGAAAGATCTACACCCGCCGCCGCGACGGGGACCTCGGCTATTTGTTCAATCGGCTGGTCTCTTTTGGCGCAGATCCATCCATTCTCCAAGAATCGTATGCGCACTTGGGTACTGATAAAGTTCGGGCGATCTTACCGGTGTTTCGTCGACGTCTGATGGAACTCGGGGTGGAGGTTCGTTACCATACCGCTGTGAAGGACCTGATCGTCGAAAACGGCCGGTGTGTGGGGGTGATTCTCGCGGACGGCTCCCTAGAACGCGGTGGGCCGGTGATCGTCGCGGCGGGCCATTCGGCACGGGATACCTCCGCAATGATGGTTCGGGCTGGCGCCGCGGCGGAAGCGCGGCCGATGGCGATCGGGGTGCGCATCGAGCATCCCCAGGAACTGATCGATCTTGCAACGTATGGTCATGAACGTGGAGAACTTCCTGCGGCCAGCTATCGTTTGGCGCACAACCCTCCCAACGGGCGCACGGCACACACCTTCTGCATGTGTCCGGGCGGAATGGTGGTTCCAGCTTCCAATCACCCCGATCGGGTGGTGGTCAATGGGATGAGTTTCGCTGCGCGTAAGGCGTTCTGGGCCAACAGCGCTGTGATCGTCGAGGTGCAACCTAGTGATTATGGGAGCTCGGACCCTCTTGCGGGCTACGCTTGGCAAGATAAGATTGAAAAAGCGGCTTTTGCTGCGGGAGGATCAGGCTACCGTGCCCCCGCCCAGCGGTATGTGGACCTGTTGAACAAAAAGGATTCTAAGGATCTTCCACGTTCCAGCTACCCGATGGGGCTTGAGCCGTTCGACCTTCGCCAATTGCTGCCCGATTTTGTGATCGCGGGGATGATCGAAGGGATTCAGCGCTTTGATCGCAAGCTGTCGGGGTTCGCGGGCGATCAGGCGATCCTGATCGCGCCGGAGACACGCACGACCTCACCTGTTCGATTTCTGCGCCATAAAAGTTCGCAATCGACCACCTTACAGGACCTTTACCCGGTCGGCGAGGGGGCTGGGTATGGGGGCGGAATCATCTCCTGTGCGCTGGATGGATACCGAACGGCTCGAGCGATCGTAGAAGTTATCCAGGGTTAAAACTGCACAACTGCGGTAATCTCCTCGGTGTTGGAAAATCTGTGGATAACATTGGGGAATACCTGTGCTCCGCGGGAAACCATACACGGGGAAGCCGTTGTTTTCGGCGATGTTCAAAAATTGAGCACGCAGTAACGCTCTTCAAATCCCCCTTTAATGGCTTTGTGATTATTCGGAGGGTGGTGAGAACGGACGGTGGCACCTTGTTACATCTGTGGATAACCGGTTGACTTTTTTGTAGCGGGTTAAAACGGGTTACGTTATTTGGCGTTCGACTAGGGGTTTTGAATTCCTACTTTTGTCGCCCCAGAAACGCTGCCCGTGGATGCGCTGGGGTCGCGCAGCGGCGAGGTTCCTTGGGTCGGTCGACCGCTGGCTTTGAGGCAGCTGGAGGCCGCGAAAGCCTCAGGGTTGGAGGTCGGCGAGAGCGCTGACGTGATTTCGTTGTCTCCGGGAGGGTGCGCCACCGATGCGCTGCTGAAGCGGTTTCGAAATGAGTCAGATGGTCTTTTGGGCGATGTGGTCGGGCAGATCGAAGGGCCGATGAAACGATGGACAGAGCCGCCGTTTGGCCCGGTCGTGTTGATCCGGCGAAGGGGCGGTGGGCCGTGGACGCCCGAGCGCGAAGCCGCTGCGACCGTTCACCGCATGGAAGTCATCGGATCGACCTTTCAGATCCCGATCGCGCAGGAGGCCAATGCCACTCTTGTCAACGATCCGGTGCGTTTGATCGGGGTTCACCATTGGTCCGGAGTGCTTTGGACCAACCTGCTCAGCCTGTTTGATCACCTCAGAGTGGCGTTGCTCGGATCGAATGGCCCATCCGCCGCGTGGAATGTGTTTCGCGGGTTGCTGATGGCGCGATCGACGGATCCCTGGCAGGTCGCCGGGGCTTTGAGCCGGTATGGCAAGGGTGTCAAGGTTCACCCCACGGCGGTGGTGGAGGGGTGCACCCTGGGCGATCGGACGGAAGTAGGTCCCGGTGCGGTTCTTCGAGGATCGGTGGTCGGTTCCGACTGCCGGATCGAGCCGCAGGCGTTGGTGGCCTTTTCCGTCCTTGCCGACAAAGTGGTCGTACAACGCCAAGGCTTTGTATTGTTCAGTGTGCTGGACGCGGAGTCCGCTGTGGGGGGCTCCATGCAGTTGGGGGTATTGGGCGTCAAAGCTTCGGTGAAGCGGGGAGCCTACCTCCTGGATCAATCGTTTTCCGGGCCGGTGCGGGTTCGCGATCGCGGCCTTCTGGTGGATGTTCCGTTGGGAACCTTGGGGGTAGGTGTGGGGCAGGGGACTGTGGTCGGAGCCGGCGTCCAGGTGGCGGCGGGTCGAACCCTCCCTTCCGACCTGCGGATTTTCCCGAGTGGCCACAGTCTGTTGCGTTCGATTCCCGATGGCGTTTCGGGACTCTGTGAAGTGAAGGATGGACGCCTGCTTCCTGCGGAGCCCAAATGATCGCTGTGAAGCTTGTGCTGGGACTGATCTTGGGCCTTTGGGTGTTCTTGCACCTGGGATTTGACCGCTGGGCGCAACACGGGCGTTTGAGGCGATCTGAGCGTCCTTGTGCGGTCGAAGTCCTGATTCCAGCGCGCAATGAGGAAGGGCGCATTGGAGCAGCGGTTCGGGCGGTCTGTGCCTGTCCAGGCGTTCAACGTCTGGTGGTGGTGGACGACCAAAGCACCGATGGAACCTACGCTGAGGCGGTGGCTGCCGCGGACGCGCGGGTGGTGGTCCGAAGAGCACGACCTCGTCCGTCGGGATGGGCCGGGAAACCTTGGGCTTGCGCCGAGGCGGCCGCGGGTGCCGAGGCAGAGTGGCTGCTGTTTGTCGATGCGGACGTGGAATTGGAGCCCGATGCGGTGCGATCGGCGGTCGCGCAAGCTGAGGCGAGCGGTGCGGACCTCCTGTCGTTGTTTGGCACGTGGAAGCTGGTGAGTTGGCCAGAGCGCTGGTTTATTCCGGCGGTGGGTTGGTTCATTCGCGGAGCATTCGATCCCGACCGGGTGAACCGTGGCGACCTTGTGTTCGCCAATGGCCAATTTATCCTGGTGCGTCGTTCGTTTTATGAACAGGCGGGCGGGCATGCCGCGGTGCACGATGCGGTTCTGGACGACGTGGGGCTGGCAAAAGCCGCTGCAGCTGCCGGGGGAGCGGTTCGGCTGTACTATGCCCCTTGGGCGTTCCAGGTGCGCCTTTATACGTCGACCGCCGAGATCTGGAATGGGTATCGAAAGAACTTGTTTGAGGGCCTAGGGAGGCGCCCAGCGCTTGCAGTGGCCGCGTGTGTGGGCGTGTTCGCGACAACCTCATTGCCGCTGTTTTTGGGGCTTCCGTTGGGGTGGGCTGATGGCGTTGCCGGTGGCCTTTGTCTGGCTATCGTGGCGTTGATCGTCCTGTTTCGGTATCGACTGGAAAGGCGTGACGGGCGCAGCGGCGCGGTGGCGTGGGCTCACCCTTTTGCCGGCACATTTTTGGCCGCTGTCCTCTTGGCTTCCGCGATCAGCCCCAAAGTCCAATGGAAAGGGCGTTCGTTTGCCGGTGGGCGGTCAGAAAGCTGAAACCCCCTTTCGGATAGCCGAAAGTGGGTCCAGAAGGATGGAGCGGGAGACGGGACTTGAACCCGCGACAGCCACGTTGGCAACGTGGGGCTCTACCACTGAGCTACTCCCGCCCAGGGTGACGGCCTCTGAGTATCTTCTCACGCGGAGGGTGTCAACCCGCCTGGGGCACCAATCCGGTAATCGCAGCGACCGGGCCGCGGACGGCCCTTTACCGGATGGGCTTTCCCGGAGTTCATTGAAATGGGTTGCGAAAACTGGTACCCTCTCGGCGGCATATGCTTTTTTCGGGGGTCCGATTGCGGTTCGTTTCGGCGATCAGCTTGGCCATGGTTGGGTTTTCGGGATGTGTTGGCGATGACACGGATCCGGTGGTGGATGACACCTACGCGGAGTATGTCGACAGCGGCGATCTCGATCAGGACGGTGTGACCGAGGAAGATGGGGATTGCGACGACAGCGACCCTTCGGTGCGCCCCGGTCGCACCGATTTGTGCAACGGCATCGACGACAATTGCAATGAAACGATCGACGAGGGCAATCCCGACGCCGACGGCGACAGCATTTGCGACGGGCAGGATGTCGAAGAGTGCGATGCTCTGGACAACGACGGCGATGGTGCGATCGATGAAGGTTTTCCGGATGAGGATCAGGATGGCGAAGCGGATTGCGCTGGCGAAGAACGCTGCGACGGCCTCGACAACGACGGAGACGACCTGATCGACGAGGGTTTTGACGAAGACGGTGACGGCGCAACCCTGTGCGGTGGGGACTGCGCGGACGACGATGCCGACGTGGGGCCGGACGTCACCGAAAACAACTCCAATTCCCAGGACGATGATTGCGACGGCGTGGTCGATGAAGGTCTGTGGGAGGTCGGGGATTTGGTGATCACAGAAGTGATGATCAATCCTCAAGGTGCGTCGGACCCCGCAGGGGAGTGGTTTGAAGTGGTCAATCAGTCTGGAAGGACCTTGATCCTCGACGGCCTGACCATCGAGTCCGGGGAGGAGCGTTTTCAGGTGGGGCCTGGGGCCTTGGCACCAGTGGGAAGTGGCGATTACGTTGTTTTTGGCATAAATCCCGTGCTATCGGAAAACGGCTCGGTGGCTTTGGACGGGGTGTACGAGGGCGTCCGCTTTGAAAATGTCGCGGATGAGCTGCGGTTGATCTACGGCGAGCTGCTCGTCGACGGTGTGGAATGGACCGACGCTACCTCCTATGTGGGCGTGTCGATGGAGCTTTCGCCGAACGAACTCGCACCGGACAGCAACGACGTAGAGGAAAATTGGTGCCCTGGCCTCGAACAGTGGGCCGCGAACGCAGATCATGGCACGCCCGGCGAAGCGAACGAGACCTGCAGTACCCAGGACGGGGATGGCGATGGTTTTCCGCCTTCGCTAGGGGATTGTGACGACGAGGATAACGCCGTTTATCCGGGCGCCCCCGAGATCGAGGCATGGGTCGACAACGATTGCGATGGCGATGCTGAGCTGGGGCCCACCGCGGTGGCGGCGTTGGATGGAGGCTCGGTTTCCGAAGAGTGCGGCGTGCTGATGCTCGACGCCAGCGGCTCGAGCGATCCCGATGGAGATACGACACTTCGGTATGCTTGGACGTTGATCGACGCCCCTGCGGATTCCGAGGCGGTGTTGGCGAATGCCGATGCGGTGATGGCGACCTTTGTGCCGGAAGTGGACGGTGATTATTCGTTTTCGCTTTCGGTGTGGGACTCCGGCGAAGCCATGTCGCTGCCGGACGTCTTGGAAGTCAGCGTCGATGCTCGCACGGCGAACGCGGTACCCGTGGCGGACGCCGGAGACAACCAAAGCGATGATGGCAATGCCAGCTGCGTGAGCTCGGAGTGCCGTTGTGAAGGGCAACCTTTCTTGCTCGATGGTTCCAACTCCACCGACGCGGATGGCGATCCGCTGAGTTACCGGTGGGAGATTCTATCGGGAGACGGGTTGCTTTCGTCTTCGACGGGCGAAGAAATCCAGGTGGATCTGCCGGGCTTGGCGGTGCCGAACACCTCGGGCGCGACCACCCAGCAGGCGACCTTTGTGGCGTTGGTGGTCACCGATTGCTTGGGGTTGAGTTCGGTGCAGGATGTTGTCGCCCTCACCACCACCTGCACCCGCTAGGGAACGTAGGAGGCCATGATTCCGTTGTCACTCGTTCCGCTCCTCAACCGTCGGCGCGCTCGCTGACAGCTCGCTTGCGGCCTATCAGGCCAGCTACCCTGCGGTGCTCACGTCGTTCCTAGGACTCACGGCCTCCTACGCCCCCTATTGAAGGTGCACAATTCCGTTGTCACTTGTTCCGCTCTTCGGTCGCGGCCTAAAGGCCCGCTCCCGGCGGTCCTCGCTGCGTTCCTAGGACTCACGGCTTCCGGCGCTTGCTAGGGGGCGTAGGAGGCCATGATTCCGTTGTCACCTGGCGCCCTCAAGTAGTAAATCACTTTACTATTTCTTTTCCAGGTCCCGATGAAGCCGGGCGATCAACCCGGGTCCTTGGAAGATGAAGCTTGAGTAGAGCTGTACGGCGGCGCAGCCGGCGTCCATCAATTGGCGCACTTGATCGGCAGATTCAATGCCTCCGACGCCGATCACCGGAACGCGCTTGTCGGCGGCGGCGAGGGTGGTGAGGATCTTTTTGTGCGCCAACGGCCACAGAGGTCGCCCCGAAAGTCCGCCAGGTTCGCCCGGATCGGTCGAAAGCCCCACCCGTCCAATGGTGGTGTTGGTGGCGATGATCCCTGAGATACCGCATTCCACCGCGAGATTGACGGCGTCGACGATGGCTTCGTCGGTGAGATCGGGGGCCAGTTTCACAAAGACAGGTATCCCGCCGGCTTCCGCAATGACCGCGGGCAGGAGCGGCTCCAACAGGGCCCGATCTTGGAGGCTGCGTAGGCCAGGAGTGTTGGGAGAAGAGACGTTGACCGTCAGATAATCCGCGAGACCCTTCATGCGCTTGGCGCTGAATGCATAGTCCGAGATCGCGTTTTCGATGGGGGTTACCTTGCTTTTTCCAAGGTTTACGCCGACCGGAACCGTGGGCCACTGTCCGCGTTCGCGCAAGATCGTCAACCGACGGGACAATTCATCGGCTCCGTGGTTGTTGAATCCCATGCGGTTGATCAGGGCGGCGTCTTCGACCAGGCGAAACATGCGCGGAGCGGGGTTTCCTGGCTGGGGATGGGCGGTGACGGTGCCGATCTCGATGAATCCGAAGCCGAGAGCGGGCCAGAATGGAATTCCGACGCCGTTTTTGTCGAGACCGGCGGCAAGGCCGATCGGCGACGCCAGTTTCAAACCTGCGACCGTGCAAGCCAAGGTCGAAGGTGGGCTTCCAAGCAGCCCACGGGCGACGGCACCCCAAAGTCGCGGAGCGGAAGCGATGGTGCGCAGGGTAAAGTCGTGGGCGTGTTCGGCGTCCATCCGAAACAGAAACCGGCGGATCAGTGGCCAAATGGCGTCGACGATCACGCTTTGTTCACGGGGCGGTTGGCCCATGCATCCCGGAGGAGCGGAAGATTGGCGAGGAAGTAATCCACAAAGGACAGGATCGTGATCACCGTCATGATCAACATGCTCCACCAGGGAACGGTGGCGATCGGCCAAGCGGGGAAGAGTTTGGTGAGGACCAACGCCAGGAACACCACCTGCGTGCCTACGCCTTGAACGACGGCCTTGATTTTGCCGGAGGGCCGGGCCGAAAGAACGACATTACGCGTCGCCGAGATGGTGCGAAAGAAGTTGACCGAAGCATCTCGGTAAAAAATGGCGATCACCATCCACAAATCAGCGACGTCGATGGCGTACAAGCCCAGGAAGAGTGTGTAGCGCGTGAAGGCATCGGAAAAAGGGTCGTATAAGGCTCCGAAGTCGGTGACAATCTTGTACTTTCTCGCCAACCACCCATCCGCGATGTCGGTCATTTCGAGCGCAAACGCGAGGATCGCCGCGATGATCGTACCCCAGACGGTCTGCGTGCACAAAAAAGCGACGGCGATCGGGGCCAATGGGAGCCGAATCGAGGTGACGATGTTCGGATCGATCGGCGGCCGGTTCATGAACTTCCTTTGTGAGCGGGGCCGTAGATGGCGTATTGCGCGGCGGATGCCAAGGACAGCGCCAGGGTCACCACAGCGAGGATCACCCCCGCCGAAGCCCAGTGTACGCCCATCCACGTGACATGCAAGAGCAGGAACGGCAGGGTGACGCCTTCGAACGAGATCATGAGCCGGCCGAGGAGGTTTGGTTCGAACTGCTGGCCGCGGTGCCGGTTGAGCGCCCAGAGTGCAGCGACGATGACGTTGCGGAGCAGGATGGGAGCCGCAACCGCCGTGGGCGCCCAGCCGTGGGTCCAAAGAGCGACCCATGTGCAGGAGGTAAGGACCTTATCTGCTAGGGCGTCCAAGAACACTCCCCAGGGGCTGTAGGCGTTGAGTTTACGTGCCAACCACCCGTCGACGAGATCGGTGAGAATGGCGGCGATGAACACAAAAAACGCGGCCACGTGATGGTTTGACCACACGAGGCCGGCGACGAGAAAGCCGGTTGCTCCACGGGAGAGGGTGACCAGGTTTGGAAGGTGGCGGGTGAGTCCCATCTCCCCCCTTATCCCGTACCAGTTGCGCGTCCGCGCCGGCCCGGTGTACGAGTTCAGCCTTTCGCCCCTTTCGGTGCGATGCGTGTGATGGAGGAGCGGTGTCCGAGTCAACCGAGGTCCTGGTGTTGGGATCGGGTGTTGCGGGCTTGTTTTTTGCGCTTCGGGCCGCTGAGCATCGAAAGGTAACCATCTTGACCAAATCGATGCGGGCGGAGAGCAACAGCCGCTACGCCCAGGGTGGCATTGCCGCGGTGTGGTCGGAAGATGACGACTACGAACATCACATTCGCGACACTCTCGTTGCGGGTGCGGGATTGTGTCGCCGTGAAGCGGTGGAACAGACGGTGCGTCGGGCGCCTGCGCGGGTGCAGGACCTGATCCGCTACGGCACGCAATTTACGCGAAGGGAGGAACATCCCGATCAATACGACCTGCATCGCGAGGGTGGTCATAGCCATCGGCGCATCTTGCATGCCGATGATTTGACCGGTGCCGAGATGGTACGGGCGTTGATCGCCGCTTGTGAAGCGAATCCCAACATTCGTATCCTCGATCATCACACCGCGATCGATCTGGTCACCGAAAAGTGGCTTGCCCGGCGTAACAACGAGATTCCGCCCGAACGCGACCGCGTGATCGGCGCGTACGCCCTCGATCAGAAGTCCGGAGAAGTTCGGGCGATCGGTGCGAAAGTGGTGGTCCTGGCGACCGGTGGCGCAGGCAAGGTGTATTTGTATACGACCAACCCCGACATTGCGACCGGTGATGGTATGGCGATGGCGTGGCGTGCGGGCGCTAGGGTCGCGAACATGGAGTTTGTCCAGTTTCATCCCACCTGCTTGTACCATCCGCAGGAAAAGAGCTTCCTGATCTCGGAAGCGCTCCGAGGGGAGGGGGGAAAGCTCGTTTTGCCGAGCGGCGCTCGATTCATGGACAGCTATGACGCCAGAGCGGAGCTGGCTCCTCGCGATGTGGTAGCGCGAGCGATCGACAATGAGATCAAGCGACGCGGTTTGTCGTGCGTGTACCTTGACATGCGTCACCTTTCAGCAAAGGAGCTTGAAACCAAGTTTCCGAACATCTATGGCCACCTGCGGTCGCTCGACATCGACATGGCGACCCAGCCGATTCCGGTGGTTCCGGCGGCCCATTATTTCTGCGGTGGCGTGCAGACCGATCTCCAAGGCGAAACCAGCATCCTCAATCTTTTTGCGGTGGGCGAAACGGCCTGCACCGGCTTGCATGGCGCCAATCGGCTCGCTTCAAATTCGCTTCTGGAAGCGATCGTGTTTGCCGATCAGGCGGCGCATTCGGTGCACGAACGGTTCGGTAATGTCGCTTCCGACCCCTCTTTGCCGGACTGGGATCATGGATCCGCGGTGGATTCGGACGAGCTCGTCGTGATCAACCAGACTTGGGAAGAGATCCGTCGGTTCATGTGGAACTATGTGGGGATCGTGCGCACCCATCGCCGCCTGAAGCGTGCTCAGCGCCGGGTGGAGTTGGTGCAGGACGAAATCCGTAAGTACTACTGGGATTTTCGTATTACCGCTGACCTGATCGAGCTTCGCAATTTGGCCATGGTCGCGGAGATGGTGGTCACCTGCGCGCTGCAGCGTCGAGAAAGTCGCGGTTTGCACTACACCTTGGACTTCCCGGAGTCGGATCCGCGGTTCATTCACGACACGGTGATTTCGCGACCGGATCAGTAAAGGGGCTTTACTATCTGAATGCAGATGTTCTAGGATCCGGTATCTTTTTTCCGGATCGGAAACTGTAGAACTTGGCCGCGTTTGTCGTTGGTGGGCGGCACATCCCCGACCTCGCGCACCGCTTGGTGCCCGCAAAGCTGGCAATTTTCGTGGACTTCCACCCGAGGTTGGCCTTCAGGTCCGTCCGGAATGCGAATGCACGGTGTTTCCAGCGTTCGCTGCCGGCATTCCGGGCAGAAGGCGTACCGCGAGCGCGATCCGGCGACCAACGTCAGCGCGTTGGTGCATCGCGGGCAAACCAGCACCTCATAACCTAAGGGACCAGGCCCTTTTCCCTCGGTCATTGGGTTGAGCGAAACCAGGTCCACCCGACAGGACGGACAGCGTCGTTGTTGTCGCAGGCGGAATACCGCAAATGCAACGATCACCAGGCCGATCGCGGTGGCGATCACGACACCGGCGATGGCCGCGTTCATTCCGCGAACCTCTGCTCGGCGGTCGGGCCGGTGCCGATCAGCGCTTCCAACTGCGAAACTTCTTTCTCCAGGCCAGCGCTCAACACTTCGGGATCCCCAGAGGTGATGACCACATCGTCTTCGATTCGGATCCCACCCAACCCGATCCAGTGCTCTGCTCGCCCAAAATCGATCACCCCGGAGAGGCGGTCGCGCAGGCGCTGGTCACGGAAAATGGCAGGGACGGCGTAGAAGCCAGGTTCGATCGTGACGATCCATCCGGCTTCCAATGGAAGATCCATGCGCAGGTAGGCGGTGCCGAAGAGATCGGAGCGCTTGGCTCCGCGTGCATAGGATGGGAGATCGCCGAAATTCTCCAGATCGTGGACATCCATTCCGAGGTGGTGGCCGACCCCGTGCGGAAAAAATACCGCATGGGCGCCCTGCTCGACGGCGCTGTCCACGTCGCCTCGAAGGATCCCTTCATCCTTCATGAATTGAGCGATTACCCGACAAGCGACATCGTGGATGTCGCGGTAACGAACCCCAGGTCGGCATTGAGCGATGGCGAGCTTATTCGCTTCCAAAACTGCGGCGTATGCCGCTTTTTGCCGGGGGTCGAACCGGCCGCTCACGGGCCAAGTGCGGGTAAGATCGGCGCCGTACCCGGTCGACCACAGTTCTCCGCCTCCATCCAACAACAGCAGCCGCCCCGCTTCCAGGATCGCGTCATGATCGCGGGTGTGGAGGATTTCGCCGCGTTGGGTGAGGATCGTACCGTAGCCGGTGCCGCATCCTCGCGATGCTAGGAATCCCTCAAAAAGAGCAGTCAACGCCTGCTCGGAGCTGCCAGGGGTGGTCGCACGCATCGCGGCCCGATGGGCCCGGACCGTGATCGCTGCCGCTTTGCGCATTTCGGAGAGTTCAAGGCTGTCTTTGGGGCGACGGAGTGCGATGACCGCATCCACCAATTCAGGCGAGCCGTACGCTTTGCCAAAGGCCAGGGGCACGCCGGTGTGCGCCGTAGTGTCGCGGTTGATCGCCTCGTCGCCGACCGCCAGGGTGGACACTGCACGGCCCGCAACCGTCGCCCACAGGGAGGTGATCGGTCGGATCGCGTCCACGCCAAACACCGTTTTCAACTCCGCAAACGACGGTACCTCCCCATGCCAGAGGGGGTCGTCTTCGGTCGGCTCGGGGAGAAACAGGGTACATCCCTGGTCATCCAGAAGCATCGCCGCGTGCGGCGTTTTGCAGCCGGTGAAATACCAAAACGTGCTGTCCTGTCGGAACGGCAGTTTGTTCATCGGGAGATTGCTGGAACGCTCGCCATTTCCCAGTAACAACACAGGACCGTTCACCTGAGCTTGCAGGCGGCGGCGGCGATCGGCATACACGGAGGAGTGAAACATGCCCAAAGCGTAGCCGAGGGAGGCCGCGGTCGGTAGCTCCAGTGGAACGCTTGACGATGTCACCGCTCGTCACTTGCATTTTACGGAGGTCGTGCCACGGGTTAGGAGGAGTGGCATCGGGAGCTGACATGCGATGGTGGCTGGCTTTGGCGTTGATCGGGTGCGTTCCAGGGGCGCAATCCAAGGTTGCAGCGACTGCCGAGGTGGCCAATTGGTCGATGACCTCACTGCCGATGACCGCGATCGACGGCACTCCGTTCCCCGCCGAAAGCCTCGATGGAAAGGTCGTATTGTTCGTGAATGTCGCCAGCCGTTGTGGGCTGACGCCGCAATATGAGCAGTTGGAGGCGTTGTATCAGAAGTACTCGGCTCAAGGATTGGTGATCGTCGGCTCGCCCTCCAACCAATTCCTCGGTCAGGAGCCCGGTAGCCCGGAGGAAATCGTTACCTTCTGTAAAATGAACTATGGAGTTACCTTTCCCTTGTTGGACAAGCAGGCGGTCAACGGTCGCGACCGAAGCCAGTTGTACAAGTGGCTGGTGTTTTCCGAGGTGGGCGGCGGAAAGGACATCAGCTGGAACTTTGAAAAGTTCATTGTGAGCCGCGAGGGGCAAGTGATCCACCGGTTCAGCCCGCGCACCACGCCCGACGATCCTGCGGTGGTGGCGGCATTGGAAGCGGCATTGGCTTCGGCGGCAGAGGGCCACGGCGCCAGGTAGTAAACAGGTTTACTACCTGGCGCCCGTGGGGTTCGCGCTATTCTGGAAATTTCTCACGTAGGAACTCGATCAGTGGATCCAGTTCATTGTCGGCTACGCCAGCCACGGCCGACATGCTGCCTTCGCCGTCGGTGATGACCGCGGCGAGCTCCTCATCGGATAATCCGGGGACGGCGGTGTTGAGGTCTGCGGCGGCGGTTCCGTTGACCTCGGTGCCCTGGTCTCCGTCTGCGCCGTGACAAACGACGCAATTGTCGTCGTAGACCGTCGCCCCGTCGATGGCCACGTCGGAGTCTTCAGAGCCGGCGCAACCGACCAAAATGCCTAACAAAAGAGTAGAAATTCTCACTGGTTTCTCCTGCGTCTCATCAACTGTATGACAAAAGGGAAGGCCGTGAGTGCCCAGCCGAAAGCGACGGTTCCACTACGACAACCGCACGATGGTGGTGGGTCGTCGTTGGCATCGGTGTCGCCGTTGTCGGCACCCGTCCAGTCCGAACAGGCTTCGTTTCCTGCAGCATCGTCTGCGCAAACTCGGGCGCGAACCGCAGTTCCGGTCCAGGTCACCTGCCAGAGATATTCCCCCATCCAAGTCATGGCTTCGGTGTGCGCGGCGCCGGCGTCATCCTCCCATTCCAAATCAACTCGGGAAAACTCCACATTGGAGATCGGGGAGTGGTTGTCATGCACGCGGGCGATGGAGCGAATCTCGGCACCGTCGGACAAACCTTCGGGGAGAAGCGCAATCACCGGGGGAGCGGTGTCCACCGGGGCGTCCGTCCCGAAGAAAATGAGTTCAGGCCAGTCGACCTCTCCCTGGCTCATCACCACGTCGGAACGCCCATCTTCGTTGAGGTCGCCGACCGCCATACCGAGCGTGCCGTAGGAATCTGGCCCGTCCAACACCTGCTCGGTCACCAGAGCGAGCGTTCCAGTGCCATCATTGAGCAATAGGCGATCGGGTTCGGACAGTGAACCGACGAGAAGGTCGGCGTCACCGTCCGAATCGTAGTCGAGGTACACCAACACATTGTCGTCGAGGCCAAGATTTTCGGACTCCGGCCACCAGGATGCGCTGACATCGGTAAAGGGTCCTCCGTCGTTTTCGAGGACCGTCTCTTGAAGCCCGGCGCCATCATTGATGGTGGTGAGGTCCAGATCGCCGTCGCCGTCGAGATCCATCGCCTCATAGTCGTAGTTGTTGGCTGATTGTGGAAGTTGATCGCTCGCATCGGTGAAGACGCCGGCACCGTCGTTCAACAACAGGGCTCCGCCATCGCACACTTTGCAGCTCATCAAGGCGTCGAGATCCGCGTCGTTGTCGACGTCGGCAAGCTCCATATCCCAGGACATTCCTCGAGGAACGGACGGCGTGGCCGCTACTGAGAATTCACCCCCATCATTGATCCACACCTGCACCGAGCCACCTTCGTTGGACATCGGGTTTCCCGTTCCCCAGTCCGCAAGCGCCAAATCCAGGTCACCGTCGCCGTCGACATCGCCAACTTCCACATCGCCAAAACTGCCCGCTACATCGGGAAGCAGTTCGGGGTGCTCTGCGAATCCACCGCTTCCATCGCCGAGCAATAAGAAGCTTGCCATTCCGTAGGCGTTGGCCAGGAACAGGTCGACGAAGCCGTCACCGTTGAGATCGGCGGCTTTGATCGCCCGAGTATGGCCGACCAAGGTACCCAACACCTCGTCCGATCGATCGGTGAAGGTGCCATCGCCGTTGTTGAAGAAAATCTGGCTTTGTTCCGGATCACCCGGCGAGGCGTAGTCCCCTCCGTTGGCGAACAGCAGATCGAGGCGACCATCGCCATTGAGATCGGCCAATGCGGTTTTGTTGGTCCATCCGGAGGTTTCCCCGATGGCGGCTTCGGTGCCATCCGACCAGGGAGCGCCCCAGGCCAACGCGATCCACAACATCATGAGCCTGTCTCGCAGCCGGAGCTGAGGCTTACTGCGGTGGCGAGCTCCTGAAGCCGCGTACAGTCCTCCTCTTCGTCGAGGGAGAGGGTGGGAATGGCTCCTGCCCCGCCCTGATCGGTGTGAAGGTAGAAGTCGGGAGAAAGGAGTAACACACCACACAATTGGCGAAGACCGAGTTCCATGCTGCCGCTGGCGGGCTCATCCAAGGTGCGGTTGAGCAGGGCTTCGACCAAGAGCTGCTCGTCCGGAGTGAGTTCACTCTGCTGGATTAAACGGTCTTTTAGCGCGGATACGACATCGCCGACGGTGGCGGAATTTTGTTCGGCGTCGTTGAGCAGGCGATCAACAAAATCCTCGTTCACGTCGTAAGGACTGGAGCACGCGCCGTAAGCATCTTCATACGCCAGCAAACTCTGAAGATCGGTGCCGTTGAAACCGGGTTGAGACTCGCGCATCCGAGCACCAAGGCGGGTTTCGAGGATCGCCACCGGATCGTCGTCGTACAAAAACAGGTCCGGTTGCGGCCAATCCAGGCTGGCATGGGTGGAACGGATCAGCGTTCGCGCCGGGTGTCGGTGAACTTGGTCGCCAGGACCGTTATTTTGGGCCTCGGCTTCGGGTTCGCTGTCCGACCACGGATTGTAGATGCGCGACATCCCATAGGGAGAAGTATCGCAATCGGCGGGGGCGGACGCGTTGTAAAGGGGGTCGGTGGCGACGGCGACCAACAGTTCCCGTAGCGACCAGTGTTCCGTCAGCACGAGGTTGGAAAGCTCCGCCAAGCGATCCCGCTGAGCTTGGTTGCGAGGGAAATAATTGGCGATGGTGAGCCGTTCACCGGTGGCTTCCTCCCACACCTGATCGGCGATCGACTGTGACAGGAGTGCAGCGAAAGCGGAGGGACCATCGACTTCATTGTTGTCGCCGAGCTGGACGCCGTTGGCGGTGAGATCGATGCCTTCGGCGAGCGCCGCTTCCACATCCCAAACCGATCCAGACTCACCAAAAGCTTCGATGAAGTAGCCTTCATGGCCGAGCATGTCGGACGTGAGCTGATCGTCGGGGGTGAAGGCGCCGCATTCCCAAGACCAGCCCCAAGGTGCGACGCTCGCGTTCTGGTAGGAGAAATCGTAGGACCGAAACATGGCGTAGGCGGTGTCGCGATCGATGCCGAAACTGCTTCCCAAAAGCGCTTTTTCGTACAGTCCGGGCACTTCCCAAGTGCGATCGAGTTCCGGATCATCGCTGCCGGTGACCGAATACTCGGAATTGTGGCATCCCATGCAAGTTAAATTGCGGTTGAGGTAGGTCTCGAAGAAGACGTCTCCAAACGAGATTCGGCTTTGGGCCTCTAATTCCTCAAGGGAAACATTCGCACCGTACGGGGGGGTGGTCATGCGCGCATAGAGGTTGGCGCGCCAGATCACCGAGAGGTCGTCCTCTCGCAACCCTGAGATGACGACATCCGCCATCGTAAACGGTAGGCCATAGGCAACATCCGGAGGGTTGTCTCTAAGATGTCGGGCCAACGCGCCGTCATCGTCCATCACGGGAGTGCCGAAACACCAAGGATTTGCCCGGTCGCCGGTGCGGGCGACGGCCAACGCGTCGGTAATCCAATCTCGCCAACGATCTTCGTAGGCTTCATCGTAGCTCATGGCGCGGACGGCGTTGTCTCTACCGTGCTCCTCCGCAAATTTCGCCCAAATCTCGACTTCATACGCTCCATGGGGCTTTCTTCCCCATAGGAGAGGCATCACTTTTTGAATGAACGCCTCTTCGCCGGCGTCACAAAACTCGTCTTCGGGCTCGTCCGGATCGCCGGTATCGTCCGGTTCGTTGCACTTGCAAGCCCACAGGGCGAGCACCAAAAATGGCCACCTCATTCGGCCCTCCCGAGCACGACTTCATTGAGCCAGGCGAGCCCATCTCTTTCGGTGCCCACATCTCGGATGTCGCCGACGGCGAAAGACTCTTGGGTGAAAGGGTAAATCCCCATGGCGGCGAGTACGGCGGCCCGCGACTCGGACGGGGAGACATAGGTAGTCGCCTCCGCATCGGGGCCGATGGCGCCCACAATGCCTTGTTGTTCCTCGGTGATCGGCCCGCCGATCAACACGGTGACGTAGCCGTATGGAAAATGGTTGGTGCCGGCGTAGGATCCTTCTTGGAGGTAGGGAGTCCGCCCAAATTCGGTATTGAGTACGATCATCGTCTTGTCGAGATCGATCTTGGTGGGGTCGCCCTCGCCGGGTTCGTTGATGCTGTTGCAGAGCGAACGCAGGGTGGAATTGAGGTTTCGCGCTTGGTCGGTGAGGTGGTATTCGTGGGTATCGAAGCCGCCTCCGCCCGCTGCGGGGATCAAGCCGCCATCCACCACCGTGACGTGGCGCGCCGGGGAGATGGGGTGGGTCAACAAGTGCGCTGCAATGCGGATCCCCATCGCGGTGGTGTCGGTGTAGTTGTAGTCGTCGCAGCTTTCGCCATCCAAATTGGCGAGCACCTCGTCGGTGAACACGGCTCGCAAGGACTCCGAATCGCGGATCGCTTCGTACGAAAAGCTATGGTCTCCGAGGGATCTGCTGCGGACGGCGGCGCCTTCGTAGGTGTAGCGCGCGCGCATCCGGGCGATGTAATGGGCGGTGAGCGCGTCGTAGGCATCCCGGTCGTTGATGTTGGCCCGCGCCAGCATACTCGGAAGCCGGCTTTGGGCTTCAATGCGGAGGTCGAGCGGCCGCGCCGATCCCGGGTGAAGGCCGACCGCGCTTGCCGCGCGGAGGTTGTCGGTCGGAATTTCCGAATCGGGGTACAACACATAGCTGTAGGGGACCCGGCGGCCGCTGTTATCGCGTTCCTGGAAATACCGCTGGAGATGAGTTCCAATGCCGGCCATGCGACTGGAGCCGAGCCGCATTCCCGACATCGCCAGGGGAATGGCCGCCTCGTGGGGTTCCAGGGTGTGGTGTTGCACCAAAATCCGCATTCGCGAGCGAATGTCCGGGCGCTGACGGATCGGGGATACCAGAGGGCCGAGGGAGATCGTCGCGCCCGCCGAGTCGGTGCCGAATTCTTCCAGGGCGTCACCGGTGAATCCGCAATCGTTCAACACCGAATTCATCATTTCCTGGAACAACCACCACTGTTGGTTGGGGTAGTTCGGATCGTCCGGTTGGCCGTGCAGAGGGTTTACGTAGAAGGTCTCAAACGGGCCGAGTCCGCCGTACAGGAACAGCTCCAAAACGGACTCCGCTCGAACGCCTTCGGGCAGGAGTAATCCCGCCGCTTTGGCATCCGGGGCGTCGCCCCAGGCGCCGTACGCGCTTCGAGGGCTCAACATCGCCATGGCCATGGCGCTCGCTCCGCCGGCCAAGAATTCGCGTCGTCGCATCAAAACCTCGGATCGGGGCCGTGCTAAGGCCTGGACAAACACACCGCGGTCATGATGGAGGGTGGGTTTGGCATCCGCAACGGGAAACCTGGGCGTTGCCGCATAACAAAGGGTGTAGCAATGGTTTGCGATTGCGAAACCTTTGTGTGGTGGTCGCGGTTGGCGGCGCTGCAGATCGTCAAGCGGTTGACGATTCCGTGCTCTGTCTTTCGGCGAGCAAGGGAAGCAGAATCGCGCAGATCGCTAAAATTGCCATTCCAAGTCGCGACCGGGGGTCTGGGATCTGACCCAGGAAGATCGCCCCTAATGCGGTCGTAAACAGCGGACCGGCTGCCGAGGCCGCCGCAACCACCCCGGCGCGGGTGCTCCGATAGGCCTGGGTCATCAACAGCTGCGCGAAAGTGGCGCTGATCCCCGCCCCAAACAGGTGCAGGATCACGATCGGATCTCGGGGCCACTGGCCTCCTGTAGCCCAGGTGGCAAAAACACCCAAAGGGACGCCAATGATCGTGAACCAGAACACGATGGCTTCGGGTGGATTGGAGCGGCCCGCGGCCCGAATGGACAAATAGGCTCCGGCGGCGAACATTCCGCTGGCCAAGCCGATAAACCGCCCTAGACCGTCGCCGTCGACCTCTCGGGGGTGTACGAGCAGAGCCATGCCAATCAGGGAACCCGCGATCGCGAACCACACCATGCGCGGCGTCTTTTCGCCCAGTACCCAAGGTGCGAGCACCGCCACCCAGACGGCCGAAGTCTGATTGAGAAACGCGGCTTCACCTGCGCTCAACAACGCGATCGCTGCAAAATACGTGAACAACGAGCCGGCGCCCAACACCCCGCGGGCCCACAGCGCCGGGCGCCGATCCCCAAACAGGAGCTGGAAGTTTCCTTTCACGACGATGATCAGCATGATCAGGTTGATGGCGCTGCGCCAAGCGGACGCGGCGAACATGGAGAGCGAAGGATCTCGCTCATGGGCGGCCCCGACGAAGATCGCCATCACTGCGAACAATGCCGCCGCGCCGATCATTCGTATCATCGATCCTTCCGGATCCGCTGTAACCCGATACGGACGGTGTGAGGACCGCCGATGGCGCGACTGTACCGGAAATCGTCGCTGGGGGATGTGGTGCTGCTCGGCGCGGTGACCGCCGCGATGCCGGGCTGTACCGTGATCACCGCGGAAAGGTACATGAGCGTGGCTCGCCGATTGATCGGCGTCGGAGCAGTGGAACCGTGGAGCGCACCGGTCGACGGGGTGGATCTTCAGACCCGCCGCCTTTGCGGGTCACGCCGGCGAAATCATACCTTACGTCGCCGACTATGGCAGCTCGGCTTGGCGGCACCCCGCGCCTCCATTCCCGAGTTGTACGCGGCCGCGTGCGGGGTGACACCGCAAAAGCTGCCATGGATCGAGGTTCCGGCGATGGAGCGGGATACCTTGGCGGTGGTTCCGGGTGCTTCGAAGCCCACCAAGTGTTGGTCGGAAGCAGGCTTTCGAGAGTTGCTTTTGGCCTGGGAAGGGCCTCGTGTGGTGCTGGGGGGGCCTGGGGAGGAGGCGCTGTGTGCGCGTGTCGCCGAAGGGACCGGCGCCTCCGTCGTCTGTGAGTCCGGTTTTGATGCGACGATCGAGGTGTTGGCCCGAACCCGGGTCGCCGTGGCCGGGGACACCGGACTGATGCATTTGGCCGGTGCCTGCGGCGCTCGCGTGGTTGCGCTGTTTGGTCCAACGCATCCCGACGATGGCTTTTTTGTGTACCCGGGAAGGGTGCTTCAGCGCACGTTGGGGTGCCGCCCGTGCTCCTTGCACGGTGCGGTTTCGTGCCCGTTGGGCGAACAACGCTGCCTTTCGTTCCGTTCACCCGAGGTGTTGGCGGCAGTGCGCGCGGAGTGGTCGTGCACTGGGTGATTCTGACGGACGATTATCCGCCTTGTGACGGAGGAGTGGCGACGTGGACCGCGGCCGTCGCCCAGGGACTTCGCGCCGCGGGCGATGAGGTTTCGGTCTTTTGCCGCTTTCGTCAAGGCTTGTCGGAAGCGCGCGGTGTGCGCGGCCCATGGTTTGGCCGATTTGGGCATCGGTGGCTGGCTTTGGCGGCGCGCAACGCGACGAAGCGAGCGGATCGGGTGTTGGCGACCACCTGGACCGTGGCCCAAACGGTTGTTCGGGGGCGCATTCCCGTTGATGTGATTTTTCATGGGTCGGACGCCACGCACGAAAATTCGGAGCGTGCGATCGTATCCAAGCAGGCTGCTCGCCGGTTTTCGGTGAGCGGCTTCCTTCAGCAGCGTCTGGCTGCTGAATGGCTGGGGGCGGCGGTGCTTCCGGTTCCGGTGGATCTGGTTCCGATGAATCCACTGGGGAAACGCTGGGGATTCGTGGGACGAGCCACCGCGCTGAAGGGCGGGGATCGGTTTATTCGCCTGGTGGCCGCGGCGGGGGTGGAGGGCGAGATCATCGGGGATGGACCCGAGCTTTCTTCGTGGAAAGCGTTGGCAGAGCAGTGTGGGGCGCGGATCGCGTTTCGCGGTCGCCTGTCGCACGATGCCGCGTGCTCGGCCATGTTGGGCTTTGAACGACTGTTTCTTCTTTCCCGCACGCGAGCGGATGGAAGCGGCGCGGAGGGGCTGGGGTTGGTGTTGGCGGAAGCGGCTGCCCGAGGGATTCCGAGCATTGGGAGCCCAGTTGGAGGCATTCCGGAGCTGGCGACACGGGTGTTGACGGATCCGGATGACATCGGGGCCTCGCTACAGCAGATGCGGATTTGGAACATTCCAGAACTTCGAGAGGAAGCCTGTCATCGTCTGAATGGCCACGGGGTTGCTGCCACGGTTCGTCGTCTGAAGCAGACCTCCGGATAGTCCACCAGTTTAGCCATCAGAGCAGCGTCTCAAGCATTTTACTGCTTTAATGCTTCCAGATCCGGGCACGGAATCAATACCGACTCCGGGCAAGGCTCGCCGGGTGCGCAGTCTTGGGGGTAGTGGACGCTGCAGCTGCCGCCGTCAAACGTGAGCCGCGTCCCGTCTTTGTTCAGGGCTTCTGGGCATTTCAGCCGTTCTGGTGCGGGCGGATTGCAGGGGGCACCGGTGGGGCAACTGGAAGAGAAGCTTCCTTCGCAGTGATCCCCGGTGCGAGTGATCAGATAGGACGGTTTTTCGGCGGGTGGTGGGGCATAAGAGATTTCGACGACCGTGGGGCAGGGAAGGGAGGTTTTGGTGTTTCCGGCGTCCAATTCACAGCTGCCGTCGCTGTGAAACAGGATTTCGTCGCCCGCCTTTAATAGTTCCGGTGGACACTGCACATCCACGGGTGGCGGCGGATTGCAGGCAGCGCCCTCGGGGCAGTCGTCGTGCCACGCCTGTCGGCAACCAGCCTCGATTCTGCGGACGTCCGACACGATGGTGGAGCCCGATCCGAGGACTTCGCCTCCTGTGCCCATTCCGCCACAGGCCACGCTGGTGAGAAGCGTGGTGATCATCAGGTTGCGCCGAGGTTTGTTCATGGAGGCTCCCGGGACCAGCCTACCACAGGTGCGGTGGATTTATATTGACAGTAAATATTGCAATCATTACAGTAACTGTATGAACTCCGACCCAACCGACTTCGATCTCGACACCCTGTGTGAACAGGCGTTGGAGTGGCTTTGTCGATTGCCCACCTCCCAAGATGGCCGCGTTCAAGAGGTGCCCGACCCGCGCACCGTGCGGTACTACCAGACGATAGGGGTCGTGGAGCGCCCACTTCGGTACGAGGGCCGTTCGGCGCGGTATGGCCGTCGACATCTCCTTCAAGTGGTTGCCGTAAAAGTGCTGCAAGCGAAAGGGTTTTCGCTGGCACAGATCCAGGCGGCGTTGCTCGGCGCGTCCGACGCGGCACTGGAAAAGGCGCTTGGCGAGGAGGCTGTCGGCAAGCCTGCACCAGCGGCGGTGCCGGCGGTGCCCAAGGCCTCCACGCGGATCACCGCGGAGTTGGCGCCGGGGGTTTTTGTGATGGTGGATCCGTCGGTGGTGGCGGATCCACAAGCTTTATTGCAGGTGTTGGGCCGGGCGCTTCTCCCGGCAGGAGGATCGAAATGATGCCGATGAAAACTCTGGAACCTACGGTTGTCGCCGAGCCCGCCGGTGACGTCGGCCTAGGGGGACTGCTGGCGCTGGTGAATGGGCGTTCCCAGGCGCTTCCGCTCACCTCGGTCAAGGTTCGGAGCGCGATCCTAGGGGACTGCTGTCGCACGGAGGTGGAGCAACGGTTCCGAAACACGCTTTCGACGCCGATGGAAGCGGTCCACATCTTTCCGCTTCCGGCGGATGGCGCGATTGTGGAAATGGAGCTTCGCGCCGGAGAAGTGGTGGTTCGGGCGGAGTGCCGTGAGCGCGAGGCGGCGGTCCAGGCGTATGAGCAAGCGAAAAGCACGGGTCAACGAGCAGCGTTGCTGACGCAGGAGTCGGTGGCGGTGCATACGTTGAAGGTGGCAAACCTTCCGCCCGGGACGGATGCGGTGGTTCGCTTCGTCGTGATCGAGCGGCTGGAGATCGTTGACGGGGCTTTTCAATACCGTTTTCCGACGGTGGTCGCGCCGAAATACGCTCCGGGTACGTCGGTGGGTCACGAGGGTCTGGGGGTTCAAGCGGACACGGATCGCTCACCCGATGCGTCGCGGATCTCCCCTCCGTTGCGCCTTTCCGGTGGAACAGCGCTCGATCTGGAGGTTCAGGTCGCTGGCCCGGTGTCCTCGGTGGCGAGTTCGTTGCATGCGGTTCAGCTCGATCTGGAGGAAGGCGGCGTTCGAGTCGCTCCCTCGGCGAAGTCCACCCTTGATCGGGACTTTGTGCTTCGGATCCGCGCCGGGGTCACGATCACCGAAACGCGCGTGTACACCGATGGAAAGCGTGCGTTGGTCGTCATTCGCCCGCCCGACCTGGTGACCCGCCCGTTGCCGCGGGACGCCGTCTTTGTGGTCGATATCTCGGGTTCGATGGCCGGAATCAAGATGGACGCGGCAAAACAAGCGTTGATCGCGTCCCTGCATGGCCTGCTGCCTGGGGATCGCTTCATGTTGATCGCGTTTGACGACCAATTGGAGCGGTTCCGAGCGGATTTTGTTCCGGTGGACGATGCGCACGTGCAGGCCGCGGATGCGTGGGTGAGCGCATTGGGGCCGCGCGGCGGAACCGAGATGTTGCCGGCGATTCAAGCGGCTTTGGCGGGAACCACGCCGGAAAATCGGCTGCGAACGGTGTTGTTTATCACCGACGGGCAGGCGTCGAATTCGGCCGAACTGGTGGCGGCGGTGGCCAACCGGAGGGGAAAAGCGCGGTTTTTTACATTGGGGATCGACACCGCGGTAAACGCATCGCTGATGAAACAACTGGCATCGGTTGGCGGTGGAACGGCAGAATTGGCTACCCCCAAGGACGATATCGAAGCCGTGGTGGCACGGTTGGAGGCGCGGTTTGGGCTGCCGGTGGCGGACGAGGTCAGCGTCGACGGTGGAACGTGGGCAAGTCTGGGTTCGCCGGTACTGTTTGCGGGCCGGCCGTTGTCGTTGCTGACCGAGAGCTCGTCAAGTGGCTTGACCATTCGCTACCGCACGGCGGAGGGGATTCAGACGGTGGCGATCGACGCAAAGCCGGCGTCTATGCCGTTGGGTTCGCTTTGGGCAAGGGATCGGGTGGCGGCGTTGGAAGAGCGACTCGCGCTAAAGCCGTTTGAAGCGGAAGCTCTGCGACCAGAGATCCTGCGGGTGGCCTTGGAGCATGGGATCGCGTCGTCGATGACCGCCTTTGTGGCGATCGATCCGACGTCGGTGGTCACCGGTCCTTCGGTAACCATGGTGATGCCGGTGGAATCGCCGGATGAATGGGAGGAATCAGTAACTGGTGCTGGGGCGACGCAGTTTTGGTCGGCTCCGTCGGCGCAAGCGGCTCCACCGCCCGCCCCTGCGCCAATGCCGTTTCCGATGTCACCCCCGATCACGGCTTCGGCGGCCCCGAAGCGCAGCGCAGCGTCCGGCGCCAGGGCGGAAAAACCCTCAGGCCTCTTGTCTCGCGCAAAAGAGTTCTTTAGCGGAGGGGCACAGCCTGTAGCACAACCGGTCGCGGCGGCTCCGAAACCTTCGGCTCCGGCCGCTGAGCGCCCAAAAACGGCTTCGACATTGGATGCCGCGACCCTTGCGCGGACGCAGGGGGCGGACGGAAGCTATGGCGGCGACGTGGCTCGCACGGTTTCTGCGTTGATCCTGCTCATCTTGCTTGGCCACACCCGCTTGGCCGGTGATCGGCGCCGGGTGGTGTTGAAAGCGGCAACCTGGCTTTCGGGGCGTTCGGAGCCCTCGGCGCGGCACGCCTTGGCGCTCCTGGAACAGGCCGAGCGCGGTGAAAGGGTGCGGATTGAAGTCAACTTCGCGTTGGGACTTGGCTCCAGCCTGGAAGCCCTGGCGCTGCGCGATCGGGTCAAGTCGTAAAGTGCTTTACGACGTGATCAGTCGTTGAGCCAGTTCCACGCGCGGCGTGCACCGCTGCTGATCGAATGACCGGCGTCGGTGGCCAGGCTTGCGGCTCCAGTGATAGCGTTGCCTGCGGCGCCGACCACCGAAGCGGCCGCGGTCGTGCCCACTCCCGCGATGGTTCCCAGGGTTTCGTTGTGTGTGTGGCCTGCCACCCAGCGATCTGCGGCGACGCCGGCGTCCGCCGCCGCTTCTCCCCAATCGCGGTTGTGGCCATCCGCGGTCTGGCCGAGAATGCCATGTTCGCGTGCAAAGCGGTTTCCAGGGTTTCCGGCGGTCATCGCGAGATTTGCTCCGCCGCTGACCGCATTTCCTGCAGCACCGACGACCGACGCGCCGGCGGTCGTCGCCAAACCCGCGGCAGTCCCTAGGGCGGCACTGCCCGTACGCCTTGCGACCGCGCGATCGGCCGAAACCCCAGCATCAGCGGCCGCATCGGCCCAGTCGCGATTCGAGCCGTCCCGGTTGTGGCCGAGCACGCCGTGGCGCCGGACCATGTCGTTTCCGCCCATGTCGTTGACGAGCCCGCCGATGCCGGTCAAACCTGCGCCCGCGGCTGCCCCCACGCTGGTCACCCCCGTGGTGTACAGGCCCGCGGCCGTGCCCAGGGTGCTGCTACCGGTGTGTTGGGCTACCCACGCATCTGCGGAAGCGCCGGTCGCTGCGGCAGCGTCGGACCAGTCGCGCGCTGTTCCGTCGCGGTCGGTACCCAAAAGAGCATTTTCTCGGGCGTATTGCTGGCCGCGGGCTGCGGTAGCCAAACCCGTGGCTGCACCGCCCCAGACCGCGCCAACCACCGGAATCGCGCCAGCGGCCCCAACGGCGGTGCCCATGCCCGCGGCGGCAGTGCCCGCAACGGCAGCCTCTGAGCCCAACGCGCCAGCCACGCCGATCGCCGCGCTGCCGGCGCCCGTGGCGCCGCCTGCCATGGTCAGTCCGGCGTTCACCCGGCCATCGGCGTCGGAAGCTTCATCCCACTGGTGGAGGCCGTCAAAAAACTGGTCGGTGCCCTGCTGCATGCCGATCACGCCGAGCGCGCCGTTCATCACGCGGCCTTGCATGCCACCAATCGATGCTCCGAGCTCGGTTTGGCGGACGTTGCGGCCGCTCATGGCCGGATCAAATCCAGGGCGCCCCTGCACAGCCGCCTGCGAGATCCGGCTGGTCGTGCCCAGGCGTCCGACCGTTTCGGCGGTGCGGCTCCCGGTCGCGATGGCGATCTGCCGGCCGTTGGCGATCATCTCCATGCCAGTGCCCATGGCGCCGCCAACCGCGTTGTTGGTCACGGTCTGGTAAGGAAGACTGTTAGCGATTTGATTATCGCGCATTTCGTCGTAGGTGTCGACATAGTCATTGACCAGCGGGCGATGCTGGGGGGGGCGTTGTCGGTGGCCCATGGAAACTCCATGCCGTCGAAGAGTGGAGGCAAAAAAGAGCGACCTCAGCTCAGTGAGATCGCTCCAGCTTAACACCGAAAACGTCGACGCGAGGACCTATTGCGGACACGCCACGTTTACGGCACCTGGGGTGCCGTAATCGGTGTTGAGGCCCACGGTTTCGATGGCGGTGGTCGCTGCGCACCAAGCGCCGAGGGTGTCGTTGCCCGAAGCGGTGGTCACGCTGGAGCTCAGCTGCCAAGCGTACCCGGAGGTGGTGCTGGGGTTCCAAAGCGGGTTGGCCTCATCAATAAACAGGCTTCCAACCTTGATCTGAATGTAGTCGCCGTCGCCGCTGTTGCCGAGGCCGAAGCCGCTGGAGGCGTGCGTGTAGTCGGCGATGAAGGTGGTGTAGGCCCAGGTGCCAACGCCAGCATTGCTGATCACGAAGTAGTCACCGGGGGCGACCACCGCGGAGGTGCTGATGGTGATCGAGCTGGAGGTGTCGTCGTAGAAGCTGACACCGTTGAGATCGATGCTTCCTGCCGTCGTGTTGCGGATCTCAAACCACTCGTTGCCTGCGTCGTCGCCCACCTGTGGGTTGAATTGCACTTCGGTCAACATGAGGTCGCCGGCAACCAAGTCAGCAGCGCATTTGTCAGCCGTTTCGCAATCGCCCGGTTCAATGACGCCCGGACCTTCGTAGCCACCGACGTCGGCGTCCGAGCGGAGCTCGATCTTCCATTCACCGTAGCTGTACACGAGCACGCCGGTGAGGCTGGTGAGCGTGGCGTTTGCTTCGGCTTCAAACGCGTAGAAGCTGCCGCCGACGGTGTAATTGCCATTGACCACCCATTCGCCGAAGTTGTTGGGCGGGGAGGTGACGGTCATTTCCGCCGCCACCGTGACCAGCGTTCCTTCCAACTGCAACAACAGGCCGTCGTCGGCGAAGTCCGTCAATTCCATCGTGGTGGGGGTGACCACGGCGGTGCCGCCGGGGAACGACAGGTCGGCGTCGTCCATGACGACTTCGGTGGTGCTCGGCGTCTGATCTTCGGGGTACTCTTCGATGGTTCCCGAAGCGATGTTGACGAGATCGCCGACGGCGAAGTCGGGACCGGCGTCCTCTGCCCACGCAAACACATACACGCCGCTGTAGGCGCCGCCTCCCGGTTCACCGGCGTAGAAACCGTAACGTCCTGGAGGAGTCAGAGCGACGACGCCGTAGAGGGAGACTTCGGTGCCCACTTCGAGGGTGCCGTTTTGGATGTCGTAGATGGTGTCACCTTCATCCGAGGTGTCGATGTTGGTGTCGTCCGTCTCGGTGTCATCGCCGGTCTCTTCGGTGTCATCGCCGGTTTCTTCGGTGTCCGACGTGTCATTGGAGGTGTCGACGGGGAGGGTACGCGGACATCCGGTGCCGACCATCACGAAACTCGCTAGAACCAACCAAGATAAATTGCGCATTTGCCTTCCCCGTCTGCAGATCAGGTGCAGGCCGCACTCTTAGCCGGTCGGACGGGGGTCCCGCGTGACAAACATGCAAAAAAGGTCGGGCAAGATCCGTTTACCGTTTTCCGAGGCGGATTTTCAGGGCCCGGATCAAAAAGGCATGAATGTCTGCGGTTTCGTCGATCAGCATGGCGGTGGGCTTGCCGGCGCCGTGGCCGGCGCGGGTGTCGATCCGAATGAAGATCGGGTTTGGACCCGTCTGCGCGTGCTGTAGGGCCGCCGCGAATTTGAAACTGTGCGCGGGGACCACGCGATCGTCGTGATCGCCGGTGGTGATCAGGGTCGGCGGATAGGCAGTACCGTGCTTGACGTTGTGGTACGGAGAGTAGGCGTGCAACGCTGGGAACATCTTGGGGTCGTCTGAACGGCCGTAGTCGGAAGCCCAGGCCCAGCCGATGGTGAACTGGTGGTAACGAAGCATGTCTTGAACGCCCACCGCCGGAAGTGCCGCTCCAAACAGGTCTGGGCGTTGGGTGATCGCGGCACCAACGAGCAAACCACCGTTACTTCGCCCAGAGATCGCCAGTCGCTGGCTTTGGGTGTAGCCATTCGCGATCAGCCATTCGGCGGCGCCGATGAAATCATCGAATACATTCTGCTTGCGATCGAGGGTGCCAGCCTCATGCCATTCGCGGCCATATTCGCCGCCTCCCCGCAGGTTGGCGACCGCGAAGATCCCGCCGTTTTCCATCCACAACAGGTTGGATTCCTTGAAGCCGGGGGTGATGGCGATGTTGAACCCACCGTACCCATACAGCAAGGTTGGCGTATCTCCAGTCTTTTGCAGACCTTTTTTATAGCTGAGAAACATCGGAACTTGGGTGCCGTCCTTGGACGTATAGAAGACCTGTTCGGTGGTGTAGTCGTCCGGATTGAACGTCAGCTTTGACGCCTTGAACACCGAGGCGGTGCCCGTGCTCACGTCCAGGCGGTAGGTGGCGGGGGGCCGGGTATAGCTTTCGAAAGTAAAAAAGGTCTCGTTATCAGTGCTTTTCCCCTGGAAACCGGTGGCAGTGCCCAGGTCGGGGAGGGCGAGCTCCCGAACAAACTTGCCGCTGAGATCGTAGAATCGAACTTGGGATTTCGCATCCTTCAGTTGTTTCAGAATGAACTGACCGCCGACCAAGGAGGCGGATTCGATGGGCTCACTCCCCTCCGCGATCACGGTCTTCCATTGGTCCGGCGCAGGTTTTTGGAGATCGATGGCGATCACTTTGCCGCGAGGCGCACCGATGTCGGTATTAAAATAGAAGGTGGTTCCTTCGTTTCCGAGGAATTTGTAGTAGGCGTCGAAGCCGTCCAAGAGCGGAACGAAAGCGGCGCCGGACTTGGTGAGATCTTGAAGGTAGATCCGATTTTTCTCTGCGGTTCCCTCCCAGATCGAAAGCACGAGAGTCTTGCCGTCTTCGGTGATGTGAGGCTCAAAGCCCCAATCGGGGTGGTCGGGGCGCTCGTAGACCAGCGTGTCGGCCGATTGCGGAGTGCCGACCTTGTGAAAATACAGCTTCTGATCGACGTTGACTTCTTCGAGTGGGTTGGCGGGGGCAGGGTAGCGACCGTAATAAAACCCCGTTCCATCGGGCGTCCACGTGGCATTCGAGAACTTCACCCATTCGAGGGTCTCTTCCAGGTCGTTTCCGGTGGTAATGTCGCGAATTCTAAATTTCATCCAGTCGGATCCGCCGTCCGATACACCGTAAGCGAGGTAGCGGGCGTCGTCGGAGACGGAATATTCGGTCAGCGAGAGGGTACCGTCCGCGGAAAGGGCATTGGGATCAAGTAAAACGCGAGGACTGCCGTCGATGCCCTCTGAGACGTACATCGCCGATTGGTTTTGGAGACCGTCGTTTCGGAAATAGAAGTAACGGTCCTTCACTTTCATTGGACTTGAAAAACGCTCATAGTTCCAGAGTTCTTCAAGGCGGGCGCGGAGAGGTGCGCGCTCCATCGCCTGGGATACCCATCCCTCAAACAACGCATTTTCGGCTTCGATCCAGGTCCGGGTCTCGGGTGCGTCCGGGTTTTCGAGCCAGCGGTATGGATCGGCGACCACCGTGCCGTGATAATCGTCGGTAACTGTGCCTCTTGGCGCAGAGGGGTAGACGAAGGCGGATTCACCGGCGGCGACCGGCGGTGTTTTCGGGCAGGCGGCGAGCGCGAACAGTCCGAACAAGGCGGTCGAACGGACAACAGCGGCGGTGGTCATGGCGTCCCCATTGGAGTTCGCGTCATAACGTGACCCATGCCCTCGATCGATGTTCGGTTACATTCGCGGCGACGGGGAAAGCATGCGCTGGTTTTGGCTGTACCGACCTCAACTTCCCTCCGCGCGTGCGCAAGCGATTCAGGTCGTGCACATGGCCCATGCGATGGCCTGCCGTGGCCATGAGGTGACGTTGTGGGCGGATCCGGCGGGCGAGGAGAGGCTTGGTGTAGACAAGATACTTGACTATTATGGGCTAGCACCGCACCCGGGCCTTCGGTTGGGAATCCTGCCCCGATCGCGGACTCTCGCGTCGATCGCCTTTCGAGCGGCGTGGGTGCGCTGGGCGCGCGGCGGCGGGGTCGTGTATGCGCGATCGAAGCGCTATGCCATGGAGGTGGCTCGGTTTTTCCCGAAGTTGCCGATCGTGCTGGAGGCTCATGAGGTGGACTCTCTGCAGGCGATGGAGAGGGGTGAAGATCCTGAATCTTGGCGGGTTTTGGAACGGGAGGTGCTGAGCGTGGCGCGCGGGGTGGTCGCGAATGCCGGGGGCACCCTTCGGTTATTGAAGGAGGTTCATCCGGAATTACCTCCAAGCCGGGTGTCCCACAACGGCTGCCATGGGGATCGAATTCGTGCGCCAAGGGACGGGGAGGGCATCGGATATGTGGGGAGCATCCGGGCTTCCAAGGGGTTGACGGACCTAGCAAGTGCGGCTGCGCGGCTGGAGCCTTCGGTGACCCTGGTGTCGCCCGACGACGCCCAAGAATTGGTTCGCATGTCCGATGGAAAGCTAAGGGTGGAGCCTGAATTACGGCACATGGAGGTCCCGGATCGGTTGGCGCAATTTCGGGTGTTGGTGCTGCCGCTGGCGCCGGGATGGTTCGGGGAGGAGCTGACTTCTCCGCTGAAGCTGTGGGACTACCTTGCGGCGGGGGTGCCGATCGTCGCCGCGAATACGCCCGCCATGCGCGATGCGGCGGAAGGAATGTTTCATCCGTACGAACCCGGGAACGTGGACGATTTGGTCCGCGCACTTCAGGAAGCGTATTCCGACGAACACCTCCGCAAACGCCTGCTTTCCCGCGCCCGGGTGCGAACATGGGCGCAACGCGCAGCCGAAGTCGACGACTTCGTTTGCGAGGTGCTGCCTTGAAAGTGCTGTATGTCGTGCGGTACTGGCCGACGCTCACCGAGACCTTTGTGATGCGGGAAATCGAGGAGTTGCGGCGTCGCGGGCACGCAGTGGAGGTGGTTGCAATCGGACGGCGCTCTGACGGCGAACTGCACGATCAGATCCCATTGGTGAAGGTGCAGTACCCACCGAAGTTTCCGTGGCGCAGTTGGCGGCTTCGGTCGAAAGCGCACTGGAAGGTGGCGCTGCGGCAAGGGTGGCTGGCTGAGTTGGCAAAACAAGGTTTTGATCGCATTCATGCGCACTTTGCCGGGGAGGCGGCGGAATGGGCGCGCCATGCGGCGACGGCGGCAGGGATCCCGTTTTCGGTGACGGTCCACGGGGTTGATCTGTTTAAACCGCGGGTGGATACGGCTCAAGTGCTGCGTGCCGCCGACAAGGTTTTGGCGATCTCGGCGCATCACGCGCGCTGGCTTCATGAGAACTATGGTATTTCTTCGGTGATCCTCCGGTGTGGGGTGCCGGAGAATGTGCCGGTCGCTGCGCACCGCGAGCGGAAAGTGCGGGTGGTGTCGGTGGGGCGGAATGTGCCAAAAAAAGGGTTGGATCTGCTGGTTCGTGCGGCGCGCGAGTTCCCCGATTGGGAGTTTCGCATCGTGAGCGATCTTCCGAGCTCATTGGGGGTGACCACCGGATTTCTTCCACCCAGCCAAATCCCCGCCTTGCTCGCCGAATCGGACCTGTTTGTGCTGCCGTGCCGGATTGCCGAGGATGGGGATCGGGACGGCATTCCGGTGGCGTTGATGGAAGCCATGGCGGCGGGTCTTCCGGTGATTTCGACGACGGTGTCGGGGATCCCGGAGTTGGTGGACGCGGCGGTGGGATGGTGCGTCCCCTCGGATGATTTCGAGGCACTGATGGCGGCGATGCGCGAAGCCGGGGTGGTGAGGGAGCGGGCGCGTCGAGGTGCGGCGGCGCGGGCGAGAATATTGGAGGATCGTTGGACGCTTTCTCGCCAAGTGGATGAGCTATTGGCGGCGTGGGGATGAAGTCCGCCATCGACGCCTACCTGGCTGAGTTGTGGCGATCGGAAGCTGTCGATCGCGCCGTAGTGGCCGCCGCTGAGGTGGTCGCTGGCGATCCATGGGCGGTGGTCGCGGAAGCGGGGCTGCTGGCGCGGTGCAGCACGGTGGTCGCCGAGCGCGACCTCGGGCTACGAGCAGATCTTCGTGCGGTGGCGGTGGATTCGCCGAAGGCGGTGGTGCGGATTCCGCAGGGGGCGAGGTACCCCGCGCCTCAAAATGCAGGAAGATCGCAGCGTGGCGGGTTTGATACCCCGCAGCCGTTGGCCCGTCGGCTGGTGGCCCAATGTATCGCGGCCTTTGGTGCGGTGCCAAAGTCTGCCCTTGACCCGTCTTGCGGAATGGGGGCGTTCTTACTCGCGTTGCATGAAGCGGGCGTTGCCGCGATTCTAGGCACCGATGTGGATCCCTTGGCGGTGTTGGTCGCAAAATTGGCGGTTCCGAGTGCCACCATCGAACTTCGCGATGGATTGGCACCGGGGCCTGAGGTGGAGCTGGTGGTGGGAAATCCACCTTTTGTTCCTTCGGAACGGCAGGATAAAGAGTATAAGTCAGGGCTGCTTCGTCGATTCCCATGGTTGAAAGGTCGGTTCGATTTGTCGGTTCCGTTCGCTGCGGCGGCTTTGGAGAGGGTGGGGCCAGGTGGGATCGTGGGATTAGTGCTCCCTGCTCCGATTTTGATGCAACCCTACGGTGAACCGCTGCGGCGGCTGTGGTTGTCTGAGCACAGAATTGTGGATTTCTCGGCAACGGAGCCGTTTGTGGGCGCGTCGGTCGATGTGGTGACGGTGATCGTTCAGCGGAACGCGCCGACAACGCCGCTTCCTGCGCATGGAATCGCAGCGTCGCAGGTATTGGAGATGGAAGGCGCGATCCTACGGCGCGATCTGCTTCCGATCGACCGTGAAATCCTCCGACGGATGGCTTCGGCGGATCGTTTTCTCCGAGATTTGTGCAAGGTCGACACCGGTGTGGTCGTGCACGGTCCGATGGGAGGCCGCGATCGTCTGCTTTCCGATGAGCCCGGGGATGGCCGGGTTCCGTATGCGGATGCCGCGGATTTTTTTAGCCACCGAAACCGATGGTTGGACTATCGACCGGAGCTGATGCACCGGGCCAAACACCGCGAGATGTTTGAACTGCCCAAAATCGTTGTACAACGTCTGCGTGGCGCCGGTCCCGTCCGTGCAGAGATCGATCGAACGGGGATTTTTGTTGGACATACCTGCACGATCGTGCAGCCGAAGCCGGGATGCCCGTTTGAATTGGAGTTTCTGCTGGGGGTGTTGAAGCACCCTTTGTTAGACGGGTGGATACGACTTACCCGCGGCGAACGCCTGGATCTGTACCCGAGGGATGTTGGTTCGATCCCGATTCCGCGGATGTGGGATGTTCATCCTGAACTTTCGCTCCAGCAAGCATTGGGGCTGGATGATGAAATGACTTCCAGGCTTTTAAGCTTGAGTTCGGAAGGTTCGTCTGCGCCAGCTTGACGTCGTGCGATCCACCGGGGACGTTGTCGGGCGGAGGAAAGCGATGGTGTGGCTTGCATGGTTCGGGTTGTTGGGCTGTCAACCCAAGTTTGAGATCGAATCCGATCTGGCGTGTGATGCCGACTATTTCGATTGGGCGGGCGGAATCGCGACCTGGGTGGCCGAAGGCAAGGGCGACGGCTCCTTTGATGTCGATCCAGCGGGTGGCTTCGAAACCCGGGTGGTGGGCGAATATTCCCTGGAGACGGGCGACATCGAATACGAGATTTCCTATGCAGGCGACGCCTGGGTCGGTAGCGCTCAAGCTTCGGGCTACGGTTTCGTGCAGACCAATGGCGATGTGGACACCGAGATCACCATCGTTCGCACGGATGTGCTCGGCGATGAGTACACCACCGTGGAGCGGGTCGAGCGCACCGGATGTGAGGAAGTGCGCTGGTATTCCGATGGTGATGACATCTTCCGCGTGGACGAGGGCACCTATACCGACGACGGCTTTGAGTACAGCATCCAGACCCCCTATGGAGGCGGAGAAGGGGTGCTATCCTCGGATCTGACGTACGTCGAATCCCAAGAGGAGTCGACCGCCGACTACACGTATTCCGCGGAAATCGAGGGCGATGGCGACGGATACCGCGTTGCACAGTTTGACGAATCGGGTGCCGATTACGACAGCAGCGGCGAACGTGAGGATTTTCCTGATGGATCCGTTCACTGGGACTATGCATATTCGACCGTGGATGGCACGTACTATTGGGACTACACGGTCGACTATTATGGGGACGGTACCGGGACTCTCGAAGGCTCGGGTTTCAATTGCGAAGTCGAATTCAGCGGGTGGGACTGCGTGGCTTCCTGCGACGATGGGGAGGATTACTCGTGCTCCTAGGCGCGGTTCTGTGCGGTGGTCTCGCGGCTGCCGCCGAGCCGGAACCGTTGGTTTCGCCGCCGCCGATCGAGGTGCACCGGTATTGGGCCGGGCGGAATGTGTCCTACTTTGGCTTGGGAATGGGCGGCGCGGGTCTCAGCATGGGCGTGGGCGGGATTGCGAACGAGCAACCCTTTTTGGCGACCTTCGGGTTTATGACGATGATCGGCGGAGGATTCGTGGTCACGGCGGGCGCCACCCGTTCGCGGACGGCGCTGATCCACATGGGCGTCGATGTACCAAATGGCGCTTTGATCTGCGGTTGGGTGGGATCCGGGGTGTTCAGACCGCTCGGGTATGCCTGTGCGGGCGCGCAGATGGCGGTCAACGATAAAGCCTATTGGGAAGGCAGACCCCGCGATCCGAGCCTGTTTACCATGTCGGTTTCTCCAGGGATGGTGGGGCGCCACACGGGGGGTTTGGTGATTTCCGGGACGTGGTAGCGCCGCAGGCGGCAGGTTACTGGGCCGCTTGCCAGGAGCTACGATGCTTCGCTCGATGACCGGATATGGAAGGGGGGAAGCGAGCAACGGCGCGGTCACGGTAGTTGTTGAGCTTCGAAGCGTCAACAACCGCTTTCGCGATCTGCAGGTGCGGTGTCCCCGCGAGTATATGCCGCTGGAGCCGCGGATCAATAATCTGCTGAAAGACCCTTTTACACGAGGGAGAATTGACGCATTCATTCGGCGCTCGGGCCACGGGCCGGGTTCGATGGTGACGGTAGATCGGGGTCTGGCGGAGGAATACGCTCGGGTAATCAATGAAATCGGCGATAAGATGTCCGGTTTCCTTCAGAAGGATGCGCCGCTTACGTTTATTTTGGGCCAACCGGGTGTGTTGACCGTGTCTGAGGCGCCGGTCGACGTCATGACCGAGTGGGGGGTCTGCGAGGTAGCTTTACAGGCTGCGATTGCGGATTTAACGCAGATGCGAGAGCGGGAAGGGGAAGCGCTACGCCGCGATTTGGAACAAAACCTGGCCCAGCTCGCAAATGGGGTGGGCGACGTCGAAGCTGCGACCGAAGGTATCAATGACCGGATCCGGCAGCGACTGGAAGGGCGCATTCGTCGGATGATCGGCGATCGCTATGACGCCAATCGCATCATCCAGGAGGCGGCGTTGTTGGCGGATAAATCGGACATTTCCGAGGAGGTGGCTCGTCTGCGAAGCCACTGCGATCAATTTGGCGAAGCGATGGCAGCGGCCGATCCGGTAGGTCGAAGGCTGGATTTCCTGTTGCAGGAGATGCATCGTGAGGTCAACACCATCGGTTCAAAATCGGCGGAGCACCCCATTAGTCACCGGGTGGTCGAAATGAAATCGGTGTTGGAGCGCATGCGCGAGCAGTCGGCCAACGTCGAATGAGCACTTCCAAACCGGTTTCTACGTTGGAGCTGGAGCGTCCGGACAAGGGCGCCCTATTTGTGGTGACCGGACCTTCCGGTGTCGGAAAATCCACTTTGATCCGTGCTTTGATGTCGAGGTTGCCGGACCTGCAGTTTTCGGTGTCGGCAACCACCCGGCCTCCCCGCGAGGGCGAAGTCCACGGGCGCGACTACCATTTCCTGACTCAGGAAGGATTCGCCGAGCGGCTAGAACGGGGGGAGTTCCTTGAATATGCGACGGTCTACGACCGCCGTTATGGTACCCTGCGAGCGCCGGTGGAGGCGGCGATCGACGCCGGGCAGTCGGTGCTGTTGGACATCGATGTGCAAGGGGCGCGGCAGGTAAAACAGGCGTATCCTGGGTGCATTCGCGTGTTTATTCTGCCTCCGTCCGTCGTACTTCGAGGCAGCGCGCGCGATCCCGGGACTCTCAGAGGAGCAGGTGACCCAACTGAACGGTCTTGAGAAGTCCTACCTCGCGTCATATTCGGACTATCAGTCGCGGCTCACGCAA
>SXGR01494062.1_pt1 | contig 37212 bp, 24 predicted proteins | sample 3174711 | NCBI WGS metagenome assembly SXGR01 (sample SAMN11356860, study PRJNA531348) | freshwater metagenome | isolation source: freshwater sample F1-60 | place: China: Fuxian Lake, Yuxi | collected 2017-12-25
CACCTCGTCGATGATCGCGAAGTAGTGCCCCCGCTGGACCTGCTCCTCCCGGGTGCTGGCCATGCCGTTGTCCCGGAGGTAGTCGAATCCGAACTCGGAATTCGTGCCGTAGGTGATGTCGCAGCCGTACATCTCCCGGCGGACCGCCGGCGGCTGGCTGTTCAGGATGCAGCCGACGGTGAGGCCGAGGAACCGGTAGACTGCACCCATCCACTCGGAGTCACGCGCGGCAAGGTAGTCGTTGACCGTGACCACGTGGACGCCGCGTCCGGTGAGGGCATTGAGGTAGACCGGCAACGTGGCGACAAGGGTCTTTCCCTCACCGGTCGCCATCTCGGAGATGTAGCCCCGATGGAGGGCCATGCCGCCGATCAGCTGGACGTCGAAAGGCACCATCTCCCAGCGGATCGGGTGGCCCCTGACCTCGATGTCCCGCCCACAGAGACGTCGGCAGGCGTTCTTCACCACGGCGAAGGCCTCGGGAAGAATGGCCTCCAGCTCGCGCTTGAGCTCCTCAGAGTCCGTGATTACGGAAAGCCTCGCCTTCCAGTCGGCGGTCTTCTGCCGCAGGACCTCCTCGGGTTGGGACTGGAGCTGCTGCTCCAATTCGTTGATGCGGGCCACGATGGGCCGGAGCTTGCGGACCTCCCGCTCATTGCGGGAACCGAGGATCTTGCGAAACAGATAGCCGAGCATGACAGACCGTCTGGGACGGACCTCGGAGGCTAGGAGGGGTCCGGACCGAGGTCAAAGACAGAAGCCATTCCAAAACGGCGCCTGCAGTAGCCCCTGAACCCACTATTCCGTGGATTCGGAAGCCGCCTTGCGCTCCGCCCGATCCCACCACTTGGCGATGAGGACGCTGATCTCGTAGAGGATGTGCAGCGGGATGAACATCAGGAACATGGTCATCGGGTTGCCGTCGGGGGTAATGAACGCCGCCGCCACCAGACCCACCACCACCCAGTACATCCGAAGGCCAGACAGCCGCTCGGCATCGAGGATTCCGATCTTCACCAAGGTCAGCAGCACCAGCGGCAGCTCGAAAGCCACCCCCATGCCGATCATGAACCAGCAGACAAAACTGATGTACTCGGAGGCCCGCCACTCGTCCGCCGCAAAGCCGATCCAGTTGGAGAAGGTCACCGTGGAACTGAGGGCCACCACGGTCACAATGAAGTAGCAGAACGCGACCCCCATGAAGAACAGGAGGGTCCCAAAGCCGGCGATCCGGTACACGAGGCGCTTCTCATGGACATGGAGAGCCGGGAGGATGAACTGCCCCAGGAAGAACAGGACAAACGGGGCTGCAATGGCCGCTCCGCCGTAAAGGGCGATCTTCACGGCCACCACGAAGGGCTCAGTCGGGCCGAAGGTCTTCAACCCCACCCGGATTCCATACTTCGCCACCGCGGGTGGATTGGGGTCGGGGACCATGCCCAGCACCATGTTGGTGCCGACCGGGATGGGCGCGACCTTCAGGTAGAGATCCTGGTTGGTCGTGGTGCCCTGGACCGGAAAATCCTTGGCCAACATCTGTGATAGGACATTGGTGCCGATCGTGATGACGACCCGGGGCTGATCCGTCACCCGGACCCGCTGGGCCAACACCAGTGGCCACTCCAGGAACTTCACGATGTAAGGGCTGCCGCTGAGGCTGACCAGAATGCCCAGCGCGACCGCAATGGCGCACTTCACGAAGGTCCAGCGGAGATCCTCGAGGTGCTCGAGGAAGCTCTTGACCGGACCACCCCCCTCTTCGTCGTCGTGCTCCGGGGGCAGCACCTCGAGATCGTCGGCCATGCCAGGTCTCCGGGATCGGCCCCCGGTCAGGCCTTGGGCGACAGGTCCGTCCGCTGGGACGACTGCGAGAGGGATTCCTGCGGAGCCTTCGGCGTCGGGGCGGGCGGCGTGCGCTCCACCTCATCCATGGCCCGATGCAGCTCCTCCTGGACATCGCGCGAGGCCTTCTTGAACTCCTTGATGCCCGTGCCGACGCCCTTCATCAGTTCTGGTACCTTCTTGGCGCCGAACAGGATCAGGACGACCACGGCGATCACAATGACCTCCGTGGAGCCAATCATGCCGAGGGGTAGGGGATTCATCGGGTGCAGTTCCATGCCAGGGATCCCATCAAGCCGACTTCGGTCCGGAGCCGCCCGGAGGGTCCGACGGATCGTTCGTGACCTCCTTGGAGGCCTTCTTGAACTCCTTGATGCCCGTGCCGACGCCCTTCATCAGCTCGGGAATCTTCCGGGCGCCGAACATGAGGACCACGATCCCGAGGATGACGAAAATCTCCGTCGTCCCGAGGAACGCGATGGGCAGGGGCATGGACATGGAACTCACAAACACAGCCTAGGATCGCTGCCTCCGACGGTAAAGGGGCAAAAACGGCGCGCCCGGGTGCGGGCCTCCGCGGGCGGACGCAAAAAGGCCGGGCCCGAAGGCCCGGTCCTGATGGGGTGCCAACCCAGCGTTCCGTCCCGGTCTACTGATAGCGGATCACGAGGTTGCCGCCCGATACCGACAGCCCCGTGATGGTGACCGGGGAGGTCGACGAGAGGCGCAGGAACTGGACGGATCCGCCTGCCGGCACGGTCACGGTCTTGGCCTGGGCATCGACCACCGCTCCCGCCACCGCGGTGTACGATCCGTTGAGGGTGACGGAGCCGATGGGCTCGATCGAGGCACCGGCCACGGCCGAGGTATAGGCCTTGATGCCCCCGGCGGAGTTCACCAGCGTCCGGACACCGGACGATCGATCCACTGTGAACAGCTCCAGATTCGCCCCGCCAGAGCGCTCGTACCAGACAAGGCGGATGCCGTAGACACCCGCCGCCTGCACGACGACGTCGAACGTCTCATCCGCAGGCCCCCCATTTCGGAAGGCCAGGGGCGGCGAACCGGCACCCAGATTGAGACCCGCGGCCAGCTTGTAGCCATCGTCCGATCGGACCCCGAACCGCGTGATGCCCGCGGGCAGATCGAGGAACGCCACGACCTCCATCGCGTAGTTGTCATTGCCGAGAGCGTCGTCCTGTCCAGGGATGGGCTCATCACCCTCGAAGTAGCCCACCGAACCCCCGCTGGTGGCGTCCTGGGAGAAGTTGATGGCCTGGGAGACGACGTTGGTGTCGTAGAGCCTCGCGATCGACGAATTGGCTGCCAATTGGGCTTCCGCACGGTCGAGGCTGTTCTCCCCCATCTCCTGGGCCTGGGTGACCCTCACCTTGAAGCCGCGCTCCGATCCCGGACCCGACAGGCGGGTGGCCGGATCGAGTTCGCGATAGGTGACGGTGAACGCCCAGATATTGGTCTGTAGCACGCCCTCGTTGTCTGCGAAGACCAGACGGGCCTCCTGGACCACCCCTTTCGGCGGGAGCGGGGTCAGGACATGGGAGACCAAGGCACCGGTCGCCACGGAGGTCACGGTGGGCGGGACCCGAACGCCGTTCACCGAGAGCTGGATCGAGGAGGTCTTGACCTGGGTGTCCCGGTTCTGGATCGACACCTCGATCCGCGGCTCGGTGGTCTCGACCACGGCCCCGTCCGTCGGCGACACCGACGTCACCGCCGCGCGCTGGACCCCGGCGTCCGCCACCGGGACGAACACCAGGTAGTTGATGTAGCGCGCCCCGGTGCCGTTGTCTGGGGTGAGGTGCCGCAGCCGGAGGGTCTTCTTGCCGGACAGCCGGAGCACGACCCGGTTCTTGCCGGTGCCGTCGGTCAGCGGGACGTTCCGCGCAGTGAAGCCCGACTGCACGCCGAGGAAGCTGCCCAGCAGCCTCGGTTCGGCGCCAACCGCCGAGGAGACCTCCTCCAGGACGCTGTCCGCCTTCTCCATGTTGACCACGGACTCCCGGAGATAGACCTCGTAGGAGCCCGCCGCGAACTCACGGGTATAGTTCATCCAGTCGTCGACCGCGATGTCCCCCACCTCGTAGTCGTAGATTCCCTGGTCATTGTTGAAGAGCGACGGACGACGGTTGTCGAGGGACCGCTGCATCCGGATGGCGTCTTGGGTCCGGTACGGCGTGTCGTCGCCGCTGGGACCCGACCGGGTGTCCTGGTAGTCCGTGCCCGCCACACCAACCCGGTCGGTGTACGAGTTGCCGACCACGCCGCCGCCCTCGGCACTGCGGACCGGGTTGTCGAGGAACTGGCCGCCGTCGAAGTCGTAATCCTCCGCCTCCACCGTCCGGGTGTCGGCCGAGAAGGTGTCGAAGGCGATCATGGCCGTCCGGGTCGTCCCCCCGGAATCGGTGACGGCCAGCTGCCCTAGATACGACTTGTTCTTCTCGAAGCCCCCGAGGGTCCCGGTCCGGGTGGTCCCGGCCGGTCCGAGGAGGAGTCCGTTGGCCGTGGTGTAGTCGACCCCATTGAGGGTAACCTTGAAGCCCGCATCCGGGAGCGGCCGGTCGTCGACCACGGAGAACGCCACCTTGGTGTCCGCAGCAAGGAAGACCGATCCCTCGGCCGGAGAGACTGCGTCGATCCGCGGAGCCTCGTCGACGGCCGTCGGCGGGGCCGCGGCGTTGAGGTTCCGGTAGACCACCTGGTATCCGTTCGGATCCTTGCCGCCATCGGCATAGAGATAGAGCACCACGTTGCCGACCAGGTTCGTGAATGGAGCCGGAGGGCTGTCGGTCCCGTCGGCCAGCACATCCGCCTCGGGCGTGTCGACGAAGGTCCGGTCGAACAGCACCGCGCCCCCGGCATCGAGGTCCAGGACCCGTCCACGGATCACCACGTTGCCATCGACCGTGGTGAGGGTGAGCACCAGCCGGACATTCGTGTTCTTGATGGCGGGGCTGACGTTCTCGTTGAAGAAGTACTTATTGATGCCCTTGGTGATCAGAAGGTCCGACTCCGACTTCGCGATTCCGTATCCACCGAGGGAATTGGCACCGGTCTTCTGGGGGATAAAGGCCAGCACCGCGAAGGAGTCGGGCCCCTGTCCGGACACGAGATCCACCGAGAACTCGTGGAGGGTTCCCTCCGTCAGCTCATAGGTCTTGGTGGTCTTGGTGCTGCTGACGAAGAACGCCTGGCCGATCGCGGGCAGGTCGAAGGTGAACACGCCTCCCGACTGCTTCCCTCCGGGAAGCGGCTGGCCCGCCGGGTTGGCGTCCTTCCATCCGGACCGCTCGGCCGCCTTGAAGTCGTCCAGCACCGCCCCCTCGGCGACGAACACCTGGGCGTTGTCGAAGACCACCTGATAGCCCTCCGGGTTCTTGCCGCCGTCCGCGTACAGGTAGAGGACGAAGTTGCCCACCAGATTGAGGAAGGGAGCCGGAGGGCTGTCGGCTCCGTCTGCCATCACATCGGCCGCCGGGGTGTCGATGAACGTCTTCTCCCAGATCACCGCATTGCCTGCATCACGGTCCAGGACCTGTCCCCGGATGATCACGTTGCCCGATCGGGCCTCGAGGTTGAGCACCAGGGTGACGTTCTGGTTCTTCACCGCGGGCTGGACGTTCTCGTTGAAGAAGTACTTGTTGATGCCCTTGGTGATCAGGAGATCCGTCTCCGATTTTGCGATCCCGTAGCCGGCCAGTGAGTTGGCCCCGGTCGCCTGGGGGATGAAGGCCAGCACGGCGAAGGAGTCGCCTCCCCGGCCTGAGACCAGGTCGACCCGGTATTCGAGGGTGCGACCCTCGACGAGCTCGAAGGTCTCCGAGGTCTTGGTGCTGCTGACGAAGAACGACTGGCCGATCGTCGGCAGGTCGAAGGTGAAGACGCTGCCGGACTGTTTTCCGCCGGGCAGTGGCTGGCCTGCCGGATTGGCGTCTTTCCAGCCGGAACGTTCAGCGGCCTTGAAGTCGTCGAGGATGCGGGCCTGCACCGGGGCCTGGCTCAGGACCGCCAGCGCCGCGATTGCGGTGAGACAGCGAAGGAATGGGAGGAGACTCATGGATGGGAGTGTCTGGGATTGGGACGCCAGGCTGACAGGCACGGCGTGGCCGTTCGGGGATTTTCCAAATCCAGCCAGAACAGGCCCAAAGATCAAGTGCGGGTTGGTATGGTGCGCTACTGTTTTATAGAGTCCCTCGGAGACTCCGAAAGCGGGCCCTCGGCAACAGCCACGGAGCATCCGACAGGGATCTCCGGCCCCAGCAAGATTGGTCGTAAGCGCAAACCGCATCTGATCGTTCCACCCGGTTGCGGAGCGACACAGGTCCGCATGACCCCGGAACCAGCCCTCCGGAACGACGGCTCCCAGAGCGGGGCTGCGTCGCATCGCTGCATGGATCATGTCCCATTCTCCCGCACTCGACGGCATCCGGGGGATCGCGATCGCCGCGGTCCTCGTCTTCCATGTCCTACCGGAACATCTCCCCGGGGGATTCGCAGGAGTCGACGTGTTCTTCGTGCTCTCCGGATTCCTCCTCACGCGACGGATTCTGTCGGAGGTCCGACAGGGCGGCTTCCGTATCGGCTCTTTCGTCCTCCGACGGGCCATGAGGATCCTGCCCAATCTGACCCTCATGCTCATCTCGGTCGTCCTTCTCTGGGCCTGGCTCTTTCCACCCGGGGCGTCCCAGGACGTGGCCCGACAGGGGCTTTGGACTCTGGCTGGCATCCCAAATCTCTACCTCTGGACCCATCTTGGAACCTACTGGGGACCCGCCGCCCACTGGTCTCCCTTGACCCATGCCTGGTCGCTCGGAATCGGGGAACAGTTCTATGTTCTGCTTCCCTTGTTTCTTCTGACTGTCCACCGCTGGTGTCCACAGCAGAGAACCTCTTGGATCCTGGGACTGGGGGCCACAAGCCTGTCAATCTGGGTACTCTGTGGGACACGGTATCCAGCGGGGACCTTCTATCTCCTTCCCAGCCGGGCTTGGGAACTCCTGCTGGGCTGCCTCATCGCGAGTCACCTGGACGACCGCCTGACGAGTGCAGCTCCGCTCGTGCAGCGATGGAGCCCTGTCTGGGGATGGATCGGACTGGGGCTAGTGCTGGCCTCGTTCTCATTCCACGCGGAGCGACAGCCGGGTTCTCCCTGGAACCCGATCCCGGCCGCCTTGGGCTGCGGACTGCTAGTGGCTCACGCAGGAAGAGGGTCTGTAACTGTGGACCGCGTGGGACGATTCCTATCGTCCCGCGGGCTCGGCACCCTGGGCCGTCTCTCCTAGTCCCTCTACCTGTGGCACTGGCCATTCCTCACGCTGGGAGGATGGATCGCCGAGCGCTGGGACTGGGATCTAACCCTTGGAAAGGCCGCGGGCACCGCCTTCAGCGTGGTTCCCGCCTCGCTAGCGCATCGCTACGTGGAGTTCCCCTGCCGTAATGCCACCACCCTTCCAATCTGCAGGCCAGCCCTCGTAGCAGCCGGCCTCGTCACGACCTAGCTCACCTGCGGGTGGATGACCCAGAACCGCCCGGCGGATCCCCTGGTCCTGGTCGACCCACCCCACTATTCCGCCCGGACGTACGACGCAGGGAATCTCTTCGTCCATGACCTCTCCCAAAACAGCCGGTATCGGGGTCTGAAGACCCCCCCGTGCCCCGACCGACCGCGGGACTCGTGGCGTACCGGAGGGGTCATCCAATCTCACGGCGGGAGCGTCCCAAGGGTCGTCGTCCTGGGCAGCTCCCATGCGCTGATGTACTCGGCGATGATCGACGACCTCTGCAAGGGACTGGGACTGACGGTCGCTTTTCTCTGCGTTGATGGAGGCGCCTCCCCCTTCTTCGAGAACCGGCAGGGACACAGCTTCGCCTCGGATGCGCTTGCAGCCCAGTTCGACAGGTTCCGGCTCCATTGGATTCAGACCTGGCGGCCGGAAATTCTGATCGTCGCAGACCGCTGGGATGGGGGCACCTCCGGAACCGCAGGATTTGAGCGGAAACTGCGGAGGTTCCTGCGGGAGGTCGCCCCGTTCTCACGACACCAGATCCTCGTGGCACCGGTCCCCATCCTCGGTGGTATCCGGGATTTGAACCTCCTCGAGCTGGTCCACTGGGAGTCAAGGCCTGACGGAACACCTGGGATCCTGCGGGCTGACGGGAGGCAGGGCCTCCGGAACGCCGTTGTGGAGGTTATGGAGAAGATGCGGGAAGAATTCGGCGGGGTCCGGGTGGTCCGACCCGATCTCGACCTCTTGTTGCCCGACGGGCAGGTCCGCTTCCTCTTCGGCCGACGGCTGCTCTATATCGACGAGGGACACCTGAGCGACGAGGGCGCCGCCCGGCTCCGGCCGCTTTTTGCCACGGTGCTGACGGAAGCCCTTGGCCATTCACAGGCCTCCACCTCGTGGGGGGATTGGAGCCTGAGGGAAGGCGGATGCCCCCCAGATTTGGCTCATTCGAGCCACGATCGATCGTGGATTACGAACTGGAGCCGGCCACGGTAGGCTCCTAGCTCCCCGACCAGCCGGATCGACGAGCCCCTGGGTGTGCGGCGTAGCGCCCGCTGGATCGAGGGATCGAAGGAATGGAGGGAATAGGCCCTGCCCGCGACCACGACCTCGGCAGAACGCCCCCTCGAGGCCACCCCTTCCACCCGGAAGAACTCGCCCATCGCCTGCGCCATCTCGTCCGGATTGGCCGCCCCAAGCACTGTGGCACTCCTCAGCCGCGAACGATCGATCCGATCATACCCGACCGACACTGGGGTCGGTGGCGTGACCCGCAACCCAGGATCCTGGCTCAGCAGACGAGACCCCCCGTTCACACCGGACCGGAACCGCGCCAGAAGCGGGAAATGGTCGCTGGTGCCCGCCCCCGGACCATACCCCGTCCACCGTCGGGGCAGGCCCAATGGCGGCTGGGCGTTCACGCCGTCGACCCGGACCGGCCGGAAGCTGCCATCCAGATATTCGATTCCGCCTCCATCCAGGAGCCCCCGGGACACGAAGAGGTGCATCAGCGTACCCCATTCCCCGGAGTAGACATCGGACCCGCGCTCCCAGACGGGGAGCTCATACCAGAGATTGTAGAGTGCAGGCCCTCCAGGATGTCCCATCGCCACCTTGTCACCCTGGGAGCCGAGGACGTCCTGCAGGGCCGAGGTCCCGATCCGCGGATACCGCTGCTTCTGGTTGTAGTGGGAATTGAAGTCGCCTCCGAGAAGGACCTCCGCCTTCGGATTCGCGGCAAGAATCTGGTCCAGCCGTCGACGGGCCACCTCGGCGTTGCCTCGTCGGATCGTCTCGGACCGCTCCTCCGAGGCCCCGCTCTTCCAGTGGTTCACCAGAAGGTAGAGGTCCCGCCCATCCACCCGGACCACCACCTCGAGAATCCCGCGGGCTCCCTGGGTCGGATGGGTCTGCACGAAGGAGATCGGGAACCGGCTCAGGACCACATTCTTCTGGGTCATGGGTCCCGGCACGCCCGTGGCGGCCTCCGCGGAGTCGACCGCCAAGGCATAGCCTCGCAGCCCGGTGTCCTCGAGATGCTTGAGCAGCCACAGCTCCGAAGGCAGACCCCGCCAGGCCTCGGTCAGACGTCCCGTCAGGATCTCTGACACCCGCTCACCGCGATGCTCATCCAGGAAGCGCCGGGAGTCCGACACCATCGTCTCCGGGGTCGCGTCGACCTCGAGCTCGTTGAGGAGCAGGAGGTCTGGCCCCGTTCCGCCGTCGACCGCCCCGAGGACCTTCCGGATGCCCTCCAGCTTGCGGAGCAGCTTCCCCGGGCCGTAGCCAGCCGAGTCGGTCGGGTTCTCCACATAGTCGTCGAAGCGGGCGACCCGGTCGATGTCGAACAGGTTCTCCACGTTGTAGACCATGACCGTGAACTCCTGGGTTCCGGCCCAGGACGGAACAGCCGAGGAACCCACGACCCAGAACACGAGGAGTCCCCTCCAGATCCAATGCATGGCCCGAATAGACAACCGTTTACCCGCCCCATCACCCGAAAAGATGCGACTGGCGGCATGAGACCGGGAATGAACGACCGCCGGCTCCGGCGTGTCTGAGCGGTTGACGGTCGTGCGGTCCACCCGCAGGTTCGGGTTTGATCCGGACAATCCCTCGTTGCACCGACCCCTCATCCGTCCGAATTCCTCATGCCAAAGCCCGCCACGCTCGTCTCAGTACTTCTGGTTCTCATTGCCATCGGCATCGGGACCCGGATCGGCCATCGCACCCCGGATCGAATCCCTGCCAAGGCGCCGGCCGACCCCGCCCCGGGTTCGGTCACGACCCCGGCGTCGGCCGAAACGGGTTCCATGGCCGGCCCAACCCTCGCAACCGGGTCTCCAATCGCCCAAAATTCCCCCCTCGCCCAGCCGTCCGCATCCACCCCACGGCCCCCAATGCCGCCCTGGGTCCGCCCCTCCGAACGACGCCCCTGGGATCCCAGCTGGCTGGACCAGTTTGCCGGCAAAACCACCCCGTCGACCGCCCGATTCGAGCTCACCGGGGGCCGGATCGCCGAAGGGGACGTGATCCACATCCGCGAGGAGGAGGGAGTGGTCGTGTTCGTGGGGGGACGACTCCGCCAGCCCGAGGCAGGAACCTTCTTCTTCCGGAAACAGGGCCTCACCACCGCCGCGGGATCGCACGTCGGAGTGATCCAGCTGCCCGGTAGCCACCAGGCGTTCCGACTGGAACCCGCCCAGGACGGTTCCATCGAACTCGTCGCCCGAAGCCTCGACGAAGTGGTCTGCGTCTCGTACCGCAAGTCGGGAGAGACCGCGGCCGCCCAGAGGTCCGAGGACGCCGTCATCGAAGAGGCAGCACCGATCGACATGAACCAGCACCCATCCGTGCCCGTTCCCGAGTACCAGAACGGTGTTCCCATGTACCAGAGCCAGCCCGGTGCCAAGGGCGTGCTCTACATGGACTTCGATGGGGAGACGACCACCGAGTGGAATGGCCAGCTGATCGTCGCCAAGAAATCCAGCTTCACCACGACCCAGATCCGCGACACGTGGCGGATCGTGGCCGCCGACTTCCAGCCCTTCACGATCAACGTCACCACGGACCTCCAGGTGTTCCAGAAGGCCGCCCAGAACAGCCGGATCCGGGTGATCGTGACCCCCACGGATGACGCCCAACCCGGAGCGGGCGGCGTCTCCTTCGTCGGCGCCTGGAATTGGACCGGCGACACCCCAAGCTGGGCATTCAACCTGGGGTCCTCCAAGGAGTTGGCAGAGACCATCACCCACGAGGTCGGCCACGCCCTCGGTCTCCGGCACGACAACCGCCAGCCGCCCAACGGGGCCTATGAGGAGTACTACATGGGCCATGGATCCGGTGAGACCAGCTGGGCCCCCATCATGGGCGCCGGGGTGAGCAAGTCGGTCATCCAGTGGTCCCAGGGCGAGTACGCGAACGCGGTCAACAAGGAGGATGACCTCGCCATCATCACCACCCAGAACAATTCGGTGGCGTACCGGGTCGACGACTTCGGCAGCACCTGGGGATCCGCCGCACAGTTAGAGATCTTCCCGGGGGGCGCGGTGACGAACAGGGGCCTCATCGAACGTAACACCGATGCCGACGTCTTCCGGTTCACCACCTCGGGAGGGCGGATCGACCTCCAGGCTGCACCGGCCGTGACCGGAGCCAACCTGGCCATCCAGATGGATCTCCTCGACCCCTCCGAACAGGTCCTGCTGCGAAGCAGTCCCACGTCGACCCTCAAGGCCAACTTCGCCACGAACGTTCCTCCGGGGGACTACGCCATCCGGATCCGCGGTGCCGGACGCGGACCCAACGCCACGATCGGATTCACCGCCTACGGCAGCCTCGGCTATTACAGCATCACCGGAGTCGCCGGTGGTGCCTCGGAGCCTCTGAGGTTCCGCATCCCGGAGAACCCCACCAACAACACCGTCATCGGATCCCTCGACAGCCTCGCGACAGGCCCTGCCAACCGCCGGTTCGTCGCGACCCGCGGCAACGGGGTCGGCCCCTTCGCGGTGTCCTCCATTGGCGAGCTCACGGTCGCCGACTCCTCCCCGATGGACTTCGAGGCCCGCGAGTGGATGGAACTCTTCGTGAACATCGAGTACCCGGACGATCCGTCGCTCAACCAGTCGGACCTCCGCGTCGTCGTCCAGTTCACCAATGTCAATGAGCCGTCCGTCATCACCACCCCGTTAATCCGGGTGTTCGATCGTACCCGCAGCGGCACGGTGCTCGGTCAGGTGAGCGCCACCGATCCCGACCTGTTCTCAGCTCTCACCTTCGCCGTCGGGAGCGGGACCGAGGAGGGATACTTCGCCATCACTGGGACCGGGGAACTCCGGCTGGCCAAGGATCTGGACTCGGGCCCCAAGACCTTCGTCCTGGGCCTCGATGTCGCCGATCGGGCCGATGCCACCGCGACCACGGCGTCCGAGATCCGGGTCGAGGTCCTCGAGACGCCGACCGGATTGGCCCCGGGCGCTGTGACCTATGCGGTGTACTCCGGGATCTCCGGGAATACGGTGGCGGCGCTGACGGGCGACCCGAGCTACCCGAATTCCCCCAGCAAGGTCTCCCAGCTCACCGTGTCGGAGATCACACCCAACTTCGACACCGATTTCGGGGCCGTCCTCCAGGGCTATTTCCTGGCACCGGTGACTGGTAGCTACACGTTCGCGGTGTCGGGCGACGATGCCACCGACCTGCGCCTGGGGACCAGTCAGGACCCGTCCACGGTGCGCCGCATTGCCTACGCGCCCAAGGCGTCGGACCCAAAGGACTGGACCCAATACGTCTCCCAGAAATCCTCCGCGATCTCCCTCGTGGGGGGGCGCGCCTACTACATGGAAGCCCGGTTGAAGGCAGCCGATGGGATAAGCCACCTCGCGGTCGCATGGCAATGCGCCGCCGCCGGGGCCTCCACACTGCAGGTCATCCCGGGACGCTTCCTCGCTCCCTACACCGGAGCCTTCGTCCCAAGACTGGTCACCACCGACGTCCGGCTCCGCCACGGCACGTTTCCCCACGCTCGGTTCGCAAAGCTCGAAGCCTCCAGCGCCACGGGCGGAACTGACTTCCAGTTCGAACTGGTCTCTTCCTCCGTCGAGGGACTGGTCTCGGTGGAGAAGTCGACGGGATGGCTGCGCCTTGCCGATGCGGCGATGCTCGAGAGTTCCAGCGACACGGAAGTCAGCCTCGAGATCCGGGTATCGGACTCCACGGGCGGGGCTTCGACCGGCTCGGTCGTCTGTCGGATTCTGGGTGCCGATGAGATCGGAACTCCGATCGCACACGCCGAGATCTTCCAGAACATCGGAACGGGAACCTCGGTCGCGAACCTGACCGGCAATGCCAAGTTCCCCGGTCGACCCGACCTGCTCCTTCCCCTCGAGGACCTGGCCGTGGGACCCAACATCGGGCAGAGCTATGGCACCCGGATCCGGGCCCTCCTCGCCCCACCCGTCTCGGGCAGCTACACCTTCTACATCGCCTCGGACGACAGCAGCGAACTTTGGCTGAGCACCAGCTCCAGCCCCTCGAACGCCAAGGTGATCGCCCGGGTCGGCGGCGCCGTGGCCATCGGGAACTGGACCGGACAGACCGGACAGAAATCCGCCAGCGTCAACCTCCTCGCCTCCCGGCAGTACTACCTCGAGGTCCTGCACAAGGAGGGCGCCGGCAATGACCACCTCGCGGTCGCCTGGACCAACCCCAACACCCCGACCCCCGTCGTGATCCCGGGCTCCGCACTGAGGCCCGTGGCGCTGGGAACGGCACCCATCCTCAGCCCGGCCGAGGGCACCGTGGAGCGGAGCGCCGGGGAGTCGACCCTCGTGGTGGACGTCAACGCCACCGATAGCCCCCTAGACGTCCTCGCGTGGCGCATTCGCGGCGGGAACGACGAGGGAATCTTCCGGATCGACACCGATACCGGAGCCATCGCCGTGGCCAAGCCCGACACCCTCAAGGCCTCCGCCCAGAGCGCCTGGAACCTCGAGGTCGAGGTCCAGGACTCCGGCTATGGCGACCTCTATCCCCGCCTGACATCCACCACCACCGTCCCCATCACCGTGAAGTCCGCCCTGTCCCCATTTGCCGAGTGGGCCGTGGCCGCCGGGATCCCTGGGGAGGGCCCCGACGGGGATTCCGACAACGACCAGGCCAGCAACGAGCTCGAATTCGCCTTCGGTGGCGACCCCCGGAAGCCCGATGCAGTACTCCTCCTCCCAAGGGTGTCCACCACCACCGTCGGCGGCACGCCACGGATCCAGCTGCGCCATTTCCGTCGCCTCGACTCCACCTCAATCGGTATGGCCTACAAGCCACTCTCCCTGACCCGCCTCGCCCCGGAGGGCTGGGCCCCAGCGGAGATTCTATCGACCACGACCCGCACCGGGGAGGGCATCCCCGCCGGGTATGAAGAGGTCACCTACGAGATGGCGGATGACGTCGAGACCCGATTCTTCCGGGTGTCGGTATCGACGCCCTGAACGCGACGGGGAGCGCCGTCGGTGTCGGCGAAAACCGAACGCTGACCTGTCCCCCCGTTCGTCCTACACTGCAGGGACATGACCGATCAAAAGCCCCTCGGAGCCCCAGTTCCAACCCCACGGGAACAAAGGGCTGTTTGGGTCACCGGGACTGGGGTCATCGTCCAGGGGGAATCGCAGGTCGATTCCCTATGGAACCGGGTCCGGGACGACGTTCGGGTGCCTGAAGGCCTGTTGGAACGGGAGGAACTGGAGACGCTGGCCGGCCTCGACTCCGGGGATGCCCGGATCCTGGGACGCCATCAGCGGCTCGCCCTCGCAGCCACAGAGATCGCCTGGCGACAGGCAGGGTTGGATTCCGCAAGGAATCGCCTGCGGGGGCAGTCGACCAAGATTCGTCGTCCCCGGTTTGGCTGCCTCAGCGGGACCTCCACCGGGGAGCTGGCCTGTCTGTTGGAGGAGATCGACCAACGTCCCCTGCCCTACTCGATCGGACGTTGGCGCGGAAACTCGATCGGAGCCGGGGTCTCGATCCGGTTTGGCCTCGGCGGGGGCGACTACTCCCTGAATGCTGCCTCGGCGACCGGGGCCCAGGCTCTGCAGCTCGCTGGGAGCCTGATCGCCGCCGGGGTGCTCGACGCGGCCGCGGTGGTGGCGGCAGACCCGTTTCCGCCCCCGGCCCTGCGTGAGGCCATGTCCACCAATGGCAGCGTGTCCGAACTCCGCACCGGAGGCCCCCTCCAGCCCGGACGTGATGGCATGACACCCGTCGAGGGTGCGGCGTGCGTCGTCCTCGAATCCGCCGCCCACGCGATCGGACGGGGTGCGACGCCCCTCGCCACATGGCTCGGCGGGGACCAGGCCAGCGAGGCCTACCATCTCCTCGCGCCGGAACCGGCAGGCCAGACCCTCGAGGAGTTGATCCGGCTTAGCCTCACACGCCTCGGAGACCGCCCTGTCGACTGGATTTCCCTGCACGCTACCGGCACCCGAGCCTTCGATGTCGTTGAGGTCGACGTCCTCCATCGCTGTTTCCCCGAACGCCTTCCGTGGATCTCCGCCTTCAAGCGGATCACCGGCCACGCCCTCGGTGCCTCGGGAGTGGTCGAGACCGTCCTGCTGGTCGAGGGCCTGCGCCGCGGACAGCTTCCCCCGTGGCCCCAGCCCACCGATCCCAGTCTGAAGCTGTCCGCCAAAAACCGACCCGATCGTCTGCCCCAGACTGCGCTGCAGATCAGCCAGGGGATGGGGGGCGTCGTGGTGGTGAACGCCCTTGGGAAATCCCCGTAGAGCGGATCCAATTCCGGACCGATTGCAGCTGGCGGCCCTCCGTCATTCTCCGCGACCCTCCCTCCCATGAGAGGGGATCCTCGCCGCGCCATGGAGAGCTCGTCGACATGGACCGCACACGTCTCGATGGCCCTCGTAGCCTCCTGTGCCCTCTCCCTCACAGCTTTGTCCGCACCCAGGATTCCCGGTCTGGCATCAGCGCCTCTCGAATCGGATCTCCGTGGCGAGATCCTCGTCGAGGAATTGAACTGCGTGGCGTGCCATGAGACCGAGGGGTCGCTGAAGGCCCGGTCCAAGCAGGCACCCCGACTCTCGGACCTGGGCTCCCGGTTGAATCCCACCTGGGTCGAACGCTTCATCGCGGATCCCCACGGAACCCAGAGCGGGACCACGATGCCGGACACGCTTGGCTCGCTGGAGCCGAATGCCCGACGCCAGACGGCCCACGCCATCACCCACTTCCTGCTATCGACCCGGACGCACGGATTCTCCCTCACCCCGCCCGACGCCATCGCCGCAGGGCACGGCCAACGGCTGTTCCTGGCCCGGGGCTGCATCGCCTGTCATCCCACCCCGGAGAGTGATCCGACTACACCTGAAGCCCAGGGACTGATTCCGCTCACCGGGCTGGAATCAAAGTACAGCGTCCAGAGCCTGTCGGGATTCCTCGAACAACCCCATCGGATCCGTCCGTCCGGACGCATGCCCGACCTCCGTCTGGACCGCCAGGACGTGGAGCGGATCACACACTACCTGCTCCGACGCACCCGGGTGCCCGGGGCCCTGGCCTACACCCTGTACCGGGGCCAGGTCTGGGAGGGACTCGACAGCGAAGAGGTCGTCGCCGAGCGCGCCGGCCAGGTCCGCGACTTCACCCTGAAGAGCCTCGGGGAGGTCGGTCACCACACCGCCATCCAGTATGACGGATGGATTCACATCCCAGGACCGGGACGATATCGGTTCCACCTCCGCATGAATGGAGGTGCGCTGGTGGTGGATGGCCGGCAGCTCGTCCGGGAGGACCCCAGCGACGCCCGCGGTGTCCTCGAATGGTCACCGGAACTCGACCTCGCAACCGGTTGGCGGACGATCCGGCTCACCTATTTCCACACCGGACACGACCCCACGTTTTCGTTTGAGATGGAAGGCCCGGGCTTTCCCAGGGGCCCGCTGCCCGAATCCCTGCTGTCCGTATCCCGGGATCCCATCGCAACCCTCGAGCCATTCGGCGTCGATCCCACCCTCGCCGCGCAGGGTCGGGACGCGTTCATGAAACACGGGTGTGCCCGGTGCCACGACGATCTCCAGGTTGCGTCGCAACCTTCAACTGCCTGGGCCCAGCTCCAGCCTGACAAGGGATGCCTTAGCGGGGAGGCCGGGCCATGGCCCAGGTTCCATCTCGATCCCCCCCAGCGTACCCAGATCGCCCGCGCTCTGTCGCGAGTTCCCAAGCACGAGTGGGCCGACACGCAACGACTCCAGAAGACCCTCGTCACCTTCAACTGCATCGCCTGCCACAGCCGAACCGGGGTCGGAGAACCCTCCGCAGACCGGCGGGGCGTGTTCACAGGAACCGAACCCGGACTCGGAGACGCCGGCCGACTGCCCCCCAGCCTCGACTACGTCGGTGCCAAGCTGACGCCGGAAGGGTTCCGCGATGTGCTCCTCCACGGGAAGCGTTCCCGTCGCTACCTCAACGCCCGCATGCCGCAGTACGGCGAGGCGCAGGTGGGGCATCTGGTCGACCTGTTCCCACGCGTTGACCGTCTGGAGACCGCACCGATCCCGACCGTCACCAACGTCGCCGCGTTCCGCCAGATGGGTCACGGGCTGGTGGGCAGCGAGGGGTTCAGCTGCATCGCCTGCCATGAGTTCAACGGACAGAAGTCCGGTGAAATGGGTGCCATCGACCTCGCCACCGTCTCCCACCGTCTGCAGAAGAACTGGTTCCACCTCTATCTCCGGGACCCGGCACGCTTCAGTCCGACGGTCATCATGCCCGCCTATTGGCCGAACGGCCGGTCGGGTCGGACCGATCTTCTCGACGGCGACGCCGACCGGCAGATCGAGGCCCTGTGGGTGTACCTCGCCGAGGGCGATCGGGCGAAGAAACCCATCGGACTGTCGAGGCAGTCCCGAGAGCTCCGGGTCGGGGATGTGACCGAGCTGTGTCGGGGGCAGAGCCCCGTCGGCTACCGGGGGATCGGCGTCGGATACCCGGAACGGATCAACCTCGCCTTCGACTCCGGGGAGATGGCGCTGCGGCTGCTTTGGAAGGGGGAGTTCGTCAACATCGATGCCGGACACTTCCACCCCCGCGGAACCGATCCGATCTCCTTCGCGCCTGGAATTCCTTTCCACCGGCTGGAGTCGCCCGAGTCCGCTTGGCCCCGCAAGGGAAAGACCAACCACCGGTTTCCCCAGGACCATGGATATCGCTTCCTCGGGTACCTGCTCGATGCCCAGCGTCGACCCACACTCCGATATCGCTACGGCGACATCGAGGTGGAGGACTTCTTTGAGGACCGAGTTGATGCGACGTCGAAACCCTTTTTCCGGAGGACCCTGACATTCACGGTCCCATCGCCCACCCTGCCCTTCGACTTCCGGGCCGCGACCGGCGAGGAAATCGGAGCCAATTCCGATCGGAGCTTCCACACCGGTCCGCTGCAGATGCGGATCCAGTCCGATCACACGGGCCGGATCCGGCAGGGTCGCCCCGACGAACTCCTCATCCGGGTGGACCCTCCCCAAGGCCGATCGACCCTCACCCTCGAATACCAATGGTAGAATCCCATCAGCACCTATCGACAGGTTCGACAGGAGGTCTGTGGGCAGGGCTCCGAGGATCGCAGGGACTCTTGGTCGCCCTGTCCCTCCTGAGACTCGTAGGGTGGAGTGGCCTGCCATCCCTCCGAGCAGAGGAGGATCTGGGGGCAATGTGGGGCACGGCCGCGGAAGAATCCAAATACTACCCCATCGTGGATATCCCGGTGCCGGCTGGTATTCCGCTGCATCCGGGTGGAATGGAGATCCTACCTGATGGACGTCTCGCCGTGGGAACCCGCCGCGGGGACGTCTACCTCGTCCGAGGTGCCTTCGACTCACCGCCCCGCCCCGAGTACCACCTCTTCGCCAGTGGTCAGGACGAGATCTTCTCGCTGTCGTGGAGGGATGGCGCTCTGACCGCCACAAGCTGGGCCGAGGTCACACGCATCAAGGACCTCGATGGCGACGGGGTCGCCGATCGGTACGACACCCTGAGCGCCGACTGGGGCTACGCCGAGGGCCATGAGTTCGCTTTCGGTTCCAAGCACGACCCGGACGGGAACATCTGGGTCGCCCTGGGACTCAGCAGTTCCTACGAATCGCACAATCTGTTCCGCGGCTGGGCGGTGAAGGTCACCCCGGACGGACGGATGATCCCGGTCTGCAGCGGACTCCGCAGCCCGGGTGGCGTCGGCTCCAACGCCGAGGGCGTGATGTTCGCGATCGAGAGCCAGGGGCCCTGGAACGGATGCTGTTCGCTCAAGCATCTCAAACCCGGTGGATTCCTCGGCCATCCCGCCAGCTACAACTGGTACCCCTTCGCACCGGAGGTCCCGAAGCCGGCGTTGGAACCAAAGAGTGATTCCCGGATGGGCATCGAGAAGAGGCGCGTCCGCGAACTCGTCCCTCCGGCCGTGAAGTTCCCCTACATTAAGATGGGGCGCTCGATCTCAGGATTCCGTCTCAACACGACCGACGGCCGTTTTGGGCCGTTCGACAACCAGCTGTTCCTCGGCGACTACAGCCTGAGCCTCGTCATGCGGGCGACCACTGAGCAGGTCAATGGCGTGTGGCAGGGAGCCTGTTACCCGTTCCGGGAGGGCCTCGCGACAGGGATTATGAACGTCGAATTCACGCCCAAAGGACAGCTGATGGCCGGAGGGTTCACCACAAGCCGACAGTGGCCCGTGCGAGGCGCACGACCCTTTGCGCTCCAGCGCATCGACTGGAACGGAATTACACCCTTCGAGATCCAGGAGATCCGCATCCTCCGTGATGGCTTCCGGGTCCTCTTCACGCAGCCTGCGGACCCGGGGACCGCGGCAGCGGTCGAGTCCTACCGGATCACCACCTATACCCACGTCTACCACGAGGGCTACGGCAGCCCGGAGGTTGACCCCACCACGCCCCGTGTCCTGAAGGCGATCCCGTCACCAGATGGCCGCTCCGTCCGGATCACGCTCGATAGGGTGGTGGAGGATCACATCCACGACTTCGACCTGACCGGGATCCGCTCCCACGATGGACGCCGTCTCCTCCACGCCAAGGCCTACTACACGGTCAACGAGATCCCCAAGGACTAGCCCATGCTCCGCCACCTCCACCGCCTCGTCGTGCTCTGGTTTGCACTGACCCTCCTCCTGATGGGAGTGGTCCGTGGAGCCGATACCGAGCCGTGGCTGACGTATCCCGGCAAGAGCGGCCCGGGCAAAGGCAAGCGGGTGGTTCTCTTGGCGGCCGACCAAGAATACCGGAGCGAATACGCGATGCCCATGCTCGCCCGGATCCTGAGTACGCATCACGGCTTCGACTGCACCGTGGTCTTCGGGGTGAACGAGAAGGGAGAGGTCGATCCCACTCTGCCGGTCTACCCCGAGGAGGGCCGGGTTTTCCGTGAACACCACATCCCCGGCCTCGAGCTCTTGGCCCAAGCCGATCTCGTCCTGTTCTTCCCGCGGCTCCTCACCCTCCCCATGCGGGAACGACAACTCATCGTCGACTACATTGACTCGGGCCGACCCATTCTTTCACTGCGCACGGGCAACCACGGATTCCACGGGGCGCTGCCGTACCGGATCGACGGCAGGGCCGTGGACTGGGGCAATGACGTGCTCGGCGGCAGCTTCATGAACCATCACGGGCAGTGGCAGGCCGATTCGACCCGTGGCGTGTTCGTCCAGGAGATGAAGGATCATCCGATCCTCCGCGGGGTCCGGGACATCTGGGGTCCCTCGGATGTGTACCGGACCTACAAGGAGGGAGGCAGCTTGCCGGCCGGTTGCACCGCCCTCGTCTGGGGTCAACCACTGCTCGGCCGCAAGCCTTCCGACAGACCCAACACAAACCTCGAGCCCCTACCCGTGGCCTGGTTCAAGCACTGGAGGACCCGCGGAGGTCTCCAGGCCCGGGTGTTCCAGTCGACCATGGGCAGCGCACAAGACCTCGAATGCGCCGACCTCCGTCGACTCATCATCAATGCGATCTACTGGGGCCTCGGCATGGAATCGGTCATCACGCCCGACCGCAGCGTTGATCTGGTCGGCTCCTACACACCCCCCGGATCTGGATTCCATTATGCCGAGCTCGGCGTGGTGCCACGGCCGGTCTCGGCCTTCCGTTGACAGACCGATTGCCGATTGAGAACAACCCTCCCCATGAAAGCACCCGCGGATATTGAAAGTGCAGTCCGGTCTGTCCTCGATCAGTTCGCGGTGGCCTATACGGACCGCGACGTCTCGAGGCTCCGGGTGACATTCGCCGCGGATGCGGATGTCCTCGTCTATGGGACTGGTGCCGACGAAAAATGCGTTGGCCTTGCCGAGATCGAGCGGCACGTGATGCGGGATTGGGCGCAGTCGGAGAAGGCCTCCATCACCCTGGGCCGCACCTCCGTGTCATCAGCCGGAGCCGTGGCCTGGGTGGCCTCCGATGTCACGTTCAACGTCACGGCAGGCGGATCGGCCGTGACGATGCCCGGGCGGCTGACCGCGGTGTTGGAGCGGCGTGCCGAAGGGTGGCTCCTCATTCAGACCCACTTCTCCCTCCCTGCAACCGGCCAGTCCGAGGGAGATTCGTTTCCGGGACAGAAATCGTAGAGCCCGTATCACCGCTCCTTTGCAGTGACAGCACTGCTAGGATTCCGGGTTTGTCACGGCCGCAGACCCTGCCAGGTCCATGTGGGGCACCCCGGATCTACACGACATTCCCCGAAACCACCCGCTCTCGGATCCGCTCAACCAGGTTCCGGAGGTAGTCCATCGTTTCCTCGTCAGGATCCTCCCCGAAGTGGCGCCATCGGCGCTGCTCAAAGAAGAGACAGGTCCGAAGTTCGGTCAGCGTCTCACCACGTCGCTCATTGGCGATCTCGGCGCACCGCTCGAAGGACTCCCAGACCCCATACCCATCAAAGGTCAGCGCGAAGGCCGCGAGGTCCGGCCACTCGGCACCAGGACCAGGGATGTCCTCGGACTTCAGGGTCCCGTTGGGAATCGCGTCCATGGTCCGGCTCACCGCTGGCGCAACCGGAAGATCCGGGATGTCCCCGACGGCTCGATCCTCTGACGAATCTTCCCGCCGGAGACGGCCGGGGTTCCGCCCACCGGGGACCATGGCCCCGAGACCGAGTCTGCCGACTCGAGATCGAAGACCGTCGCATCCGCGGGCCACGACAGCTCCAGTCCGCCATCCGCCAGACGGCCCACCTGTAGGTCGGGAATGACGAAGAACAGGATCCGCAGAGCCGTGATCGTCCCCTTCGAATCCCGCAGCGGCGTCTTCCGCACAAAGACCCGTGTGCGGATCCCTCCCTCCAGCTGGTTCTCCTCGACCGTCGAGAACTCCTGTCCGGAAGCAATCACCCGGGCGTCGTCCGCCCGGAACTTCTCCGCCAGATCCAGCGGGTAGAACGCAAAGTCATCTCGGCCGATGAGATTGGTCACCGACCGGATCTCAGGGAATACGGATCCCACCGACAACAGGAACAGGGCGTTGGCATTCAGGAACACGCTCTTCGTATCCTTGTCGATGATCTGGACATGGGCGCGTTCCCAGGCGTTGGCCGGCTCGGGGATCACCGTCTGATTCAGCGCCGGAATGAGGTAGAACCGCACCCGCAGGCCAAACACCTTCCCGGCACCATCCTTCAACGGGGTCTTCTCCGTGTAGACATAGCCCAGCGTGCCGCCCTCACTGTATTGCTCAATCGTCTCAAACCGCTCACCAGAGGCCATCACCCGCGCATCATCCGCCCTGTACTTTTCCGCCAGCTCCTTGGGGTAGAAATCGAAGTCGGTCTTCCCAATGACATCCTCGACCGTCTTGACCTGCGGGAAGGCCGCGCCCAGGGCGCTGGACATAGAGCGGGTTCGCATTGAGGAAGGTGCTGCCGATGTCCTTGTCGATCACGTAGAGGTGGTCGGCCTCCCATTTGTTCTTCGGATCCGGGATCACGGTCTGGGCCCCGCAGAGGCGGAAGGCGGTGAAAACGAGGACTGCACACAGGAACAACAGTTTCATGGAGGAATCCGGATAACACCGGTCTCAACGTCTATCATCCGAACCGATGCCCCACAAGGGCCCGTCGACACGTCACCGCGGGCCAGAATGGCCTGTCCTGTAGCCACACAGCGCGTCCGGAAGCAGTACGGAATCCCTGCCCCATCAATGACAGCAAGACCCCGTCGCCACGGCCGGACTCAGGTAGGGAATGCCCAGACCCAATCCCCGGACGATGAGGAGGACACCCACCAAGCCGAGGGTCCAGGGCACCGATCCCTGGATCCCGGTCCGCCATCGGAGCGGAAGCGCACGACCCGCCATGGAAAGGCCCAGCATCATCGGCTGGGTCCCCAGACCGAACACGGTCATGTAGGCAACCGACTCCCCAAGACTCCCAGCCGCGGCCGAACCCGCCCCGGCAGCATACACCAGGCCACACGGAAGCAGGCCGTTGATCGATCCAAGGACCATCCGGGCCGACACGTTGGGCTTTCGCATCCAAGGTGCAGCCACCTTTCGCAACCCGGACACCACCATCGCCAGATTTAGGGGTGCAGAGGAGACTCACACAGAGGCGATGTCGGTAGGGCTGTGCTCCGCCACGGCCCCATCTCGATCCGATGCGCGTGGCGCACCCGTGAAGGGGAACGGGGTCGTCTGCAGCGTCAGAGGAGCCCGGCTGGGCCTGTTCGATCCGCTCCACCCTCGCGGGGAAGATGGGGACGCCACGGAGGGCGTCCCTACCGGAGGGCGCTCCCGCGCCCAGTGATGCAGGGCACTGCATCACCCATCGGCGGACGCCTTCGGCATCCGATCACAAACCACCCCGGGGCCTCTCGTTTCTTCCTCCCTGCCTCTTTCTCTCGGTTTTTCCCCAGCGTCTCCGCGTCACCGTGTGAGTCCCTCTTTCCCTCCTCTCCGTGTGAGTCCCCCGCTGGTGGACGCTGGGCGTCGGGAGACGGGAGTTGAGAGACGGATCAAAGGCCAGTACGAAGAGTCCCTTGAACATCTCCCCACCCAAGCCCGTCGGGCCATGCTGGATGCGCTGGATCCGGAGACACGCTTGGTTGAAGGGATTGTGCGGGATCGCCGGAGCGATGGCAGAAGGTCTCGCCCTGCTGTCGGCCACCGCCGCCGATCCTGGAGACGCGGCTGCCCCCTGGCAGACCACCCTCGAGAAGCGATCCCAGTGGTGGAGCTTCCAGCCGCTGAGGGATTCCAGGATTCCGGAGAACCCGCCGGGTGACGACACCCCCCATCCAGTCGACCGATTCCTCCAGGCCAGGCTCCGGAAGGCCGGACTCGGGCCCGCACCCGAAACGGATCGCGCCATGCTCCTGCGTCGGGTGACCTACGTCCTGACCGGTCTCCCACCCACGCCAGAGGAGACCGCCGCGTTCCTCGCCGAGGCCGACCCCGAGGCCTACGACCGCGCCGTGGATCGGCTCCTCGATTCGCCCCGGTTCGGCGAACGCTGGGCCCGGCATTGGATGGACCTCGTCCGCTACTGCGAATCCCACGGCTCCCAAGGCGACCCGGAACTCCCGATGGCCTGGCGCTATCGCGACTACCTGATCCGCGCCTTCAACGCCGATGTCCCGTACCCCCAGCTTGTCCGGGAACACATCGCCGGCGATCTGCTGCCGAACCCGCGGATCAATCCCTCTGAGGGCCTCAACGAATCCGCCATCGGCCCAGCACACCTCCGGATGGTCGAGCACGGATACGTGCCGGTCGATGCCCTCGACGACTCCGTGAAGGTGGTCGACAACCAGATCGACGTCGTCACCAAGACGTTCCTCGGCCTCACGGTCTCCTGCGCCCGGTGTCACGACCACAAGTTCGACCCGATCAGCCAGCGCGACTTCTTCGCCCTCTACGGGATCTTCGCCTCCTGCCGTCCCGGACAGGTCGTGATCGATGCCCCTCGAGTGCGATCCCGGAATCTCGAAGAGCTGGCCATGCTCAAGGAACGCATCGGCAAGGGCCTCGACACCGCCTGGCACCGTTCGGCCCGGACCCTTCCCGGGACCCTGCTCGCCCAGGCCGACCGCTCGGCCCGGCTGGCCCGGCTGGACGAGGCGATCCGACAAACGACCGACGCGATCACGGATACCGAGTCCCGCGTCCGATCCGACTGGGCCCGGGAACGGAAACGTCCGACGCCTTCCGAGGTGCCGGCGCCCTTGGCACGGTGGACCTTCGAGACGGACCTGCACGATTCGGTCGGCTCGATGAACGGCCGGGCGGAGTCCGGTGCCACGATCCGCAACGGTCGGCTCGTTCTGAAGACCCCCGACGCGCACGTCGTCACCAGCCCGCTCCCGGTGGAGCTCCGCGAGAAGACGCTGGAAGCCTGGGTCACGCTGGCCGACCTCGATCAGCGTGGCGGTGGGGCCCTGACGGTCCAGACGCCCGACAGCGACGTCTTCGATTCGATCGTCTTCGGTGAACGGGAACCCGGCCACTGGATCGCCGGCAGCGACTTCTTCCGCCGCACCGACGATGCCGCCGGGACCCGGGAGACAGCCCGGCCGGACGAGCTGATCCACATGGCGATCGTCTACCGGTCGAACGATTCGATCACCCGCTACCGCAACGGACAGCCCTATGGCCGGAGCTACACGCGCGGGACTCTGACCCCGTTCGCGGCGCATTCCGGACGCGTCGTGCTCGGACGCCGTCACCTAGCCCCCGGCGTCACAGCCCTGCGAGGTGAGATCGAGGAGGCCCGCCTCCATTCCCGGGCCCTGGAACCCGTCGAGGTCCTCGCGTCCTACCGGGCGGGGGTGGAAACCTTGCCCGACGCGGAACTGCTCGCGCGGCTGACCCCCGAGGAACGCACCCGGCTCGAAAGTTTGCGCCGGGACTTGGAGGACCTCCGGTCCCGTCAGAACTCCCTGGTGGCGGAGATCCCGACGGAGGACCCCTGGATCGCAGCCCTGGGCCGGGCCTCCCAGGAAGAGACCTCCCCCCTGCATGCCTGGGTGAAACTCGCCCCGTTGCAGGGACAGGCGTTCCGGCAGGGCTGGCTGGACCTCTCCAACCGGTGGTCGTCCGAGCTTGCCGCCCGACGCGTCTTCAATGCCACGAACCACACGGTGGCCTGGGACCTCACCGGCCCGGACGCCGCCCGCTGGTTCCAGTCGGGCACGTCCACGCCACCGCAGGCCGAACCGGCGGGAGGGTTCACGGTTGAGCCGACGGGCGAGCGCGTCGTGCGGGGTCTCCAGCCCGCCGGCATCCAGTCGAATCCCCTGACCCGCAAACAGCCCACCGTCGTCACCTCGCCCCGGTTCAGGGTCGAGACCGACAGCATCAGCCTCCGGGTCCTTGGGGAACACACCTCGGTCCGGCTCGTAGTGGAGAACTATGCGATCGGGGGTGGCGGACTCTACCCGGCCCAGACTGTGGGACAGGACGAGATGGGCTGGGTCCGGCTCGACACCGCATATCGGAAGGGTTCCTCAGCCTACCTCGAACTGGTCACCGCGGAGGACTTCCCGAATCCCGGACTGCGATCAGGGGGTCGCCCCTTCCAGGACGGGCGCGCCCACTTCGGGATCTCGGAGGTCGCATTCCACAACAGCGGCCAGCCGCCGCGCGAGACGAATCTCCCCATTGCGTTCCTGCTGCGTCGACCCGCCCCGGGTTCCGCCCGCGATCTCGCCGCCTTGTATGGCCGCCTCCTCGACCAGGCCGTGGAGCACCGGTCGAAGGGAACCCTCGAGCCGGACGAATTCGCGTTCCTCGACGCGTTCGTCCGCCTCGACCTGTTGCCAACCTCGTCGGCACGGCTTCCCGGAATCGCCCAGACGGTCACCGAGTACCGTCGACTCGAAACGGAGATCCCGGTCCCGCGTCGAGCCCCGGGGGTCCATGAGGCCGCGGGCTTCGATCAACCGCTCCACATGCGTGGACAGCCCGACAAACCCGGTCCGGTCGTGGCCCGGCGTCACCTCGAGGTCTTCGGGGGGCGCGACTATTCGAAATCCGCCCGGAGCGGTCGGCTCGAGCTGGCCGAGGATCTGGCGGATCCCTCCAACCCGCTGGTCAGCCGCGTGATGGTGAACCGCCTATGGCATCACGTCTTCGGACGCGGACTCGTGGGGTCCACCGACAATTTCGGGGCGCTCGGCGAACCGCCCACCCACCCCGAACTTCTCGATTTCCTGGCGCGGCGCTTCATCGACTGTGGTGGATCCATCAAGGACACCCTCCGTCTCCTCCTGACGTCGCACGCCTTCCGTCAGTCCAGCGTTCCCTCCGACTCGGCCCGGCGGATGGATCCCGCCAACGATCTGCTCTCCCATGCACGGGTCCGACGTCTCGAGGCCGAGACGGTCCGGGACGCCATCCTCTCCGTCGCGGGACAGCTCGACCTCCGGATGTTCGGTCCCGGGGTGAATGTCTACTACGTCGGAAAAACCGAGGGCGGCGGTCCGTCGGGTCCGTTGGACGGGGATCGACGCCGCAGCGTGTACCAGCGGATCCGTCGCAACGCCCACAATCCGCTTCTCGAGGCCTTCGATGCCCCCAAGCCGGCCTCGACGCGGGGTCGGCGCGACTCGACCAACGTCCCGGCCCAGGCCCTGACCCTGCTCAACGATCCGTTCGTGATCGAGATGGCCGCGCGATGGGCCGCCGAGGTCGTCGCCGCCGGGGAACCATGCGAAGTGCGGATCGCCTCGATGTTCGCCCGGGCGATGGGGCGTCCGATCACCCCCGCCGAAGCCGAGGCCGCCCGGGGGTTCATCGGGGACCTTGCCACCGAACAGGGCGTGTCGGGCCCCGAGATCGAGACGACTCCTAGGGTCTGGCAGGACTTCGCCCAATCCCTCTTCTGCATGAAGGAATTCATCTATGTCGACTGACCGCCCCCCTGGAATGGCACCCGGACCCCGGGCCCGGCCGTTGACGCGTCGCGAGATGCTGGCGCGGTGTTCCACAGGATTCGGCATGGTAGCGCTTGCCGGGTTGTCCGGACGGTCCCTCGCGGCGCCCGGACCGTTCGATCTCCGGCCGCCGCATTTCCGACCGAAGGTGAAGAGCGTGATCTTCTGCTTCATGTCGGGGGGCGTCTCGCACGTCGACTCCTTCGATCCCAAGCCAAGGCTCAAGCGGGACCACGGCAAGCCGATGCCGGTCCCGGTGCGGCCGACGATGTTCAACCAGAACGGGAACATCATGGCCTCGCCGTGGGAATTTTACCGGCGCGGGCAGTCGGGCCTCCCGGTCAGCGAGCTGTTCCCGCACATCGGATCCTGTGCCGACGACCTCGCTGTGATCCGTTCGATGACCAGCACCGGGAACGAGCACGCCCAGGCGAACTACTTCCTCCACACGGGGTTCACGCTCGCCGGGTTTCCGAGCGCCGGGGCGTGGATGAGCTATGGGCTCGGCAACGAGTCGGACCAGCTCCCAGGCTTCGTGGTCCTGGCCAGCGGCGGGGTTCCACTCGGGGGCATCAACATCTACGGGAACGGCTTCCTCCCTGCCATCCACCAAGCCTCGCTGATCGATCCGACCCAGAAGGAGGCGCTGACCAACATCACGCCCCGCGAGCCGTCGGCCCTGCAGCGACGTCGACTCGACTTCGTCGGGCGTATGGACCGCGATCGCCAGCCTCCCTCCCAGCGCGACGCCCAGGTCGAGGCCGCGATCCAGAACTACGAGATCGCCTTCCGGATGCAATCGGCCGTCCCGGATCTCACCGACCTGGGCGGCGAGACCGAGGCCACGAAACGTCTCTACGGCATGGACTCTCCGGTGCGCGAGAAGGCCGAGTACGCCCGTCAGTGCCTTCTGGCCCGTCGACTGGTGGAACGCGGGGTCCGCTTCATCGAGCTAACCTGTCTACCCCGGCCGGCAGACCTCGGCCAGATCGGCAACCCCTGGGACCAGCACGGGGGACTCAAGACCGGGCATACCGAGATGGCGTTCCAGGTCGACCAGCCGATCGCCGGACTCATCCGGGACCTGAAGGCCCGGGGACTCTTCGAGCAGACGCTGATCGTCTGGGCGGGCGAGTTTGGCCGGACCCCCTTCGCGCAGGCCGCCGACGGACGCGACCACAATCCCTTCGGCTTCAGTGTCTGGCTCGCCGGCGGCGGCGTGCGCGGCGGAGTGGTCCATGGCTCCACCGACGATCTCGGCTACCACGCGGTCCAGGACGTCTGCAGCGTCTACGACCTCTGGGCCACCGTGCTGCATCTTGCCGGCATGGATCACGAACGGCTGACGTACCGGTTCGGGGGCCGCGATTTCCGCCTGACCGACGTCCACGGCGAGGTCATCCGGCCCATCCTGTCGTGATCGTGACACGCAGGTCGCGACAGCGCCGGCCGCCCCCGCTACGGTGTCCGCGTGTTGCCTGATGTCCGAAGCCAGACCCGGGAATCCCTCCTGACCCTGTTCCAGGGATGGAACGAGCCGACCTACCGGCTCGACCAGCTGCTGGGCTGGCTCTACGCCCGGAGGGCAGCCTCGTGGGAGGAGATGTCGAATCTTCCGAAGGGCCTACGCCAACGGCTGGCCGAGACATTCCGACTCGCCCTGCCGGAGCCGTTGAGGGTTCAGGGCGCACAGGACACGACCCGGAAATTCCTATGGAAGCTGGGTGACGGGAGCCTGATCGAGAGCGTGCTCATCCCGGCCAATCCGGCCCTCTACGGGGAACGCAGCGATCGCCACACCCTGTGCATCTCGACGCAGGTCGGCTGCGCCTATGGCTGCCGGTTCTGCGCGAGCGGACTCGACGGGTGGAAGCGGAACCTGGAGCCCCACGAGATCCTGGGCCAGGTCCTGGCCGTGGAGCGGTGGCAGTCGGCCCAGCCGCGGGACCCCGCCGCCGGACCCGCGCCGGAACGCTGGGTGGGCAACATTGTCGTGATGGGCATGGGCGAGCCGATGGCCAACTACCCCCATCTCATGGCCGCGCTCCGCACGCTCAATGCGCCGTGGGGCGGCAACATCGGGGCCCGCAAGATCACGATCTCCACCAGCGGCGTGGTCCCGGGCATCCGGAGCCTCGCCGACGATCCCCTGCAGTTCCGGCTCGCGATCTCCCTCCACGGAGCCACCGACGCCGTCCGGGGACAGATCATGCCGGTGAACCGGAAGTACCCGTTGGCGGAGCTGACCGCCGCCTGCGAACACTACGTCGCACAGAAGGGGAAGATGATCACGCTGGAGTACATCCTGATCGACGGCATCAACGCGGGCCTCGACCAGGCGGCTCCGCTCGCCCGCCTCGCCCAGAGGCTCCACGCCAAGGTCAACCTCATCCCGTACAACCGGGTGGAGGGACTGCCTTGGAACCGTCCGTCGGAATCCGACTGCCAGGCGTTTGCCCAGGCGCTGGAATCCCAGCGGGTCACGGCGACCCTGCGTCTCGAGAAGGGACACGACATCGATGCAGCCTGCGGACAACTCCGCCTTCGGACGGAACGGGAACTTGCCTCGGACCCGGCAACCCCCACTCTCGCCGCCTGATCGCGGGAACCCACGACCCGTCCCTCCATGCTCGCCCTCCTCGACTACGGTGCCGGGAACATCCGGAGCGTCGAAAAAGCCCTGCACGCCGCCGGGGCCGACGTGCTTCGGACCGGTTCGGTTTCCGACCTCGCCAACGCGCGGGGGCTCGTGTTGCCGGGCGTGGGTGCGTTCGACGACTGCCTGAACGCTCTGCACCGGCAGGAACTGGATGCGGCGGTCCGCGACTGGATCGGCAGGGGCCGGCCGTTCCTCGGCATCTGTGTGGGCTACCAGGCGCTGTTCGAGCGGAGCGAGGAGTTCCAGTCGTGCGCCCGTGGACTCGGTATCTTCAAGGGACCGGTGGTCCGGTTCCAGCCCACCGCGACGGAGCCCCATCTGAAGATTCCGCAGATCGGATGGAATGAGGTGGAAGTCACCCAGGAGAACTGCCCGCTGTTCGCCGGCATCCCCCAGCGCAGCCATTTCTACTTCGTCCACAGCTACCACCCGCAGCCGGCCGACCCGTCGATCGTGGCCGGTTGGACCGACTACGGACATCGCTTCGCCTCGGCGGTGCGTCGGGATCACGTCTGGGCCACGCAGTTCCATCCGGAGAAGAGCCAGCAGGTCGGGCTCCGGCTGCTGCGCAACTTCGTCGAGTTCACCCGGCGCTGAGACGGGGTGGTCACGCGCTCCAGGCATCCATCGGACCGCGACCGGTCCATAGCGCTGGGACGCCGCCCCTTGGCGGACCCCCATGGCGTCTCTAGGTTCCGCCCGGTTCCAATCCCAACTTCATGGCTCGCCCTCTCGCTTTCCTCCTCCTTCTGGTGCTCCTGGGTCTTGCCCAGGAATGCCGGGGCGGACCCAAGCTGGGGCAGCAACCCATGCGACAGTTCCTCGTCCTGAGGGAACCCGCACTCGCGGTCCTGGACCCGGCGGACGTCCGGGCCGGGGTTGAGGCCCCGTTCGATCCGGAACGGCGGCGGCGCCTCCAGGCCGAGCAGGACCGCGTCGCCAAGGCGGTCGAGGCCCTGGGCGGAAACGTCGTCCTCCGGTTGGAGACCCTGGTGAACGCCCTGGTCGTGGACCTGTCCCCTGAGGGAGTGTCGCAGGCCTCGGGTCTCCCGGAGGTCCGGGGCCTCTTCCCGGACCGACCCATGCGTCGAACCCTGACCTCGAGCGTGCCCTGGATCGGGGCCCAGGCGGCCTGGTCGCTGAGCTCGGGACCCTGGACCGGGCGCGGGGCCCGGATCGCGATCGTCGATTCAGGCATCGACTACACCCACGCCACCTTCGGTGGAACCGGGACCTCTGCCGCCTATGCGGCCAATGATCCGACCCGCATCGAGCCGGGGACCTTCCCGACACCCCGGGTGCTTGGAGGAACGGATTTCGTGGGCGACGATTTTGATTCGGAGGGGATCGAGGGCTCGGCCGTCCCCAACCCCGACCCGGATCCGCTGGATCCTGCCGAGAGCGGGCATGGGACCCATGTGGCGGGCATCGCCGCCGGAGGCGGGGTTCTGACCGAGGGCGCGGCATTCCGAGGGCCCTACACCTCCGCCTTGGACGTCTCCCAATTCCAGGTCGGTCCCGGAGTGGCTCCCGAGGCCGGGCTCTTTGCCTACAAGGTCTTCGGACGGGCCGGCAGCACCACGACCTCCCTCATCCTCCGGGCCCTGGAGCACTGCGTGGATCCCAACCTCGATGGCAGCACTGTCGACCGGATGGACGTGGTCAACCTGTCGCTCGCGATCCCGTTCGGCGACGCGGACCCGGCCGGACCCGAGGCCACTGCGATCCGAACGCTGCTGGGCCGGGGGGTCCTCGTGGTGGCGGCCGCGGGGAACACCGGGGACGCCCGATACAGCGTGGGAACTCCGGGCAGCATCACCGAGACGATCTGTGTTGCTAACACCACCGACACCGACGCCTCGCAAGGCGCGATCCGGATCACCGCTCCCGCGGCGGTGGCCGGTCTCTATGCCGCAGTGGAAGGGGATTTCACAGCCCCGCTCGGCCGGGTCGGGCCCATCCGCGCGCAAGTCGTCGCCACCTCACCGGCCGACGCCTGTGACACCCTGCGGAACATGGCCGCCCTCCAGGGCAAGATCGCCCTGATCGACCGAGGCACGTGCCTGTTCGTCGACAAGATCCGGGCCGCCCAGAATGCCGGGGCGATCGGGGTCATCCTGGTCAACCACGTCGACGGACCTCCGTTCCCAATGGGGGCCGACGGCAACACCGCGGACATCCGGATCCCGGGAGTGATGATCTCCATGGCGGACGGGGATCGGCTCCGTCGTGAACTCGGCCGTGGCCTCACCGCAACCCTGGGAGCCTCGGAGTCGGTGAGCGGTCCGACAGCTCCCGACCGGATCCACGAGACCTCCGCGCGGGGACCTGGCCTCGGCAACCAGAGCCTGAAGCCCGACATCACAGCTCCCGGCACCGCGATCACTTCGGCGCGCGCCGGGAGCGGATCCGGGTTGCGATCGCTGACGGGGACCTCGATGGCCGCACCCCACGTGGCCGGCGCCCTCGCCCTGCTCCGCCAGGCCCGACCCACCTGGAGCGCAGAGACCCTGAAGGCGGTGCTCCTGAACACCGCCCGACCGGTCACCGATGAGTCCGGAGCGCCCGGTCTCCAGAGCCGGATCGGGAGTGGTCGGGTCCAGGTCGACGACGCCCTGCGCACCCTCGTGATCCTCCAGGCAGCGGACGATCCGGGCGCGGTCTCCCTGTCCCTGGGCCATCTGGAGGGCACGGGATCGGTCGGCACGAATCGGACCCTGTCGGTCCTCAACCGGGTGGCGTTGCCCGTCACCGTGGACCTCACCGCGGTCCACGCTCCCGTCCCGGGACTCCGTCTCACCCTGCAACCCAAGACCGTGACAGTGCCTGCCCGTGCCTCAGCCAGCGTAGAGGTCCACCTCGACCTCGACCTCGCCGCCTTTGCCGGGACACGCGCATCCAACGATCCGGGGACGGCCTCACGGCTTCCCTTGGAGGCCAGCGGGAGCATCACAGTCACGGGTGGGCCCCTGCCGCTGCACCTGCCGTGGCATCTGACGGCCCGCGCCATCGCCACCCACCAGGCCACAGCCAGCAGGATCGGGTTGCCGCACAGCGGGGTCGTGGAGGTGCCGATCCCGACCCGTGGCCGTTCGGCCCATCCGCGCCCCCGGGTCGCCGCGTTCCAGCTCGACCATTTCAATCCCGGCGGCACCTCCGGCTCCGACAACGACCTTGTCGCCGCGGGTTTCGCCAGTGACCTTCACACGATCCCGAGTCCAGAACAGTCGCGCCTGTACTTCGGGGTGGCGACTCGGAGGCCCTGGACCACCCCCCAGTATGAGCGCATCGCGGTCGAGGTGCGGATCGACACCGATGGAGACCAGCACGCGGACGTACTCCTGATCAACTCGAACCGGGCGACGTTCGACGCGGGTGGATTCGTGCCGGACCTCGCGGATGACACCTTCGTGACGCTGGCGTTGAGACTGGGACCCTTCGGCAACTCCTTCCTTGGGGCGGAACCCCTTGACGCCCTGGGCTCGGATCCGGAGTGGGGCGATCCGTTCCACAGCCGGGTGCTGGTCCACTCGGTGGCCCTCTCGGCACTGGGTCTTCCCGTGGGGCGGACCCGGATCGCCTACCAGGTCGCGGTCATCGGAAGCCCCGGAAGCCCGGTCAGCGAGAGCCGCTGGATCCCGGTGGACCTCGCCCAGCGGGTGGTGGATCCGACCCTCCATGGCCTCGGGGGCACGCCATGGTCCGACGAGGGACGCGGACCCCGGATACGGGTGGATCCCGCCGCCGCCCGGGCTGCGGGATTCTCGGCGACCCGTCCGCTGCGCCTCCTGATGCTGCATGCGCAGGGCAGGACCGATCTGCAGGTGGAGACGGTGACGCTCGATCTGGAGCGGGAGGATGTCGACGGAGACGGACTGCCGGACCTCTGGGAACTGGAGGGGCTCGGAGACCTCGCGGGTGGCGCGCTGGACGACCCGGATCGGGATGGGCGCTCCAACGCCCAGGAACTCGCCGCGGGAACTCCACCCCTGGACGTGAGGCTGCTGCCGCCGTCGTCAGGGAACGGAACCCTCCGCTGGATCGGGCCGGTGGAGAGGACCTACTCCCTGGAGCGGACGACGGATTGGGCCATGCCATTCCGCCCAGTGGTCACCGGGATTCTTGGGAAAGCCGGAACCAACTCGGTGACGGATCCCAATCCTCCGGACACTGGCTTGTCCCGGTTCTACCGGATCCGCGCCGAGTGACCGGACCCGCGATCGGGACGTCTTCGACCTTTTCTCGTACCGGCGGGAGACCCATTCTGGAGGGACATGTCTGAGCGGATGGTGAGCGATGTCCTGACGAAGCCCGACACGGCGCTGGAGGCGGCGCTGCGTCCGGCTGCATTTGCCGAGTTCACCGGGCAGGCGCTGTCCCGGGAACGGCTCGAGATCGCGGTGGAGGCCGCACGACGCCGCGGCGAGCCGATCGACCACGTCCTGCTGAGCGGTCCCCCGGGACTGGGCAAGACCACCCTCGCCAACATCCTGGCCAAAGCCATGGGGGCGAACCTCCGGGCCACCAGCGGTCCGACCATCGAGAAGGCGGGGGATCTGGCGGGACTCCTCACCAACCTCGAGGAAGGTGACGTCCTCTTCATCGACGAAATCCATCGGCTCCAGAAGACCATCGAGGAGTACCTCTATCCGGCGATGGAGGACTTCAAGCTGGACATCATCATTGACCAGGGGCCGAACGCCCGGAGTGTCCGGCTGAACCTGCCGCGGTTCACGCTGATCGGAGCCACCACCCGAGCGGGATTGCTCAGCGCGCCGCTGCTCACCCGCTTCGGCATCCGGGAACGTCTGGACTACTACCCCGCGGCCCAGCTCCAGAAGATCATCCAGCGCGCGGCAGGGCTCATCAAAGTGAGCCTCGACGAGCAGGGGGCACTGGAGATCGCACGGAGGAGCCGCGGAACGCCCCGCATCGCCAACAACCTGCTGCGCCGGGTGCGCGACTACGCCGAGGTCCGGTGTGATGGCCGGATCACCCGGGAACTGGCCGACAAGGCGCTGGCGATCCTGGAAATCGACCAGCATGGCCTCGACGAGATGGACAAACGGATCCTCGCGGCCGTGATCACCAAGTTCCACGGTGGCCCCGTCGGACTGAACTCCCTCGCGGTCGTGGTCGGTGAGGAGGCCGACACGCTCGAGGAGGTCTACGAGCCCTACCTGATCATGGAAGGCTATCTCCACAGGACACCGCAGGGTCGTGTCGTCACGGAGCTGGCCTACAAGCGCCTCGGGGCCACGGTCACCCCCCGCAGGGATCAGGGCTCGCTACTCTAGGAAACCGGCGAAGCCCACCGAGCCCCAAGAGCTCAATAGACCATGGACGTCTCCAAGGCCAAGCGCCTCTGGCGAAGGCGACGCATCCCACTCGTTCCCGCAAGGACCATAAGCCCCATCTGCAGGGGCCTGCCCGCACTCGTCTCCGGAGCGGTGCACAATTCGGAATAGGAGTATCCGACAATGGAGAAGCTGTAGGTCCCAGCCGCCAGCGGCTCCTCCGTGGAGACCGTCGAGGCGAGCGAAAACAGATTAACGGTCTCGTTCACCGGAGAGGCGGTCGTCACGGACTCGGCGATACCACCAACGAGGTTGCCTTGGATTTCCAACTGGATCAGCACCTCACCCAATGCGTCCTCGGTTGTGATGTCTGAGAACCCGACGAGGCGGATGAGATGATCGAAGGACAGGGTGACTGTGTCAGCGGTCGCGAGGGTGAATTCACCCGAGACCGTCCAGAGCGAATAGCCATAGTTGAAGCCGGTGGACAGGGACGCCGACGTCTCGGCAGCCGTGTCAAAGGAGAGCCCGGCATGGCCCGGAACACCAAATAGACCCGGCATCAGGGTTGGCTGACCCTGGATCGCAGGTCCACTTCCCATGACATCGGCGCGGGCAAAATCGGTCAGACCGATGTCTGACAACGCGATGAGATCGGTGGTGCTCCCCAATACCCCCCACGGTGTGGACGCGTATTGTCCAAGAACCACTCCCTGCCCCGCCGGCGCCAATGGGTTGACCACGGTGAGGTTCTCGGGCGGAGGGGCTGGATTGGATGCAGGCCACGGAATGGGCACAAGGGACTGCGCGGCATCAAGGGTACCCGATGTGGAAGCGAAGGAAAAACCAGTCAAACCGTGGCTCTGCTGGGCCTCTGTGAGGGTCTCCACGTAGACGGCACCGTCAGTCAGGTTTCCCGGGATGGAACCGGTGAGAGACAGGTTGGACACCCGTTGCTGGGAAAAGAAATAGACGGTCGCTGAATTGGCCAACGCCCTGTGGAGGACGAAGGTGGATGCCAGAAGCGAGATAGCGCTGAAGGGGGCACGCCGGATGGTGGATCGTGGATTCATAGGAATTTGATGGGGCGTTGAGGTTCTCCAATGGCCACGACGGAGCGGGGTGGGACTGGGATCGACCGGACTCCATCGGGTTCGGTTTAGGTGTCGAACCACTGGGAGAACGCCACAGGCTCCAGACACCTTACGTCTTCAGGATGATCCAACCCCGACTCCCTTGGCGGGGGTCGATTTCCCCGCCCTCCACGAGGAGGCGGATCGAACCGTGACCCGCTCCACATCGGGAGACCGTGTGCGGGGCGATTCTTGACGGTCCAGAGACCGATCCGTAGCGTCTCGCCCTAGGTCGGTGGCCGTAGTTCAATGGTAGAGCCCCAGATTGTGATTCTGGTTGTTGCGGGTTCGAGTCCCGTCGGTCACCCCACCTCCC
>SXGR01107841.1_pt1 | contig 37182 bp, 28 predicted proteins | sample 3174711 | NCBI WGS metagenome assembly SXGR01 (sample SAMN11356860, study PRJNA531348) | freshwater metagenome | isolation source: freshwater sample F1-60 | place: China: Fuxian Lake, Yuxi | collected 2017-12-25
CACTCGACACCTGAACACGCACAGCGATATTGCCGTCGGCAAGTGCGCTGGTGTTCATGGGCCCGATGACCACAGTGCCTGAGCCCGCGCTCGCGGGGCCGGAAGCACTCACCACCTGTGTGCCATCGCCGAGTTCCACCGTGACGGTGTTCTCTGCGAGGGACTCTGCATCGAAGGTCACCGCCACCGACACCGCCGCGGCATTCGCGAGGTTGATCGTGTTCAGCGGAGCCGCGCCGTTCGCCGGCATGTCCGCACCGACAGGTGCGGCAGGAGCGGCGGCAGCATCGCCTCCCGAACCGCCGCAGGCGGTCAGCGTGGCAATGATGGCGAGAAGCGTCACGTTCAGCAGCGTGGGCTTCCAAGTGTTGAATGAAAGTGTCATCTCGATCTTCTCCGTTGTCGTGGCGTACTCGTGCCACGGTTGTTTCTCTGTCTGTTCCGGAAAGCATTGCGGGCAGTCCGGAGGAACTTCACGTTGCGCTCGCGCCAGTGGGTCACGTTCTCGGCCAATGAGAACGGACCTGCACCGGCAGGAATGCGGCGTCCCTTCACTTCGGGCCGGAAAGACACGCGGCTTGAGCGTTGATCTCGAGCCGTGACCTGCACGCACGCGCCAAGGTGTGCTCTTGCGTCTTTTCGAACAGACGGCCGCGATGTGCTGCGTTTTGCGACATTGACTTCGGCGCGGAAGACCGCTCAAGAAACCTGCGAATCCGTCGCATATGATGCAGCTCCCGCCCGTGCCCCAACCACCGGGCGGCCTCCAAGGAGCGAACGATGAAGACTCTGTTGTGCGGCCTCGCGCTTCTGGCCGCTCTCACCGTGTGGACGCCCTTCGCCTGCGCGCAAGACGCGCTGCCGGAAGTGACGGACAAGAAGCCGAACCCAACTGTCACCTTCGCGAAGACGTGGGAGGAGGCCGTCGCTGAAGCGAAGCTCCTCAATGTGCCCATTGTGGTGCACAGCCACGGGTTCTTTTGAGGCCCGTGCTGGGGTATGCATTCTGCCGTGTTGCAGAACAAGCAATACCTCGCGTTCGCCGCAGAGAACACCGTCGAGGTTCTGGCGCTGCAGCGTCTGCCTGAAGGCATTCAGAAGAAGGACCCTCGCGCCGCCGCCTACAAGGCGAAGGGCGCGGACGGCAAGGAAGAGCTGCAGATGCTCAGTTGGCCCGGGCTCACGCTCGCGGACATTGAGGGCATGAACAGCTCCAAGGCCGGCTCGTTCAACAAGTCCGGCAAGATCCCCTACATCTCCATTGTGGACCCCTGGACCGAAAAGGAGCTGAAGGGTGGCAACGGCGGGAGCTCAAAGGGCATTCAGACCGACGTAGATGAATTCACGAAGGTTCTGGTGAAGGAGCATGGCAAGGGCGTCACGCGAAAGGACCTCAACAAGGTCAAGGATGCAGCCGCGAAGTCCGCCACCCTTGCGAGCCAGAGAGAGTTCACCAAGGCGCTTGAAGCTCTCGTCAAGGCCACACCCGCGGCCAAGGAAACGCCAGCGGTGCTCACGGAGAAGATCGCCGAAGCGAAGAAGGCCGTGCTCGACGCAGCAGAAACGATTTTGAACGAAATCGAATCCGCCAACGACAAGGTGAAGGCCAAGAAGGATCTTCTCGGCCTCATGGACCGCCTGCGCGGAACGGGCTTCGAAGCCCGTGCGAAAGAGATGCTGCCGAAGCTTTGATCTGAAGACGCTGGCGCATCTCGCGGCGGGTGGAGCCAAAGAGCTCCGCCCGCCGTGTTCATTCAGCGGGCTTCAGTGCCGAGATCGAGGAATTCGACGGCGCCTGTGGCGAGACAGTACTTCGCCCCCACAATGAGCACCTCGCCCTTGGCCACGAGGGCTTCGAGTCGCACAGAGCTGTGGGTGAGTTGTTGCACAGAGGCGCGGATGTTGGCGCGCACGGCCTCGCGGATGAGGGTTTCTTCATCCAGATGCGCACCCAGTTGCAGCACTGCCTGGATGGAGGGCCGAACGCGATCCACGATGGAGTTCATGTGCGCGGAATCGCCGGCGTGGCCGGCGCGGAAAGCCTCCAGCGTGGCGAGTATGGCGCCGCAGCGCGAGTGCCCGAGTACCACCACGAGGCGGGTGCCGTAGCGCGTCACCGCGAACTCAACGCTTGCGGATTGCGATGGCGCAACGATGTTGCCCGCCACGCGGATCACAAAAAGATCGCCCGGGCCCTGATCGAAGATGATCTCCGCCGGGACGCGCGAATCGGAGCAGCCGAGGATCACGGCCTCGGGAGTCTGATCCTCCATGGGCATGAACTGGTGGCCGAGGGACGCGGCCGCGCGCCCATCCACAAAACGCCGGTTCCCCTCGCGGAGCCGGCGCAGCATCAAGAGCGGGTCGGTCATGACGGTTGCAAACCTCTTGGGAGGAGGAGCGTAGCGAAAAGACGTTGTGGATCGGGGACGCTACGCGCGATCCTGTTCAGTGCCTGCCAACAGGCAGGTCCTTGCTTGACTTAGCTGCCGCTTGAAAGGCGAGAACGTCACGCAATCCCGACCCGGACCGGGGGATCCTGCTCGGAGGCAGTTTCGATGGACCTCAGGCGTCGAGAGGGCGCGAATCCGCACTTGACATCGACGGCGATCTCGCTAACCTACTAGTTGCAGCAAAGGAATAGCTGCCCGTAGAAGATCAGGAGTTGTTGCTGTTGGTTGTCTCTGATGCGCGTGGTTTTCTCGTAGAGCGCGTTGGCGGTGTTTTGCGTGATCAACTCGCCTGAGACTCAAAACCGCGCTACTTCAACGGGCTATTAGTGCTGCAGGAGGCGTGCGATGAGCCGTCAATTATTGCTGGCGTGTGCAGCTCTGGCATTTGGTCTGACCCTTAGTGCTTGTGTTGGCGCTGGCGCCCATCGGCAGGCCGTCGAGGATCCGCAAGGTGGCGACCGTCTGACGCCCGGGAAGGTCCAGATGAGCATCAGCAAGGGAATGCCACAATCTGAGGTGTTGCAGGCGCTGGGCAATCCCAACATCGTCAGTACAGATGCTGAAAGCCGTCAGGTGTGGACGTGGGACCGGATGTCCACCACAGAAGTCCGCTCCAGCGAGAGCGGGGGTGTTGGTGTATGGATGCTCGTCGGCCCCGGCTATTCGGCCCAAGCCTCCGCCGCGAGTCGGTCGCAGAGGACGATGACACTTATCATCTACTTCGATCAGCAGAACAAGGTTCGCGATCTTGCCTACCACAGTTCTTCGTTCTGACAGTGTCAACATATCTGGAGGATTGCGCATGAAGGTCCGCGCAGGATCTGTTACTCTTGTGATTGTGCTCAGCGTGACGCTCAGCCTTTTGGCGGCTCTGTCAAGCTGTGCTGCCTCTGGGGGGGAAGTGGCTGAATCGGCCCTGCAATTGGCGCCAGAGGCGATGGCGAATCGACAAATGCAAACGCGGCGGTTCGACACGCGAGACGAAAAAAAGCTGTTGATCGCCGCTGCCAGTCTACTTCAAGACATGGGTTACATGATCGAGGAGTGTGAATCCGGGCTTGGGGTAATTGTCGGCGACAAGGATCGCGACGCAACGGACTCCGGCCAGATTGCAGGCGCCGTCGTCTTTGCGCTTCTGACCGGCGTTGCCGTACCCGTCGATCATGTCCAGAAGATTCGAGCGGCACTCGTAACGAGACCCTCATCTGGCGATACCAGGTACACACTGCTTCGCGTCACATTTCAGCGCGTCGTATGGAATGATCGTGGTCAGGTCAGCAGACGAGAGTCGCTGGTCGCCCCCGAGCTGTACCAACAGTTTTTTGCTGGCCTGTCAAAGGCCGTTTTTTTGGAGGCTCACAACCTATGAGCGTACGCATGCAGCTTGTCGTTGGATCGGTGATCGCTCTTGTTGCGCTGACACTTGCCGGTTGCGGAAGTAGCCCGAATGCACAGATTCTGGAAACAGGCGGCAAATCCCAAGTTGAACTCCGTGCAATTCAAGGCCGTCTGTACAAGACGACCGAACGTGAGGTGATGCTGCGGACAGTCATCGCGACACTGCAGGACCTCAGTTTCGTGATGGACAAAGCTCATCTCGAACTTGGAACCGTGAGCGGCACAAAGCTTGATGGATACCAATTGCGGATGAGCGTCACTGTGCGGCCACGGGATGAAACGCACATGATCGTGCGAGCCAATGCACAGCTTGGGATCACGCCAGTCACAGATCCGGAGCCCTACCAAGCGTTTTTTCAAGCTCTGTCCAAGGCCGCGTTCCTCGAAGCGCATCCGATCGAGTAAGGAAATGGCGTTGTCGTGACTCGGGGTGGGCGGGGTAGGATTCATGCCTCAGGAGTTCCCAAGGCATGCGCATCACTCTCGCATGGGCATTCATGGCCGCGCTGCTCGCGGCACAGAACTGCAATGGCAGCACGACCGGGCGGCCCCCGCTGAATGATCTCGGAGCCGGCCTGTGGCAGGGGTTTCAGGGCGGGCTCTATCCGGGCGGATCGAATGTGATCCCCGCGGCGCACCTCGCTGCGGGGACGAGCGCTGCGGCGCAGGTGCAGCCGCTCAGCGCGACGGGGCAGCCGGATCTGAACGGCCGCATCGGGCTTGTGAACATCGGCATGTCCAACAACACGGCCGAGTGGCAGCAGTTCATGCCCGTCTCCAACGCCGATCCTCTGCGCAACGGTTCGGTGCGTGTCGTGGACTGCGCCGTGGGTGGTGCCACTGCGGCGCTCATCGCGAACCCCAATGACAACTACTGGACTCAGGTGGCGGGACGTCTGTTGACCGCGGGTATCACGCACGCGCAGGTGCAATCGGTGTGGTTGAAGACAGCAAACTCCGCGCCCAACACCGGCTTCCCCGCGGCAGCGCTGACACTGCGGGATCACTTCCGCACCATTTGTCAGGTGCTCAAGCAGAAGTTCCCGAACATCCGGCTCTGTCACATTTCGAGTCGCACCTATGCGGGCTATGCGACAACCAGCTTGAACCCCGAGCCGTACGCGCACGAATCCGGCTTCAGTGTGAAGTGGCTCATCGAGCAGCAGATCAACGGCGATCCAGCCCTCGCGCACACAGGGCCGGCCGCAGTGGCGCCATGGCTCGCGTGGGGCCCCTACATGTGGGCGGATGGATTGAATCCGCGCAGTGATGGGCTCACATGGCTCTGCTCCGAGTTCCAACCAGATGGCACGCATCCCGGGCCGAGCGGTTGCGCCAAGGTGGCGGGCATGTTGCAGACGCACTACAGCACGCATCCCACGACGGCGAGCTGGTACCACGGCGGGATTCCAGCGGCGTCCGTGACGTACTACGGCGCTGGTTGCAGCGGATCGAACGGCATTCCGGCGGTGATGAATATGGGCCTCCCATGGCTCGGCAACACCGGCTTCGGCATCGGGGTCGAGAATGCGCGCGTGGGCGCGCAGGCATGGATGTTCATGAGCCTTGCCGCAGTGTCGTGGTCCCTCGCGCCCGGGGTGACACTTCTCATTGATCCCCTCGCACCGAACCTGCTCCTTCCGGCAGCAGGCGCTCCGAGTGCGGCCACCGTGAACACGATCGGCCGCGCGTCATTCTTTTTCGCCATTCCCGCGCTCCCGGCGCTCGGCGGCTTGACGACGCATGTGCAGTGGGCCATCGCGGATCCCCTCGGTGCCTTCCAGAACCAGCTTGCGCTCTCCAACCGCGGAACCATTCGCATCGGCGTGCACTGAGCTGCTCGCGGGCCCTGCACGAAGAAGCCAAAGGGTAGACTGCGCCCGCGCGCAGTGCCTCTCGCGCTCCTCTGCCTGACATGAATCAACCTGCTGCCATGAGCCCCGCCATCTGCCGACCATCGGAACGTGCCTTCACTCCGTGGAGCATCACAAGCGGCTTCCTGATCCTCGCGTGCTCGGATCTCTGTTTCGGCTTCACGCGTTCAGGACCAGCTGTTGAGGGCGTTTGGGAACTCGCGGTCCTGATTGCATCCATTCTCGTCCACTGCGCGCTCGGGGGGCTGGTTCTGGAAGGGGCCGTCCGCTTGTTGCAGCGTGCGGATGGGCCGAGCCCAACGGGACGCTGGCGCATCTCGCGCGTGGTGACTTCACTGGCTCTCGTGGCTGCATTCGTGCTGGTCAACCGCACGACCTTCGACGGCCCGGCCATCGCGAAGAGCCGTTGGCACGACGCGCTGGAGTGGGGCTTTCGCCTCACGGGCATTGTCGCGATCGGCCTCGTTGTATTCGCCATTGTTCCGTGGCTCTTGGCACGCACGAGCCGCCGCGCGTGGATAGCGGCCGTGGCGGGCTCTGCAATTCTCGGGCTCGGGCTCGCTTGTGAAGCCGCCAACGCCTACGTGCTCGTGGGGCAGTACCCGATGATGCACACCCAATTGGTGGCCCTCGCGGCGCTGTCATGCTGCCTGACCGCCAGCATCGGGCTGCAGTATTTCCCGAAACTTGGTCGCTGGACGGCCTTTGCGGCTGCGCTTCTCCTTGCGCTCGGAATAGCGGTGGGCTTCAGCGACGCGGCGCTTCGTACAGGAGCTGCCGCCATGGTCCGCGGCCCTGCCAGTGCAGAGCTCAGCGTGTGGACCAATCAGATCCTGCTTCCGTTGCGCCCCGCCCGTCCGACCGATGCTCTGGCACCGATTTCTGCGGAGGTCTTCTCAAGCGGTTCTACCGCGGTGGTTCAGAGCGCTCTGGATGCCGCCCTTCCCGCGCGCCGCGGCATGAATGTGCTCTGGGTCGCCATCGACACCGTGCGTGCCGACCGGGTCAGTTTCAACGGCTATGCGCGGAAGACAACGCCCAACCTCGACAAGCTCGCCAAGAATGCTTTTGTCTTCACGCATGCGTACTCCAGTTATCCGACCAGCAATTACTCCTACGCATCCATGCTGACGGGACGCGTGCCGCGCGCGACGCCGCTCTATGCACGTTTGAACGGCACGACGCCATCCGAGAGCGCTCAACTGACGCTGCCAGGATTGCTGACGGCGCAGGGCTGGTACACGGCGGGCGTCACGGCCTTCGACAAAGCCACGGCTCACAACCCCGACTGGTTTGGTCTGCTCAAGACCGGATTCACGACCTACAACCCGGATCAGCCGGAAGCGGCTGCCGTGGCGGCACAAATCACGGCGTCGTCGCTGCGGGTGCTGCGCGAGAAGCCACCGGGCCCGTTCTTTCTGTGGATGCACTACATGGATCCGCACGCGCCCTACGAGATCTGTCCGGAGTTCGGCTTCGGAACATCCATCAGCGATGCGTACGACTCGGAGATCGCGAAGTGCGACGCCGAGGTCGGCCGTGTGCTTGATCAGCTGGCGGCAACAGGCGAGGCTTCGAACACGATCGTCGTTGTGTTTTCTGACCATGGTGAGGAGTTCGAGGAACACAACGGCAAGTTCCACAACACCTCTGTCTATGACGAACAGGTGCACATCCCTCTGCTGATCTCGGTTCCCGGGCTGAAGGGTCGCAAGATCGAGACGCCTGTGAGCCTCACGGATGTTCTCCCCACGACGGTGAGCATTCTCGGGTTGCCGGATGCGGAGGTGCGCCACGGAAGAGACCTCTCACCGTTGATGCTGTCCGACGCGACCGGGAACAAGAGTGGCGCTTACATCGAGTTCTTCGGCATGCGGGCCGGGCACCGCGAACGCGACCTGCGTGCTGTCGTCAGCGGCCACCAGAAACTCATCTTCCATGTGCAGCGGGATCTGTACGAGCACTATGACCTGCAGTCTGATCCGGGCGAGAACGTGAATCTCATCGGCAGGGGTGCGAGTGCGGAAACGGACATGCGCGGGTTGATGGCGGCCTGGGATGCTCGCATCGACGCAGGCAAGAGTTCCGTGAGCACGCCAGCCGTGCACTCATTGCGCGAGGAGTTGCGCGCCGACCTGACCGCGCTTGTCGCGGCGGATGCGGCGGCTGCGGAAAAGCTCCTCATCAGCATCCAGAAGCGCATCTTCGATTACACGCGCGAGCTGACACCGCAGGCTGCCAACGAATTCGGCGCATCAGGTGTCGATGCCTTTGCACAGGAGGTCGTGGCTCAGTGGAATGCGAGTCACAAGGGGAGTCTCGCGGCGAGCCATCTCGCCAGACTGGCCGTGGATCTTGCAGCTCCGGCAACCACGCCGTTCCTTCTTGACCGACTCAAGGAAGGAGGAGGCGCCGCGTTCCGGGCGGCCGGCGCGTTGGCGCGCCAGGGCAACACGGTTGGCCAACCGCTGCTCCAGCGATTGCTGCAGGATGAAGTGCCGCTCGACAGGCGGCAGGTGGCCACGGCGCTCATGTACCTCGGCGATCCTGCCGCGATGGCGTGGGCAGAGGGCATCATCACCTGTGGCAATTGGCAGCAGGTGTGTGCGATGGTCGAGGCCCTGCCACAGGCGCGCTTGCCCAGGCTCGGCTATTTCCTGCGCGAATACATCACCCAAGGTCTGTTGCGTCCAGTTCCCGTGCAAGCCAAGCTGGCGATTCACTTGGCGGCTTTGTCCGGCGACCCGGAGATCCGCTGGCTGCTCTTGCGTTTCGCGCACGACGGCGATCCGATCATCCGCATCCCGGCACGCAAGGCTCTGGAGAGTGCTGGCGTGAAGGCATCCGAGATTCAGGCCATGGCAGAGACAATCGCCATGGAACTGGACGGAGATCTCGCGGTCGTCAATCGCATGTATGAGCATGCCCTTGCCCGCTACGCGGACGCGCTCGCATCAGGCACGGGAAGCAATGCAGGATTGCGCTTCCGTTATTCACGACAGCTGCATGCCCGGGGCCGCACTGAAGAGGCGCGCAAAGTGCTGGTTCCGCTGATGGCATCAGATGCCGATGTTCTCGACAAGGATCTGGCCGAGCGTCGCGCGGGCATGCTCAGCGCTCCGGCGCGTTTCACGGACGCCGCGGCTTTCCGTGCGCAGGTCCCCGCGTTTGCCATGCCGGCAGAGGTTTTCTCAGGCGTGCCGTTCATGTGCACCATCACGCTGCACAACGAAGGTACGGTCCCGTGGCAAGGCGGGTACTGGCAATTCGCCAATGTCGTGAAGCTGCACTGGGAAGACGGTGCCGGGCAGCGGCTGGCGACGCGCGAACAGAGCCTTGCATATCTGCCGGCGGCTGGTGTCATGCCCGGCGAGAGCACGACCATCATGATGTTGGTCCATGCACCGGCCTCACCGTTGGCTGCGGCGGTTCCTGTATTGACCTTCACGCAAGCGGAATCCGCATTGCCGCCGGAGACACAGATTCACCGGGCGCCAGCCGTTCGCATCGTGGCCTTGAACGCCAAGCTGGGAGCCAAGTGACCCGCCCCGGTCTGCTCCTCCTGCTTCTGCTGGCGCATTCCCTGGGCGCTCAAGACACAAGACAACCCGGGTTGAAGCAACTCGGCGAGACACCGTTGGCGGCGGGTGTGGAGCGGGGAGTGATCCATGCGTCAAGGCCGGTGCACGTGCTGCATCCGGATGGTTCTCCGGTGCTCTCCGAGGCGGGGCTGTTGCAACTCGCGGATGAGGGGCCGGGTTTCTATTACGGAGCGCTGAATCAGGATCGCGTCGAATACGCCCGCGGCATCGGCATGTTGCACACCAACAACTGGGGTGATGTCGAGGCGCTCTGCATGGCGCGCCGCATTGTGGAGCACTGGGTGAAGAAGCATCCGGAGACACGTCTCGGCATCGACGAAATCAGCAGTCGCTGGGGCGGTTTCCCGGATTACGACGGCAACGGCGTCTCCGATCACCTGACACACCAGACCGGGCACAACGTGAATTTCCTTGTTCCGTGCCGCAAGCGCCCCGAGCGTTACGTGCATCTGGGGGTGTCCCATGAGGAGCTCTTCGATCACGGTGAATTCATGGACCTGCTCGACATCCTCGTGGACACAGGCGTGTCGCAATTGACCACGAACACCAAGGCATTCTCGCCTTCGGGTGATTGGAGCAAATCAGGCAGCCGCTTCGAGTGGCTGCTCGGAGCGCGCCGCGAGGATGGCTATTCAATGACGTTGACCGCCAAGGGGCGGCGCACCGGGCTCTGTCTGCTGAATCCGACAGGCGATCACGGCGACCACATCAATGCCATGCTGTGGAGAGTGGAGCGCTGATGCCAAGTCGACTGTCCCATGCGCTGCCCTTGCTGTCAGGTCTGATTTGCGCAGCCCTTTTTTCCGGAAGCGGAGAAGCGGTGGTCAGCCCCGATACCGTCCTGCCGGTTGCCGGACTGTCCGTGACCACGGACCCATCGCCGGCACTGGTCTATCTGGATGGTGTGTTCATCGGTGAGGCCTCCGGGAAGCTGATCATTCACACCAATCCCGGCGCTCATCAACTGCGAGTCAGCGAATCGGGTTATCTGGATGTCATCTCGGACGTGAAGCTGACGGAGGGCCAATGCGCCAACGTGCAAGTCACCTTGCCCGCACCAACGGAGGCATGGCCGACTCCGCCTGCTGCGATCGCCATTGCCGTGGGTCAGGTGATGCGTGGCAAGTTGGCGCGCGGACCCGACGGCAAAGGTGTGCCAGTCCGATACAGCGTGGACGAGAAGTCTGCGCCTCACCGCATGCTCACGCGTTTCACGGGAGAGTGTGTGGCTTCGGTCACCGCTCCGGATGGAACGCAGCTCGCGCTCACGCCCATGGCGGTCACATTGCCGGGAGTGCCCGGCAGCAATCACCATGAATACAAGGGTGCAGGCCCGGGCGGTTTCATCATCGAGATCAGCGGCAAGCCGGGCGCATTCTCTTTCCGGCTCGGACCGGGATTGCCCGCACTCAGCACCAGCGAGCAGCCGGGACTGAAAGGCAGGCGGCTTGCGCCCGGGAGCAGTCCGCGCTGAACCTGCCGCGCTCAGGAGTCAGGAGCGATGGCCTCAGTGCTTGCGGCGGGTGATGAGCCGCGCCCAGGGGTCGAACCACGGATCCTTGCGATAGACGAAGGTGCATTCGAGGATCGCGAACAACCCGAGATGTGCGAGGCCTGAGAAAAGCAGTGGCCAGAAGGTGCGCACGCCCACATCCCATTTGAACCAGAAGAGCAGAAGCAGCAGGGGAATCGTGGCGAGAAGAGGCTTCAACAGTGAATAGCGCAGCCATGTGAATACGCTGACCTGCAGGCGTCGACAGGCGATCACGAGCATCGCGATGGCGAAGAGCACATTGGGAATCGCGGTGCCGAGAGCGACGCCATCCAGACCGAGCGGCCCGACGAGAGCGAGCGAAAGAACGAGATTGAGTACGCCCATGCCCACGAGCATCAGGGAGGAGGCGCGGATCTCGCCGAGGCCGTTCACGGCCGGCATGGCGACGCCGCGGAGCGGGAGATAAATGAGGAATGACGCAGTAAGGATCTGCAATGCGCGCCCGGCCGGGCCTGCAACCTCGGGCCCGATCCACCAGCCCAGAAACTCGGGGCCCAGCACCAGGAGCCAGAGACCGACGGCGAGCACAATGTTGAATGAGGCCTTGCTCCAGCGCAGGAAGATCGGCCCCAGTTCCAACTCGCGGCCCTCCGCATGGAGCTTCGCCGCGAGCGGCATCACCACATTGGCGATGCCGAGGATGATCTCCATCAGATAGACCATGAACTGGTTGGCGACGCTGTACCAACCCACGTTCTCGGAAGACATGAATGCGCCGATGACCATGCCGTTCACCTGGAACGCGAGGCGCGTGCCGAGATTGATGAGCAGGACGAAGACGCTGAAGCGGAAGATCGCGCGCACGGTGCCGCGGTCGAACTCCTTCAGCGACATCTGCGCAGCGGGGTAACGCTTCTTGATGATGACAAGGGCCACCACGGCCTCGAAGGCGGTGGTGAAGACGGGGATCGCAGCCAAGAGCGGCAGCGAGTTCGTGAGAGACATCAAGGCCATTGTCAGGCCGAAGCGGAGCAACATGCCGAGGATGAGCACGGCGTTGTAGATGGTGAAGTCGTGGTGAGCGACGATGACGCCGTAGGGCAGTTGCATCGCGAAGCCCACAGCCGAACCCGCCACCATGATGAGGAAGGCGAGCTCTGCGTCGCTGCGCATCACATCCGGAATGGCGTAACCCGCGCTGTACCAGAAGAAGAGCCCGGCACCGACGGCGAGCGCAAGCAGGCCGAGCCAGAGATAGACGCCGAGGCAGGTGGAGATGGCGCGATTGAGACTCGCCGGGTCGCGCCGCGCGACGGAGCCCGTCATGAAATGCACCGACGCCATGGGCACACCGAGGATGAGGAGCGCGAGGTTCCCCACGAAGGTGTTGATCAGGCTCCACTGGCCGTAGCCGGCTTCGCCGAGGCGCTCGTAGAGGAACGGAGTGAGCAGGAAAACGACCCCGATGCCCACGAGCATCCGGATCCAGTTGGAGCTGACGTTTTTCAGCATGAGCGCGTGCTTGCGCGGGGAGTCTACTGCGCTTCTTCATGTCAAGCGCTCGACGCTCCGGAGTCGGAGGGTTGCGGGTTACGATCCCGCGGGGCCGTGCGGCCGAGCGCCGCGGCGGGGAATCCAGTGCGACTTTCCGAGCTGCTCTGTGGAGTGGAGACCTTGAGCGTCGAGGGTGACGCGGGGATCGAAATCCGTGCCGTGCGCGCGGATTCTCGGGCGGTCGAGGCGGGAGATCTCTTCGTGGCCTTGCGCGGCACGGCTGTGGACAGCCATCAACATGTGCCGAGCGCACTGGCGCGCGGCGCGCGCGCGCTGGTGCTGGAAATGCCCGTCGCGGTTCCCGCTGGCGTGACGGCGGTGCGCGTCACTGATGGCCGCCGCGCGCTGGCAATCCTCGCTGCCAATGCGTTTGGCCGTCCTCATGAGAGCCTCAGTTTCCTCGGGGTCACAGGCACCAACGGCAAGACCACCACCGCGTGGCTCGTTGAAGGTGCGCTGGCCGCGGAAGGCTCTGCTGTGGCGCTGCTCGGGACGGTGGGGAACAGGATTCGCGGTCGCACGGAAGCGGCCGGGATGACCACGCCGGGACCGCTCGAACTTCACGCCTTCCTCGCGCGCGCATTGGCCGCAGGTTGCAGCCACGTGGTGATGGAAGTGAGCTCGCACGCCCTCGACCAGCAGCGCGTGCATGGCATCCCGTTCCGTGCCGCGGGCTTCACCAATCTCACTCAGGATCATCTCGATCACCACGGCACCATGGAGGCCTATGCGGCCGCCAAGGCCAGGCTGTTCGCGGAGCATCTGGCGCAGGGCACAGCGGTGCTGAATGCGGACGGCGCGGGCGTCGAGGTGATGACAGCGGCGGCTCGTGCGCGCGAGGTGCTGCGTTGCAGCGCGCGGCTGGGAACGGCGGAGGTGCGTGCAAGAGTCACTCGCCGAGACCTCGGCGGGCAGCAGTTCACGCTCAGCACGCCGCGCGGGGAAGCGGCGTGCGAGACGGCGTTGGTGGGCGCGCACAACATCGAGAATCTCCTCGTGGCCGCGGGGCTGTTGCATGCGGCGGGGCTTGACACCAAGGACATCGCTGCAGGTCTCGGCTCTGTGCGCGGCGTGCCTGGGCGCATGGAGCGCGTCAACGTGGGACGCGGCGTCAGTGCCTTTGTGGACTACGCCCACACGCCGGATGCTCTTGAACGTGTGTTGCAGCTTCTTCGCTCGGAGACGCAAGGCCGCTTGCACGTGGTCTTCGGTTGCGGCGGAGATCGCGATCCGGGCAAGCGCCCGCTGATGGGTGCCATCGCCGCAAGGCTCGCCGATCAGGTAACCATCACCTCCGACAATCCGCGTTCTGAAGATCCGTTGCGCATCATGGAGGCCGTCGTTGCCGGAGTGCCCGCCGCAGCGGGAGATCGTGTGCAGCTCGAACCCGATCGTCGAACGGCCATCCGGCTGGCACTCAGCGCTTGTGCTGAAGGCGATGCGTTGCTGGTTGCCGGCAAGGGTCATGAAGCGAGCCAGCTCTTCGGGAGCGCCAGCACGCACTTCGATGACCGCGAGGAACTCGCAGAGGCTGGAAGGGAAGCATGAACACGCTGCAGGGAAAGCGCGTGCTCATCGTGGGCTTCGGCCGCTCCGGTCGCGCCGCTGCCACGCTCGCGCTCCGGCGCGGCGCAGAGGTCGCCATCACCGATCTCCGCAGTGCCGAGGAACTCGCGCCGCAGCTCGCGACACTGCAAGCTCCCGTCGAGCTGCATCTCGGCGCCCATCCAGAGGCGGCATTCCACGGGCGGGACATCGTCGTGCTCTCGCCCGGTGTGCCTCCGCTGCCTGAACTGGCGCTCGCGCGCGCAGAAGGCGCAGAGATCACCGGCGAACTGGAATTCGCGGCGCGCGAGGTGACGGGTCGCATGCTGGCGGTCACCGGCACCAACGGCAAGTCCACCACCCCGGCGCTCACGGGAGCGCTTTGCGCCGCAACCGGCAGCGCGACGTTCACTGGTGGCAATCTGGGGACGCCGCTCTCGGAAGGCGTCGATACGGAGGCACTCCGCAGCGGCTTCGCGGTGGTGGAAGTGAGCAGCTTCCAGCTCGAAACGGTCGTGCGCTTCCATGCTCACGCCGCCGCCCTGCTCAACATCACCGCGGATCACCTCGAACGTCACGGCGGGCTCGAAGGCTACGCGGCCATGAAGCGGCGCATCTTCATCAATCAGGTGGCGGGAGATCGCGCCATCTTCAATGCGGATGATCCGCTGGTGCTGGATCTCGTGACCGGGCTTTCTGCAGAGGCCTTCGCCTTCTCGCTGCAACGCGAGTTGCCGCGCGGTGCCTTCCGCTCCGGCGGCGACATCGTGTTGCGCGGCCTCGGCGCCGATGAGCGTTACGCCATCGCCGAGCTGCCGCTCATTGGTTCGCACAACGTGGCCAATGTCATGGCCGCGCTGCTCCTCGCACGCAGCAGCGGCGTGCCGGAGGAATGCGCGCGTTGTGCGCTGCGCAAGTTCCGTCCGCTCGCGCATCGCATGGAGCCGGTGGGCGAGGCCCGTGGCATCCAGTTCTACGACGACAGCAAGGCCACCAACGTGGACAGCGTGGTGCGCGGCATCGACGGGTTCCCCCGTCGCGTGGTGCTCATCGCCGGTGGCCGCGGCAAGGGCGGCGACTACGCGCCTCTTGCGGAAGTGCTCGGCAGAGTCGGACGCGCGCTGGTCGTCATCGGAGAGGACGCAGAGCGGATCGGCAGCGCGTGCGAGGGGCGCCTGCCAGTCCTGCGCGCTGCATCCATGGAGGATGCAGTCCAGAAGGCCGCGGCGTGTGCCGAGCGCGGCGATGCCGTGGTGCTCTCGCCCGCGTGCGCGAGCTTCGACATGTTCCGGAACTACGCCCACCGTGGCGAGGTGTTCCAGGAGTGCGTGCGCGCATGGATGCACTCGTGATCCCGCAGCGCGTGCACATGACAGGAATCGGCGGCGCCGGCATGAGCGCGCTGGCCGAAGTGCTGCTCGCGCGCGGTCACGCAGTGAGTGGCACGGATCTCGCGGATGGCCCGCTCCTTCGCCGTCTCGCGGCAGCAGGCGCGCGCGTGGTCGTCGGCCACGGCCCTGAACATCTCGCGGATGCGGAACTCCTTGTCTGGTCGAGCGCCATCGGCCCCGAGCACGTGGAGCGCCGCGCGGCGCAGGCCCGCGGAATCCCCGGCATCCGGCGCGGCACACTGCTCGCGAGGCTCATGCAAGGCGCGCGAGGCGTGGCCATTGCGGGCGCTCACGGCAAGACCTCGACCACAGCATTGCTTGGTCATGTGCTCGAAGTGTGTGGCCTCGATCCCACGTTGATCGTGGGTGGAGCCCTCGCCTCCACCGGCAGCGGCGCGCGCATCGGGCGCCGGGATCTCATTGTGGCGGAGTCCGATGAAAGCGACGGCTCATTCCTTGAACTCGCACCGGCCATCGCCTGTGTCACGAATGTGGACCGTGAGCACCTTGAGCACTGGGGCGATGAAGCAGCACTGCACCGTGGTTTTTCGAGTTTCATGGCCAGCGCGCGCGAGAGCGTGGTGGTGTGCGCGGATGATCCCGTGGCGGCCGGCCTCGCGCCACGCACGAGCAAGGTGATCACCTACGGGCTCTCCACATCTGCCACATGGATGGCGACCAACATCACTGCGCGTGGAGGCCGCATGAAGTTCACTTTGCATCAGGGCGCAAGGCACATCGGCGCGGGCTCATTGCCGTTGCCCGGCAGGCATTACGTCCAGAACGCAGTGGGAGTTGTGGCCATTGCCGCCGCTCTCGGAGTGCCGCCCGCGCAGGCGTTGAGCGCGCTCGCAAGCTTCCGCGGAGTCGAGCGCCGCTTCACCATCCTCGGCGCGAAGAATGGCGTCACGGTGGTGGACGATTACGGCCATCATCCCGTGGAGATCAAGGCCACACTCGCCGCAGCGCGCTCCGTCTGCACTGGGCGCATCCACACGGTTTTTCAGCCACATCGCTACACACGCACGCGGGATCTCATGGAGGAGTTCGCGACCTCTTTTGGCGGGACGGACACGTTGATTCTCCTCCCGATCTACGCCGCGGGCGATCAGCCCATTGAGGGAATCACCTCGGAGACTCTCGCGCGTGCGGTCGCACGGCAGCGCTCAGTCCGACACTGCATGACAGCTGCAGAAGCGGCAAGCACGCTCGCCAACTTGACCCAGCCGGGAGATCTCGTGCTGCTTCTTGGTGCCGGAGATGTGAACCAACTCGGAGCCGCACTGCTCCGCTGAACACCTCGCTGCTCCGCTGAACGCTGCGCGCATCAGCGCGGCGCCGCGTCCTCATCCTCTTCGAGAAGGGCGCGGAAAGTCTGCGTTTCCTCGTCCTCTGGATGGGCGGCAGCGAGTTGTTCGAGCTCGGCGCGCGCGCCCGTCTTGTCGCCGGACTTCGCCCGCGTCCAGGCGCGCATACGCAGCACATCGAGATCTTCCGGATGGCGCTCGGCGAGAGATTCGAATACTTGCAGTGACTCGTCCGCGCGCCCGAGCTGCAGCAGCGCCACGCCGCGGAGGTGGTCGGCATCGAGAGCGAGTTCCTTCTCGGCACTGGCGAGGGCGAGATGCTCAAGAGCGTCGGCATAGTTGCCGGTGCTGACGAACAACCGTCCAACAACGAGGGATGTTCCCGGATGTCCCGGGTCGAGGCTCAGGGCCTGATCGAGCCAGTCGAGAGCGCGATTCAGAAGCTCTCCGTCCTGATGACGGAGCGCGAGCTCGGCAAGCAGCGCGCCGAGTTGGCGGCAGGCGGGGGCGCTGCCGTCGGCAGAGCCCGCCGCCGCGCGCAGGCTCTCAAGCGCGGTCGCCTCGTCACCGGCGACAAGGGCGAAGCGCGCGTGCGCGAGTCTGGGTAGCGCTGAATCCGGAAGCAGCGCCGCGGCAGTGGTCACGAGCGACATGTGATCTGCGCCTCCGGGCAGAGCGACCAGGAATCCTGCCGCGCGGAGCAGTTGATCAGCCAGCGCCGCCTTCACGGACTTGTGTTCGCGGGAAAGAGGCTCCAACGGCGGATTGCCAGAGGCGCTGCGCCAGCAGGGCACCTCGTTTACGCGCTCGAGGATCACGTCCGCCCCGGCGTGCTGGCTCCAGAGGAACAAGCGCGCGGCATCGACGGGCGCAGCCTTGGCGCAGTCGGGGCAGCGTCGGCGCACGTCGGGCGCACATTGTGTCGCGAGAAACGCCTCTGCCTCCGCAACGCTCAAGGGCGCGAGGTCCGGAAAGGCTGCGGGCAACGGATCTTCGCCCGCAAAGCCGCAACTGCAGGTGAGGCCGAAGGTGGCCTGGCTGACAAGGTCGTTGCCGCGCAGGCGAGCGGCCATGCGGCGGTTCATGAGCAGGGGGTGCTGGGCTGTGAGGGTCTGCAATGCCATGGGCGCAGATCTTATGATGGAAAGCCCCCCTCACGGAGGGTCTCGCGATGTGCAAACTCACGCTTCTCGCTCTTCTGTGCGGCACGCTTGCGGCCCAGTCGGTCCCATGGTTCAGCGGGACGTTTGAGGAAGCGCTTGCCGAAGCAAAGGAGCGCAACGTCCCGCTCCTTGTTGGCTTCAACCAGGATGGCGAGGACGCGAACGAAGCCATCCTCGAAGCACTCTACAACGAGAAGGGCTTCGTGAAGATCGTGGCGCGTTGCGTGCCTGTGATTGCGAGCATCCACGAGCATGCACCGGTCAAGGTCGGCAACGAGCAGCGTTGCAGCCGCTTCCCCGCGGTCACCTGTGCGCAGCACCGACGCCTCGAAACGAAAGCTCGCGAGAAGTGCTGGGGCGCCGAAGCAGTGTCAACACCAAGCCATGTGGTGCTCGCTCCTGATGGCACCGAGGCGGCACGTCTCCTTGACCTCGTGGCTGCCGGAGACATCGAGAGTGCGTTCTCCGCGGTGCGGAAGAAACATGGGATCGGTATCGGTGCGACGGAGGCGGCGAGCGCGCGCGTTGCGGAGAAGGCCATCAAGGCGGCAGTGACCGCGGGGAATGTGAGCCTTGCGCTCGAGCAGCAGAAGCAACTCGAGAAGGCGGTGACGGGCACGCCATGGGCCGCACGAGCCGAGGCCTCAAGTGCGGCCATTGCGAAGCTCATCGCTGCGGACCTCGACAAGGCGCGCGGCCTCGTGAGTTCGGGCTCCCATGCGGAGGCGCTTCGCGCCATCACGGCCAAGGCGGTGCTTCTCAAAGACCGGCCGGAGGTGGCGGAGTGGAGGAAGCTCGAAGCCGAGGTGCTGAAGACTCCTGCAGGCCGCACGGCGAAAGCCGGGTTGGAAAAAGAGGCGCGTCTGCAACCGGCCTTCGACAAAGCGCGCGCATTCGAAGCCCGGCGTGAATACGCGAAAGCGGCGGCGGAATACCTTCGTGTGGTGCGGGATGCACCAAGGACCGCGCTCGCCGCCGCGGCCAGCGAACGCATGCGCGCCTTCGGAGCGGACAAGGATGTCGCTGCCGCGGTCGGAAAGCCACTCGTTGAGCACGAGGCAGAGCTGGCGTATCAGTCTGCGCGCGCGCTCCTCGATGGTGGCGATGCGGCGGCAGGCAAAGCCGCACTGCAAGCCGTCGTCGAGAAGTTCCGGGGCACGTCTGCTGCGGAGCGCGCGGGCAAACTCCTCGGAACGGGTGGATGAACATCGTCTTTCTTGGCACCGGTGCATTCGGCATTCCTGCGTTGCGCGCACTCGTGCGCGCGGGCGCTGGCCCGCAGCTCGTGGTTTCACAGCCAGACCGCCCGCAGGGTCGGCACGGAACGCCAAAGCCACCTCCGTTTGCTGCAGTCGCCAAGGAACTCGGGTTGCCACTCTTCCAGCCCGAACGCGTGAATCGTCCGGAGGCACTTGAACGCATCGCTGTGGAAAAGCCCGACCTGCTCGTGGTGGCCGCCTATGGTCAGATTCTCAAGCGCCCCTTGCTCGACACACCGCGCTGCGGCTGCGTGAACATCCACGGGTCGCTGCTGCCGCGGCACCGCGGCGCTTCACCGGTGCAAGGTGCGCTGCTCGCGGGCGACCGCATGACCGGCACCACGCTCATGCTGATGGATGAAGGCCTCGACACCGGCGCCATCCTCGCAGCCGTGGAAACGGAAATCGGCGCGGAGGAAGCGGCGGGCGCGCTGCACGACCGGCTCGCCGAGCTTGGTGGCGGGATGTTGCTGCCCTTGCTCGAAGAACTCGTGGCAGGTCGTGCCAGTCCGCGACCACAGGACAGCAGTGCAGCGACCCATTGCGGCCTCATCGCGAAGGAAGAGGGGCTCGTCCATTGGGAGCGCAGTGCTCTCGACAACGCGCGCCGCATCCGCGCTTTCAATCCATGGCCGGGGAGTTGGACCTTTCTGGCCGATGGCGAACGCCCACTGCGACTCGGCATCGTCCAAGCTCGCCCCGTCGCGGCAGAGGGCGCGCCCGGTGTGCGGCTCGACCTCCCGGGCCTGGTCATTGCCTGTGCTGAAGGCGCCCTCGAACTCATTACGGTGCAGCCCGCTGGCGGCCGCCCCATGGACTCAGCGGCTTTCCTGAGAGGCCGCCCCATACCCCTTGGCGTGCGCTGCATCACCTCCGGTTCCTGAAAATCACCTATGCAAGATCTCGCACCTGTTCGCAAACTCGCGCTCATGGCGCTCATGAAGCGTCACCACGGCAAGACCGATCTCGACCGCGCGGAGTACCTGGGCGTGCGCGGCGCAGGGCGCGATCTCTTGCAGGAGGTGGTGCTCGGCGTGAGGCGGAACATCTTCCTCATCGATGCCATCTTGCAGCAACATCTCCCGGCCCGGCGGGATGCGACGCATGCGGTGACACTGAATGTGCTGCGCATGGGTGTGCACGATCTCGTCTTCCGCGAGCGTGTGCCCGCAGCCATCGTGGTGAGTGAGTGCGTCGATCTGTGTGGCGGGCACAGGAAGGCGCGCGGTTTTGTGAACGCCATCCTGCGGCGCGTTGCGGAATCCATCACGCGCATCGACCTCGAGGCCGGCGTTATCCCGCTCGACCGTCGCACCATCGAGACAGCGCCCTTGCGCGGTGCCGTTTTGTCGATGGATGTCCTGCCCGATTTCGCGACGCAGCCTGCTGAACATCTCTCGCGGCGATTCACGCTGACGCCGTGGTTCGTGGCGGAGTTGCTGAAGATGCTGCCGCTCGAAGCTGCAGCCGCGGCGCGCGCCGCCTCCACGCGCTCGCGACCCGCATTCCGTCCGCGCGTGGGCGGGCCGACGCTGCTCGAACTGGCGGATGAACTCCGCGCTGCGGGTTGCGCAGAGGTTGCAATCCACGCGCCGGTGGTGGCTGCGCGGGCGCCCGGAGCGTTGCGCGATCTCAAACCGCTTGTGGAACGGCGCTGCAGCGTGCAGGACGCCACGGCCGCAGAGGCCGCGCCGTTTCTCAACGCAGCGGCGGGCGAGCGCATTCTCGATCTGTGTGCCGCTCCTGGGGGCAAGAGTCTGCATCTCGCGGAGCTGCTCGCAGACCGCGGCACCATCGTTGCGTGCCACCGCGCCGGTCGCTCCGGGGCACAACTCCTTCAGAACATCGCCGCGAGCGGATTCCAGTGTGTGCAGGCCCACGATCTCGGCGCGGACGGAATGCGCATGCCTGAGGGCTTGTTCGACGCGGTGCTCGTGGATGCACCCTGCAGCAATTCCGGCGTGCTCGCGAAGCGCGTGGACGCGCGCTTCCGTCTCGATGCGGAGAACATCGGTGAGCTCGCGCGCATTCAGCAGACACTGCTCAGGCGAGGGGCGGAGCGCGTGCGTCCGGGCGGCCGGCTTGTATATTCCACGTGCTCCGTGTTGCCGCAGGAGAACGAGGCTGTGATCAAGGCCTTTCTCGCCGAGACGCCGGAGTTCACGCTGGACGCGGAGTTCACGCGTCATCCGCAGCGCACGGGCCGTGACGGCGGCTACGCTGCGCGCCTCGTGAGAAAGAGTTGATGCCAGGTTTCGTGGAGCTCGTCGAACGCCGCGGTGCCGTCGCAGTGCCTTTGCTCATCCTCGTGGCGGCCCTGGCCATTCACGCACCGCGTCTCGACAGGCCCTTCGGCCCGGGCCTCGCGAGCGCGGCGGCTTCGTACCAGATCCTCTTTGCGCGCCACTGGGACGAGGCGGGATTCCTCGCACTGAACGGCGTGCCCTGTGTCGGTCCGTCCGGTGGCACGCTCAGCGAACGACACCCATACCTGCATCATCCGGTGCTTTCGTACTGGATGGCGTACGGAGTGCGGCTTCTCGCCGGCTGGGATGAGTGGGTCTTCAGGTTGCTGCCCTTCCTCGGCACCGTGACCAGCGCGCTGTTGCTCGGCGCCATCACACGCCGTTTGCTCGGCAGCCTCGCTGCTCTTCTCGCGGGCTGGATCTTCCTGCTCACGCCCATGGTCTTCGTCTTCGGCGACATGCCCAATCCCGAGACGCTGGTTCTCGCGAGTCTCCTCGGCGGCTGGCTGCTCCATGAGCGTGTGCGCGAGCGGCCGACACGCGGGCGGAAGCTGCTCTTCTTCGCCGTGGCCGGAATCGGCATGCTCATCGACTGGCAGGCGCATTTTCTCGTGCTCGCGTTGCTTGCCGGAGAGTGGCTGCGTCCGCAGCACGAGCGTCGTTGGCGCGAGGCAGTGCTGTTGCTGCCTCTGAGCGCGCTTGCCGTGCTGCTGCTCGGTGCGTGGGGTGCAGCCGCACTCGGCTCCGTGGAGGCACTCATGGAGCACGTTGGAGCGGCGGCGCGCACACCGCTCGTGGACGGCGCTGCGAGCATTGGCACCTTCCTCTTCGCGCAGGGGCGTGCGCTGCTCGCCACCATGGGCTGGCCTCTCGTCCTCGCGGGGGTCGTGGTGCTTGCCGCCGCACTGACCGGGCGTGCGGGCGCGCCGCGTCTGCGTGCAGCAGCGCTGCTGCTCGTGCCGGCCTTGGTGAGCGTGCTTCTGTTCCGCGGTCCCGCGTTCGATCATCCCTTCTGGTGGATGCCGGCGACGGGGTTCTTCGCGTTTTCCGGAGCGTGGTTGCTCGGACGCCTGCTCGACGCACGCCCCTTTGCCGGCGTACTCGTCACCGCGGCGCTCTGCGGTTCACTGGCACTCATCTCGTTCGCCCAGCAGCGCGTCGTGGACCCGCCGGGCGAACACTTCCGGAACATCGGGCTGCTCGTCAACCGGTTTTCCGCGCCGGGCGACATCATCATCACGCCGGAGTCCTTCGGGCCCGCGCTCTTCTACACGGAGCGCCGCATCTACGAGAATCTCTCCACGGTCCCGGCGATCGAGAGCATCAACGCGGAGGCCACGCCGCGTCCTGTGCACGTCGCGATGCTGCTCGCGAGCGCGCCAGCACACCGTGCGCTCATCGCATGGTTGGATGCGCACGGCGCGCGCACACCCCATCCGGGCGTGCTGCACTGGACGCTGCGGCGCTGACGGAACTCAGCGCGCCTCGGCCGCGATGAGACGCCGATAGTGTTCTTCCATCCCGCGGGCGTCGTCTTCGATACTGCGAACGACAAGCGCCGAAGGGTTGAAGCCAGGCAATCCCTTGGCGGCGAACTCGTGAATCCAGTGTCGCAACTCGTTTGCATTGCCGGGAGCGAAGAGCAGGCCCGTCACGCCTTCCTGCACGTACTCGGCGATGCCTCCGATGCGACTGCCCAGCACTGGCACACCGGCAAGAGCGGCTTCATGCACAGTGAGCGGACTGTTCTCGGGCCAGAGAGAAGGTACGACCAGCAGGTCGGTGCGCGCGAGCGCATCCTGCACACGCTCCGGCGGCAGCGGTCCCATGAGCAAGGCGCGCGCTGAGGCATTGAGGGCATTGAGGCGCGCGCTGTAGTCCACGAAAGCGGAGAGGTCGCCGTAGACGCGGCAGGTGATGCCGGCATCGGGGATGGCGTTCATGGCTTCGAGAAGCACGTGCACACCCTTGTGCTCCGCGATGGTTCCGATGTAACTGACACGCAGCCCTTCGCCCGCGATGCGTCGATGCTCGCGCCACGGCGCGAGGTCGTAGCCGTTGTCGCTGACGATGATCCGGTCCGCTGGAACAAGTCCGGATTCCACCATGCTGTCCGCGAGGAATCGGCTGGGCGCGATGAAGAGGCTCACGTCGCGCAGCACGGAGCGGAGGTAATCGAGCCGCTCGGCGACTGCGAGTGCACGGGGGTCATCACCCTGCACCTGCATGCGTCTGCGACGGACGATGAGCGCGATGTCGGAGGGGAGCAGGCCGTCAACACCCGGATGGAGCGCGCGTGGCAGCAGCGGCGTGCTGTGTTCTTCGAGTGCGTGGTGCGCGATGCAGTCCCTGCACTTCGCGGGCACGGGCTGACGGCAAACCTCTCCGTCTGCGCGGCGCAGCTGTCCATCGCGGGGGCAGATGTGCATGAAGTCGTGCAGCGTGTGCACCACGGGGATGCCGCGGAGTCGAGCAATCGTGACGTAGTTGGCCGAGTGATAGTGGAGATGCTGGATGTGGACGATGTCCGGTGCCTCTTCGCGCAGCACGTCGCGGAAGATGGCGTCCGCACTGGGACAGTCATAGGTATCCCGGAAGCCGTCCCACTGATAGTTGTGGATGAACTGGTGCACCTTCAGGCCATCGAAAGTGACAGTGCTGCGCTCGAAGCGCTGGCGCGCATGATCGGATTCCGCGCTCAGGATCACCACGTCGTGCTTCTTCGCGAGCTCCTTGGCGAGACGCAGTGTGTAGATCTCCGTGCCGGCCACGTGGCGTGGCAGGAACTGGTGCACAACCATCAGGATGCGCAGGCGCGTGGCGTTCTGGCGTGGTGGAGGTGCAGCCAATCGGCCGCGGCGTCTTTCACCGGATTCCATCACTTGGATGAGACTGTCCGTTGCGGCAGCGAAGCGCGAGACCAGTTGATCGCGCTCACCCAGCAGCGTCTGCACCTGCGCCTGCCTTCTCAGCAATTGGTCGAGCATCTGCTCGAGGCGGGCCTCCGGGGGCGCCATGCGCCCGAGGCTCATGGCGGGGAGCGATTCGACCATGCGCAGGCCGAGGGTGCGCATGCGATCCCCGAGGGTGCGCGCGTGGCTTTGCAGGACTTCGATCCTGCCCTGTTCGCGTTGCAGCAGCGCGGACATTTTTGCGGCACTGCCCGTGACGCGTTCCAGATCGGCACTGGTCGCACCATGGGCCTCGGCAGCCTGGTCCAGCAGCGAGCGCTTTTGTTTCACGCGCTCGGCGAGTGCTTCGCGTTCCACACCAACGGCATCGAGGTTCTGGCGCAGGTCCGCAACCAGCCGTCCTGCATCTCCCAGAGCGAGCCGGTCGGCCACATGCCGCTCTTCCATGGCGGCCTGCTCGGCGCGCAGAGTGTCCAGACGCGCCAGGAGAATCTCCGTTTCGCGACGCGAATCATCCGCGCGGCGTGTGTGGAGCAACAAGTTCTCATTGGCCGTGGCCAAGGCCTCTGCGTGGCGCTCGCCGGATCTTGCCAGTTCAGCCCGCGCGCTGGCGGTCGCGGATTCGTGTTCCTTGAGGGTTCGTTGCGCAGCACTGTACTGCGTGGTCACTGCGGCGAGATCGTTTTCCAACTCCAAGTTGCGAGCCTTCAAGTCCTCCACGAGTTGCGGCGCGGCGCGGGACAGCATGAGTTCGCGGAGCTGCTCCAAGGCGGGCGGCATGGTCGAACCTTCGCCGGTTTCTGCCAGCGAGGAGGCCGCCAGTGCATCCACCGCGGAACTGCGCTCATGCTCCGTATCAGCGAGCTTTGTGAGCGTGCGCGAAGCGCTGGCATGCAGGCGGAGCACGGACTCCTCCTGGACATTGAGCGCCTGGCGAAGTACCTCGGCCTCCTTTTCCGCGCGGGCAGCACGCAGCTCCATGGCCGCGAGCTCCAGCCCGGTCTGTTCACGGGCTTCCTCAGCGGCAGCCAGATCCGCAGCAAGGCGCTGGTCCTCGGCGCTCTTCTGCTCCATCTCGTCCTTCAGCCGCTCCACGCGCCGCTGTTTCTTGCGCTCGCGTTTTTCGATCTCGTGCAGACGCCGACCCAACTCATCCGTTGCTTCCTTCGTCGCTTCAGTGCGGATGCGGGACTCGCGCTCGCGGAGCTCGCGTACTTCAACGGAGAGGCGCGTCAACTCCTTGTCCTTCTCGCCGTGGTAGTACTGCATCTCCTCCATGGTCTTCGAGGCGCGGCTCACGTCCTCGCGGAGATTGCGCACCACGCCGAGTTCCGTTTCCAGCCGCCGGTTGCGGCCTTCGAGCTGCCAACTGCGGACAAGCATGCGCCGATTGCGCAGTTGCTGGCGTGTGACAGGCAGCGGCGCTTCGCTGGAGAGCACCTCGCGGTAGAGCGCGAGCATGCGCTGCGTGTGTTCGCCGAGCGCCGGAAGCTCCGGGATGCGTGTGCGCCAAAGATCAAGGAGCTTCGGCTGGCGGAAAATCTCGCCGAGCGAAGCAGCGAGGTCGGGCGCGCTCTCCGCAAGGAAGGTCGTGCCGGCACCGCCGACGCGTTCCTTGAGCGCGCCGCGGTCAGCGACGACCACGGGCAGACCAAGCAGGAAGGCCTCATCAAGCACGAACGACCATGATTCGCTGCAACGCGAGGTGATCACGGCGAGGTCGAGGGGCACGCGCCCTAGGTCCGCGGGCTTGTAGGCGCCGTGCCAGGTGATGGCGAGCCCTTCCGCGAGTTCCTCGAAGCGCGCCTTCTCCGTCGGGTAGATCATCTCTCCGAAGATGTGCAGCTCGATGTCCTGGCGGTGGCGCGAGGAACGCACGGCTTCCAGCAGGATGTCGAAGCCCTTGGTGTGCGAGAGGTGTCCCCAGTGACCGATGCGGAGCGGCCCCGCAGGGAATGACGAGCGCGAGGGCTTGCGGCGCCGGAGCTCGGAGACGTTGCCGTGCGGAACAACGCGGAAGCGGCCCGCCAGATGCGGTGCGTGCTTGAGCAGGACATCGCGATGCGCAACGCTCGGCACGATCAGCCGTCGAGCGAGATCCAGCTCGTTCCGGATGTCGTCGCGGAAGAGCGCGAGTTCACGGCGCTGCTCTTCATCCGACATGTTCTCGCCAGCAGGTGCGCAGCCGAGGCAGTTCACCGGTCCCATTTCGAGCGAGCAGAAGGAACCTTCGCGCATGCGGAAGGCGCGCGGGCAGGAGGTCCACAGATCGTGCAGGGTCGCGACGGCGGGCACACCGCGGTCATGCGCGAGCTCGACGAGATTGCGCGTGAGCCGGATCCAGTGGTGCACATGCACGAGGTCCGGGCGGATGTCGCGGATGAGCCAGTCGAAGAGCGGTTCCACTTCCGGCGCGAGGGACTTCTCCCAGTTGTCGAGGAAGAGCCCCGGGCGATGCAGGCGGTGCACAGGCAGACCCTCGAAGCTGCCGTGGACGAGATTGGCGTCTGCGGCAACGGGGCCGGCGCCCTGCTGCGAGCCGCAGAGAATGTGCACCTCATGGCCTTGCGACACCATCTCGCGCGCAAGGCGCAGTACATGGCGCTCGGTGCCACCGGTGCATTCGGGCGGGAACCCGTGCACGATCTTCAGGATCTTCATGACGGACCTTTCCGGTTCCGGAGTTGCCTCCGCGGACCGCAATGGCGGACACTTGCGTGTCCGCTGGTGTCCGTCGCCCGTTCACCCTCGGCGCCGCCATGCGTGGCGGAGCGGCGCAGAGGCACAGTGGCGCGTGACGTCCGCACGTCAGGCACCCCCGAAGGGTTCGGGACACCAGGTTGTCCACACTTCCGTTGCGCCGGGTTGCCCCGTGCGCGACGGTGTTCGTTCAGGACCGGACCACGCAACCGCCACGGGTGTGGCGCTGCATCTCCAGTGTCGGCGGGGCGTAGCGTCCCTCGATGAGGGAGCGGTAGATGCCCGTCAGCTCTTCGGCATTTGACCGCACAGGTTTGATGGGCGGCTTGGCACCCACCAGAGCCGCGAGTCGGCTGCGATCCGCAGCCAGTTCGCGCATCACCTTGGCGAGACTTCCGGAATTTCCGAGTTCGAAGGTGCAGCCGTAGTTGTTGGATTCCACGAACTCGAGCATGCCGCCCTTGTCGGAGACCACGATGGGCGTGCCCGTCATGGCGGCTTCGTTCAGAGTGAGCGGAGCGTTTTCGAACCAGATGCTCGGCAGCACGAGCACGTCCATCTCGGCGAGCACTTCGCTCACATTCTTGTTGTTGAAGCGGCCGCGGAACTGCACGCGATCGGCGGCTGGATGCGCGGCGGCCTTGCGCTTCATGTCTTCCAGATACTCGCCGCTCCAGCGATTGGGCGCGCCGAACACGAGCAGTTCGATGTCATCGCGGTCGCGGGCCGCTTCGAGGAAGGCATCCACGAGCACCTCCACGCCCTTGGTGCGGATGATGCTGCCCATGAACCCGAAGCGCAGCCGCGCCGAGGGCGTCTTCGTCAACGGCTTTACATACGAGAAGTCCATGCCGTTGGCGCTGTGAATGATCTGTTGCGGCGGGACCTTCCAGTGCTGGATGAACTGGTCGCGGAGGAAGGCCGAGGGCGTGATGAGGAGGTTCATCCTGAGCAGCTTTTCGCGCAGGATGTCGTTCCTTTTCTCGAAGGGGTTCACCAGCACTTCGCGCTCGCCGTTCACCGAGCCGGCCAGTGCGCGTTGCACTGCGCGGACGGCTGCGCGCGGGCGTCTGGCGAAGCGCCCCGGCGTTTCATTGACCCGCACGTTGTAGTGCTGGTGCAGACGTTCCATGAAACCGGGCGCCGCTGCAGGACGGTGGCTTTTCACGTCGCCGAAGTCGTCGCGGACGGAGAGGTCCTTCCACGCATCGCCATAGACGCAACGGCCGCACTTCCCGAAGTCCACCGGGTCGCAGATGACGCCGTCCGTGTAGCACATGCGCTGTCCCATGGGGCACATGGGCCAGAAGTCGTGCAGCGTGTAGACCGCCGGGATGCCGAGCTCACGCGGAACATCCAGCACCTCGATGCCGAGGCCGACGATGTGCTGGAAGTGAATGATGTCCGGTTGCACTTCAGCGACGTAGCGCCGGAAGAGGTCAGCGCCCTTGCGATCGCTGTACGAACTGTCGAAGGGCACCCAGCCCAGATCCGCGCGGTTCATGAAGCGGATGGTGAGTCCGTCGCGGGTCTCGGTGTGCTGGCGCCAGGTAGGGACCTCCGGGTCCTGCAAGCGCGCGAACACGAACACCTCATGTCGCTCCGCCTGCGCGCGGGCGATGTTGAAGGTGTAGATGGCCGTGCCCGCGAGTTCGTAGGGCGGTAGTTCGTGGCTGACGTGGAGGATGCGCATCGGAAGGGCGGGGATTCCGAAATGGGACCGGTCGGTCCGAAAGGCCATCTTCGACCGGCGAGCATGGCCAACCTAACCCCCGAGAGTACAGGGGGTCAAGACCGGGGAGCGCATGGCGCAGGTGGGGCCGCGAGGGTAAGTTCCCTCCAGACGCGGACAACGAGAACCCGATGACGGCTCTCCGGACCGCTGATCCATGCGAATCCTCTTTGCGCTGCACACTTGGCACCCCGAAGGCCGAGGCGGGACCGAGCAGCATGCCCGCTCGCTGGCGCGCACCCTCGCGCGCAAAGGTCACCAGCTGGGCGTCTTCACGCGCAGCGGCGACCCCTCGAAGCCGGAATACGAGGTGCACACGGAGTGGGAGGGGCCGACCAGCATCACGCGCATCAACAACTGCTGGCGTGAGGCCCCCAACTTCGAGTGGATCTACCGCAATCGCGCGGTGCATGAGGCCTTCATGCGCGAGCTCGAGTCCTTCAAGCCCGATCTGGTGCATGTGCATCACCTGACCGGACTCAGCACGACCATCCTCGAAGAGGTGAAGCTCCGCGGCCTGCCGCTGGTGATGACCTTCCATGATTTCTGGACCGTGTGTCCGCGCGGCCAGCGCATGACGAAAGACCTCGAGCTGTGTGAGACGGTCGATCGCGAGAAGTGCTACCGCTGTCTCAGCGGACTCTGGCCGCACATGTTCGACGACCGTGTGCACGAGCGCACCGTGGTGGACCAGCGCGGCCATCTCGCGCCGGAGAATCTCGCGAACTGGGAGCGCTACATCAGCTACGCCCTGAATCTGTGCGATGTGATGATTGCGCCCAGTGAGTTCCACAAGGAACGCATGCTGGATTTCCGCCTCGATGAGGAACGTCTCATTGCCCTGCCGCACGGGCTCGATCATGCGCCGTTCGATGGCCGGCTGCGCGCCTCCGCGAAGCCGAAACGCATCGGATTCATCGGCTCGGTGATACCGATCAAGGGCGTGCACGTGCTCGTCGAGGCCTTCCGACAACTCGGCCGCGAGGACGTTTCGCTGGAGATCCACGGCGAAATCCGGCCCCATCACGACGACACGGACTACGGCGAGCGCCTTGTGAAGAAGTGCGCTGGCGACTCCAACATCCACTTTCACGGGGCCTACGATGTGGAGCAGGTCGGGCGTCTGCTCGACAAGCTGGATGTGCTGGTGGTGCCGTCGCTGTGGTGGGAGACGTTTTGTCTCACCATCCGCGAAGGCTTGCTGGCCGGCATTCCGGTGATCGCCTCGGACATCGGCGCCATGCGCGAAGCTCTCGATGGCGAGCGCGACGGCATCCTCTTCCGCTGCGGCGACGTTGAGGACTTGCGCGAGAAGCTCGAACGCGTTCTGAACGACGACATGTGGCGCGAGCGTTTTTACAACCGTGGCGCCAGCGTGAAATCCCTCGAAGCCTATTCCGAGGAGATCGAAGCGCTCTACGCCCAGGCTGTGCGCACCTCGCGCAGGCGGAAGCGCACACTCGTGGTGGCGCCGCCGGCTTTCCCTTCGCTGGCGACCCAGCACGGCCAGACCGTGAACCTCCCGTGGGAGCGGATCGCCATCTCGATGGAGCAGCACGGCATCGCGTCGGTCGGACTCAGCACGGCATCAGCCTCGGATGCGCAGCCGCAACTCGTGATGAAGCTCGATCTCAAGGAAGGCGAACGTCCGCTCGGGAATGTGCGTTTGAAGGTGGACCTGAGCGCGTTGTCCGAGCGTGCAAGCCGTGGCGTCGAGCAAAGGGCGCAGCCGCCCTTGCCGCCACGCCCTCAAACGAAGCCGGAGCAGCCTGTTCCGGCAGAGCGCGTGGCAGAGCCCGCGCCCGCAGTGGTGGAGAAGCCCGCAGCCAAGGGACAGAAACCGGAGCTGCCCCCTGCGCGCCCGGGCGTGCGACGCGAGACGGTGCTGCCGGCGAGCCGCGGGCGACGGCGCGTGCGCTTCATGAAGAAGCCGGGCAACGGGCGCCCGTGAGCGCTGTCCCGCAGCTTCCATGAGTCCGCTCGCCATGGCTGGCGAAGCTCCCGCAGTCACGGTCTTCATTCCGACCTTCAACGGCGCGCGCTGGCTGGAGGAAGTGCTCTGCGCTCACGAGGCGCAACAGACCTCATTCCCCTTCGAGATCCTCGTCATCGACAGCGGCTCGACCGACGGGACGCTCGACATCCTCGCGCGACACAGGGTGCGCATCATCAGCATTCCGAATCATGAGTTCGATCACGGTGCCACGCGCAATCGCGCGGTGGAAGAAGCCCGTGGACAAGTGGTGGTGTTGACCGTGCAGGACGCGACGCCTGCCGACGCGCATTGGCTCGCGGGCATGGTGGCGCAGTTCCACGACCCCGCCGTGGGCGGCGTCTACTGCGACCAGATCCCCCGCCCCGACTGCTCGCCGTTTCTCCGCGAGCGCCTCGCGCGCTGGGTGCAGGGTGGCGGGCAGCCGAGGGTTTCTGAAGTGAAGGACGTTGGACACTTCTGGAACGAGGTGCATCCCAACGAGCGCTGGAACATCATCAAGTTCGACAATGTGGCGAGTGCGGTGCGGAGATCGACAGCGCTCGCGCACCCGTTTCCGCGGCGACGATTTGGCGAGGATGTGACCTGGGCGAAGGGCGCAGTGCTCGCGGGCTGGAAGATCGTCTATGAACCGCGCGTGGCGGTGATCCACAGCCATCCGCTCTCCATCTGGTACGAGTTCAAGCGCGCTTATCTCGACCACCAGAATGTGAACGACCTCGTGGGCTCGCGTCTGGCGCCCAAGCTGCGAAATGTGTTCGAATACACCGCCGCCGAATCGCGCCGGCTGTTTGGCGTGGTCTGGCGCGACGAAACGCTGGATCCGGTGGAGCGGACGATCTGGCTGCTGAAGGTCGTGCCTTTCGCATTCACCCAGAACCTCGGACAGTATCTGGGGCCGCTCTCGAATGTGCAGGGAAGGCGCGGTTTCTGGCGCTGGTGGGACCGCTTGATGGGGAAGGGTGTATGAGCGCGCTGCGTGTGGCCGTGCTGCATCAGCGTGAAGGCGGTGGCTCCACCACCGCCGTCCTGGAACTCACGAGCGGGCTTCGGGCGCGGGGCCATACGGTGGAGGATCTCACGCCCGCGGCGGGGGAAGGCCTTCCGCACGTGCTCCGTGCGCTCGGCGAGTTCGCTCCGGATGTGGTGCACGCGCACTGCATCTACAACGCACTGCCCTACGAGGCGCTCTCCGAAATCGCGGCGAGTCATCCGCTGGCCTGGACCCTGCACGACGTGCTGCCAGTGAACCAGTTTGGCGTGGAGTGCTGGGAGTGCTTTCGCAACGCGAAATGCCTTGGTTGCCCCGCGCTCCCATGGTGGAAGCGCTGGCGTCCGAATCACCGCACCTTGGCGCGCGCCGCACGGCGGCGCGTGCACGAGCAACTCCGCGCCACGCTCGTCTTGCCCTCGCATTGGATGGAAGGCCGGATTGCCCGCACGGAACTCGCGGCACTGCCACACGAGGTCATTCCATACGGGATCGCGCTCGGACCGTGGGCGGAACTCGCCGCAAAGCCGCAGCAGCCCGCACGCGTGCTCTTCGCTGGCAACATGTACGCAGCGACAGATCACAGGAAGGGTCTGCCTGATCTGCTCGCAGCGTGGCCGCGAGTGCTTGCACTCATGCCAGCAGCCGAACTTCGCGTAGCTGGTCGTGTGGCAGAGGGGCTGCTCCCCGCGTTCGTGAGTCATGCCGGCGAACTTTCGCGCGAAGCGCTGCGCGATGAACTCGCCGCCGCCGCGGTGGTCTGCGTGCCGAGCCGTGGTGACAATCTCCCTCTCGCCGTCATCGAAGCCATGGCCACGCGGCGCTGCGTTGTGGCTGCGCGCACAGGCGGCATTCCGGAACTCGTCGAGGATGGCGTGTCGGGGCTGCTATTTCCTGTCGGCGCTGCGCAAGAGCTCGCTCACGCCCTCGTGCGGGCTCTTTCCGAGCGTGCCTTTGCGGAAGGCCTCGGCGTTGAAGCGCAGCGCCGGGCACGCGTGATGTCCTCCATCGAGGTCTCCGCCGCCCGCCACGAAGCGCTCTACCTCCGCCTCGCCTTCGGCGCTTGAGGCGAGCCGCGCTATTCTTGCGGCATGGACGCAGCAGCAAAAGACACCCTTGGGGCGGCGCTCGGACGCATTCCGAGCGGGCTTTTCATTGTCACTGTGCGCTGTGGCGCCGAGCGCACGGCCTTTCTCGGTTCGTGGGTGCAGCAATGCTCCTTTGAACCTCCGATGCTGAGCATTGGTGTGAAGTCCGGGCGACCAGCGGACGCACTGCTCTCAGAAGGCGCGTTGCTGACAGTGAACGTGCTGCGCGCGGGGGACTTCTCGTTGTTGAAGCCGTTCGCGAAGGGCGTCGCTCCGGGAGCGGACCCCTATGCAGGCGTCAACATCGAAGGGCCGCACGCCGGAGCGGAAGTGCTCCCGGGCGCGCTGGCGAGCCTGGACGGCCGCGTCGTGACACGCACGGTTGCGGGCGATCACGTGCTTGTCGTCGCGGAGCTCGTGGCGGGTCGTGTGCATGGCGAGGGCGGCGAGCCCGGCGTGCACGTGCGCAAGAACGGCTTCAACTACTGAGGCTTGAGGCCTTCTTGAAGCAGGGGTGCCGGTGTCCGAATGCCGCGGGGATGGATCAGACCGGCGCCGCAATGGAGGCGGTCGTCGGGAGCGCGTAGATCTCCGCCGTGCGTGTGGCGGTGTAGCGCGCATCGAAGAGGAGCAGTGCCCGTTCGCGGCCCACGGCTCCGTAGCGGCGCAGGCGTCCGGGGTCAGACAGCGCGCTGATGAGTGCCCCGCCGAAGGCGTCGCCATCACCGGGAGGCACGAGCACGCCGGAGGCATGATCAGCCACGGTCTCGATGAGCCCCGGAATGCGGGCGCCGAGAACAGGCAGACCCGCACTCATGGCTTCGAGCACGCAGTACGGCATGGCTTCCACGTCGCTGGTGCTCACAAAAAGGTCGAGCCCTTGCAGGAGTTCGCGTGCGTCGTCGCGGAAGCCGTACCAGCGCACCACTTCGCCGAAGCCGAGTTCCGAGCACTTTCGCTGCAACTCCGGCAGGAGCGGGCCGTCGCCAAGCACGAGGAAGCGGGCCTGCGGATGAACCGGTGCAGCGCGCCGCAGGGCCTCGACGAAGAGGTCCGGGTTCTTCTGCGGAATCAGACGGCCCATGAAGCCAGCCAGGAGCAGTCCTTCGTCATCGAAACCGAGAGCGCGTCGTGCGGCGGCGCGTCGTGCGGCGTTTGGTGCTCCGTCATCGGCCACGCCATTCGGGACGACGTGCACGTGCGAGCGGTTCCATGCGCGCGCCAGCACGGCGCTACGGTCGGCAGCGGTGGCTGTGATGGTGTGAGCGATGTGTGAGGCCGCGGTGCGCACGCGCCGTGGGAGCGGTTTGTCGTCAAAGCTTGAGCGCGGCAAGTGTTCTGTGGCGATGAAGTTCGATTTGAGCGCCAGCACCGCTGCTGTCATGGCGCCGGTGCAAGCGCGCGCGTCCGTGAGCTGGAAGTGCGTCACATCGAAACGGTTCTGCATGAAGAAGCGCCAGACCTTCAGGAAGGCACCGCGCGCTTTCAGCGTGGGAATGGCCGGCAGCCGTCGGCAGCGCACTCCGGACGCTTCGATCAGCTTTGCGAGGTGATCGACGCTGCCTTCCTCGCTCAGCACGACCGTGATGTCGAAGAGATCGCGCGGGAGGAGGCGCGCCAATTCGAGCAAGTGCCGTTCGGCTCCACCGAAGACGGGCGCATCGCTGTAGAGCAGGAGTTGGCGCTGCATGGCTGACGGATTATGCACAAGAACCGCCCGACGCACCGCGTCCGAAGGCGGCCGCGATGACGGTGCGCAAGTTTCGCTGAATATCAGGCCAATCATGAGCCTCTGCGACGCAGCGCCCGGCACTGATCAGGCGTTGGCGCAGCGGCGCATCGGCCAGCACGCGCAGCGCTGCGGCGGCAAGGGCCTCATTGCTCTCGGCGAGGAGCAGCTCCACAGCATTGTGCACCGGGAGACCGGCAGCACCGGCTACGGTCGTCACCACGGCGCGACCGGATGCAAAGGCCTCCAGAATCTTCAGGCGGCTGCCGCCGCCCGTGGTGAGCGGCGCCACGAGCAGATGCGCCTCTTCGAGCACCGTGCGCATGTCGGGCACGGGGCCGAGAAGGCGCACGCCGGGTAACGATGCGAGATCCGCCAGCCGCCCCTCGGGGTCCGCCCCGACGAGCAGGGCCTGCGCTTCTGGATGGCGCTCCCGCACGAGTGGCAGCACATGTTGCGCGAGGCGCCGCGCCGCCTCGGCGTTGGGGGGATAGTCGGCGCCGCCCACGAAGAAGAGTTTCGGTGGGCCCGGCGGTTCCGGCAGAAGCGGGCGCTCCGCCAGCGCCACGCCATTCGGAATCACCTCTACCGCGCGGGCGCCGCAGCGCGTGAGCAAGCTCTTGTCTTCGTGTGTGACCGCAAGCACCAGACGTGCTGCCGCGCAGAGCTCGGCCTCACGCCGTTCAATGAGCTCCGCCTCGCGCAGCGCGATGCTGCGCTGGAAACCCCGCAGGCGCCGAGCGCCATCGCGCAGCAGCTGCGATTCCACATTCTGGGTGGAGAAGAGCAACGGATGCCGGGGCAACAGGGGCAGGTAGTCCGCCATCCAGACGTGGTCGAGCATGATCACATCTGGTGGCGCCGCCGAGACAGCCGCAGCGAGCACCGTCGCGTAGCTGCTGCTGAAAAAACGCGGTAGCAATGAGGATCGTCCGCGGGCAAGAGCCACGTACTTCCGCAAGCGCGCCTTGAGGTCGAGCTTGTGTCGCGGCGGCTGCAATGGGGCGCTGAGGAGATTCACGCCTTGCTTCGCGAGAGCGCCTGTGGCCTCCACGAGGTCGCCCGACGCGGCGCCGGCCACAACGGTCACTTCGTGGTCCATGGCGAGGCCGGTGACAAGCGCGTGCGTGCGCATGCGGCCGCCGTGCGTGAGCGGCCAGGGAAGCATGGGCGTGAGGACGAGGATTCTCATCGCGCCGCAGAGGATAGACTCGGAACGCCTGCGGCGGCGGAGACTACCACGCGGGCCTTCATCACTCGTGCGCGTGGTCCTTTTCTATCCCTGGCTTCCCGCGCCTGCAGCGGGCCATGGCAGCGCCACGCTGCTCGGGGCCACCCTTCCCGAACTGCAGCGCAAGGCGGAGATCCATCTTGTCTGCGGGCGCACCCCCCACGAGGAAGGTCTCGAATCCTCTGTCCGCGCGTGCGTCGCAAGCGCGCGCATCATCGAGAGGCCGGTGGTTGCGGAGCTGAAAGGGCTGGCCCGCCTCGGCGAATCGGCTGGCACGCTCGTGAAGACAGCGCTGCAAGGCCTGCCGCTCTTCGCAGCGAAGCAGTGGAGACGCGCCTTGCGGCAGGCGCTCGCCGACGTTGTCCGCGAACAACGCCCGGACTTGTTGCACATCGAGATTGGCGCTGCGGCTCCGTACGCCGCTCTCTTTGCGGGTTTGCCCTCCGTCTTGGTGGACCATGAGGTGCTTGATTCACCGGTGCAAAGATCGTTCGTCGCGAAGCACTACGCGCGCTGTCGTGGCGTGATGGCGTTGTGCAGCCACGATGCCGAGGTGCTGGCTGACCTCCTCGGCCATGAGGTTCCCGTGCGGCCGGTCGCATTGCCGCGCCGGGATCGCGTTGCACGGAGGTCCATCGCCGGCAGGTTGCTGTTTGTCGGCAGCGCGCGTCATCAGCCCAACCACGAGGCGCTGCGGTTTCTCGTCGCGGAGGTGTTGCCGGTTCTGGCGCGAGCCGGTCTCGACCAACGACCAGAGCTGCATGTCGTCGGTGCCACGGCAGAGGAGTATGGCATCGAGCCAACTGCCGGACTGGTGTTTCGCGGACGCGTGCCGGAGCTCGGAGCAGAGCTGGCAGAAGCGGCCTTGGTGCTCGCTCCCGTCAATGAAGGCGGCGGGGTGCGCATCAAGAACTGCGAGGCCGTTCAGTCAGGAACGCCACTCTTGACCACTCCGCTGGGGATGCGCGGACTCGAAGAGTTCGCGTCCTTCGTGAGCATCGCTCCGCGGCGTCAGTTCGCGGCCACGATCCTCCAAGAGCTCCGGGAGCCAGCCGCAGCAGAAGCCCGCGCTCTCGCAGGCGCGAACGCGTGGGCTGCTGGCCGACGCAGCGAGGATTCCGCGGCGCTGACCTTCGACCTCTGGCAATCCGTTTGCCGTTCCGCACGGGGGTGAGTCCTGGTTGTTGCGGATGTGTCATCGCAAGACGATGACTCAAGACAATCGAAAGCGCGCAGTCAAGGCGGCTTGGTGCCCCACCGACGAGCGGCGTTTGCGGATTCGTGGTGCCATTGAACCGCGAGGGAAGTGGAGCCGGCGGTTGCGGCAATACGCGCTGCGGTAGCGAGGATCTCGGCGCGGCGAGGTGAGTCACCTTGCGCGAGAGATTCGCAGCACGCGAGTGCTTCGGCAGCAGTCATGCGGCTGCTGCGAAGGGCGGACTCCGCGATGCGCAGAGTGAGAAGTGCGGTGCGTGGAGCAGCGTGGAGCTGTCCTGGCAGCGCAGCGCGGAGAGCATGC